>OJRG01000941.1_pt1 | contig 12653 bp, 6 predicted proteins | sample 1599121 | NCBI WGS metagenome assembly OJRG01 (sample SAMN03922528, study PRJEB24848) | human gut metagenome | isolation source: stool sample | host: Homo sapiens | place: Germany | collected 2010-05
AAAGTAAACCGGGGGCGTGATTACGTACCCGGTTTTTATGAGATTCCTCGCATTCGCTCGGAATAACACGATTGTCATTCTGAACGGAACGAAGTGAAGTGAAGAATCTCTCGCCAAGTGAGCGTTATTGCATGAGATCCCTCACACTCGGCCTACGCCTCGGTTCGGAATGACATGTCGCGGGAGATTCCTCTCACTCGGCCTTCGACCTCGGTTCGGAATGACATTATGGAAAGGGGGAAAAAGTAAACCGGGTGCGTAATCACGCACCCGGTTTTATAAGATTCCTCGCATTTGCTCGGAATGACAAGGATTAGTAAACTACGGCTTTGGCGTCTTTACCGGCCTTGATGTAATATACACCGTGAGCAGGCAAGGTTATGGTTGCCGTACCGTCGATAACGGCTTGCGAAGCAACCAGCGCACCATTGGCAGCGTACAGTTCTACGGTAGCAGCCTCGGCGTTGCTTACGGTTACTTGGTTGCCATTCTGTGCAACAACAAGGGCAGCACCAGCCTCTGCTTCGAGTTCTTCGATGGCAGCACCGCCGGTCTCGGCCGTTACTTTGATGTTACCGATGAACTGATAGGTGTAGTATTTTCTCGATACGGGATAACCGTTACCGTCTTTGTCGGTTCCACCCATACCCGGGCCTACAATGGGCGATTCGGTATCGCCGATCCAGCGTACATACACGGCATCTTGATTTTCGGCAGCTGCGGGCAAAGTTATATTGGCATCTCTCCAAGCATCGCCTACCGAGTCGATCGTAACGGTCGTCAAGGTGTTGTAGGTCTTATTGTCGAGCGAATATTCCACTTTCGTCGTTTTGTGCATACGGGCTTCGGCCAAGATCACAGAAGCTACTTTCACACCGGTCATGCCTTTGGTCGAGAACTTGATGTAGTAGTAATCGGGATTCTTGCAACAAGCGTTGGTCAATTCACCTTTGTAACCGGCAGCTTTTTCCTCTTGTTCTACGACAACCGAGTCGAGGCGGGTACGCAGGAGGGCAGCCATGAAGAGAACCGGCTCTTTGCTTCCGTTATAAATATATGCTTTGTTGTTACGGGTCTGGCTAGATGTTGTATCGGCGTAGGTTGCTTTGTCGGCCGAGTGCTCTACGGTCATGATACCAAACGTACCGGGGTTCTCGGCATTGGCAGCGTGGTTGGCAGCCATCGGGAGGGTAAGCGTTTTGTTATTACCGTCTTTGAGCTGACAGAAATCCCACAACATTTCATAATCTGCCGAAACGACATTGGCCGTGAGGTTCAGATCGCCGGTGAGGGTAACGGTACGGGTCAAGTCGGTATTGCCGTCGCTCCAGCCCGTGAAAGTATTCAACCCGTCGTGGAGATCGACGCTAAGCGTGATTTCATCGCCCACGAAATAGATAGCTTTCTCGGGCTCTATTTTCAGCGTAGCGGTGGTAGAACCGTTTACGGTAACGTTTACAGCCGCTTTGGTGGGGAAAGCATCGAGATACCAGCGACCATCGCCGATGTAAGTAGGATTACCGTCGAAGTCTTTACCGAGGGTATATACTTTGTACTCTTTCAAAAGCGAGAAATCCTTGTTTGCTCTGTCATAGAAATCGTCCCATGCCAATTCGGCCGTAGCCATCGTATAATTGCTGGCAGTATCGGCTTCCAACCATGTATACTCACCGCTCTCCGGATCTTTCGCATTACCGGCTCTCCAATTATCATACCCTTCGATCACATTATTGGCTGCATAAACCATACCATACTCACCGGCCATGATTCTCGGTTTTTTCATTCCCGGAGCCATCGTATATTCATCGGACCAGTCGGGATAAAGAAGAATATTGTTATTAATATTGAAAACCGACGCCTGACCCATATAGTTGCCGACATTGATGATATCGTGCGGAGCAGCTGAACCCACCATCATAGTATTATTCTCAAACGTCAAAGTACCATCGGTACGGCCATTCTCATCATTGATATAGCTTATTTGAAAAAAGTATTTCAAATAAGGAAGATCATAGATCGTATTGTTTTTAAACACCACTTCGATAGGTACTTGTCCGAAATAAACCGCCGGCCATTGATTGCTTGACACGGTATTGGCATAATGCACGATACAGTCGCTCATCTCGAAATAATTGATCGTTCCGGCTTTCTCATATACATCTTTTTCCACACCATCGATTACCTCTTTATGTTTGGGGGGAACCGAACGATAAATTGTACGGGGATAGTTGGTAAATTCGCAATGACGGAAAACCACAGAATCCATATCGGCATACTTACCGTTCCAATAGAAAATCTGTCCTGAACCCGTAATATCGGCACGATATTGCAAACGAATATTTTCGAAATGCATACTCAAATCACTACCCTCTTCTGTTCCGGCTTCAGCATCGAAGCCCACCTTTAAACCGGGCAGATTATTGATATCGTCCGTCGCACCGATAATCCAAAATTTACCGGCCGTCGGTACATTCTTGACATTCCCCAATTCGATAGTTTCGCCTTCAGTCTCGGGAGCCACGATAATGGTATCACGGGCGCCCAATGTACGACCCAAGTTACCCCATGCAGACAGGAACTCGGTTTTGTCTTTCACAACCCAATGTCCGGCAGCCACCTGAAAGGAGACTGCGGTAGCCATGAATGCGGCAGCAAGTGTAAAAATTTTTTTCATAACTCTGATGTTTTTTATGGTTAGATACTATATCCTTGTCTTTGATTTTTGATAGCAAGGATATGGATTTTGATTTTTCTCAAAGATAAATATTTTTTCGGAACTATATATCTTATCGTGCCAAAAATTATCTATTTTATTTCAAATTTGTTTTTGAAACGCCCTATATACCCGGTCAATCGAAGAAATCGGGCTTCGGTTCTTCACACTCCGTAAACTCCAATCCCGCCAAGTTATTCAATGGTCTCCAATAATAATCGGTAGGACTCGGGAGTTTCTCATAGCTTCGATACCGGTTATAAAGGATATAAGGCGTTACATAAACGCCCTTACTTGAAGAATCGGTACTTATATGAATCACGTACCGGAAAACATAACTCCACTCGAACTCGGAACCGGGAATGGACGCATCGGGCAAACGAAAAGCGGCATCGGCATAACGGTGATCCCAATTATCCACATCATAATAGTTTCCTTCAAACTCCCACAAGTCATCGGTGTACGGCTCGTATTGCTGACCGGTAGAATAATGGTCGCCCGTCAACTTTTCAAAAATGGCACACTTCCAAACCATACCATCCAAAGAAAAGTCATTTTCGCTAAAATAACTATCGCCGTATATATCGGCCCATTCTCCGGCAAAAAAGCCCTTCGCAACTTCCACCTCTTGTATAAGTTCTACTCTCGGCACTTTTATTTCGAGCGGATCACTCGCTTTCTCTATGCGATGCGTGTAATAGAACTTTATCGTGTTCCAAGCCAAAGCCGCACGCTCGTTTCTGTACAACGCCTCCAACTCCACCGGTTCGTTACCGGCATAGGAATAGCCGGGTTTTATGGCGCAACCCAACTCCCGGGCACGTGCCTTCGTACAGGGTTCATTGATACGGGGTATCCCCCTTTTGCCTATGTTATAGGCCTCTTGTTCTGTCGCAATCTTTCCCATAGGTGTATCATTTTGAGTTCGGAGACAAAGATTCGACGGGTATTATTTACCCGTCAAATCCCAATCGATAAAATAATTTCCGGCGAGAGAAGCCCGCACCTTAGCCTGTGCGCCATCGGGGTATTTCGGGGCGATACGGTTCGATACGATGGTATCGGCCTGCGCGTCGCCTTGATTTCTGTACCGCTCGGCCATCTTCACGAGATAGCTGTATGACTTGCCTTCGCCGGTATATTCGAGCAGATACTCGTCGGCCAAAGCGAGGTCGTAGAGCTTCTTGCGCTCTTCTTCGGTAACGGTGCGTATCACATTGCCTTCGTCATCGGTATAGACAAACTGGCCGGGATTGTTCTCGTCCTCGACGGGAAGATTGTGTTCCGTCCCCTTGACCATACCCACGATACCTACGTCGCCGTAACCGCCATTGGCACCAAACCAAGAAGAATACCGAGAATCCCAACTGGGAGCTGCGTCATTGAGGTTACGTCCCGGGAATTCGTTTTCGAGACCGTTGTTGAGAATGGTCTTGGCCTGATGCCAGTTACCGAGGTGATTCTCGGCCTCGGCGAGCAGGAAGTGGAAGTCATGCCCCCGGAAGAGTACGATCGTGGGCTGTATCTCGAAGATATTGGTACGCAAATAGGTGAAATTGCGTCCTCCCTGACGGCTGTAATAATACTTGGTGAATGCCGTCTGCCCGTTGATGGGGGCCATTACCTGACGCTGAGTGAGACTGCGTATGTCGGTCTCGGGATAGAGATTGATCCCGTACTGCGACGGTTGCAGATAGAAACCGTCGCCGGGATAAGAGGGGCAGAAATACTGCACCAAGCGATTGCGCTGCTTGTTGTCGTAATCGTACATGATGCCGCATATCAGTTGCAACGTCGTACCTACCTGCTCGGAAAAGAAGATGTTATAATAATTGTGCTGGGCGGGTATGTTGCAGGCATAGTAATGGCCGGCATTATTGGAGTCATCGTCTTCGGCAAAAGGCCCGCTCATGTGGGGTATATAGCGGTTACACCAAATATCGTCGAGATATTGCAGGATATTGTCGCGTATCCACCGCCAGTCGGCCTCGTTGTCCTGATAGGAACAACGCCATGAGAGCAGCTCGGCCCGCAACAACAACCACGGGGGGGTAAGGTAGTCCCAATACTCATAGGCGGTATTCTGCGTCTCGGGGTCGATCCATGCAGGCCATTCCATCTCGAGATCGGCGGCATAACGGGTGCCATTGATCTCGATACCGTTATCGAGCAAATCGATGCACTTGTCGGCTACGGCCTTCATGTCGTCGAGATGCGTGAAGATAGAAGCATCATTGAGGTCTTTCAACTCCTCGAGCGGGTCATCGAACCATACCGCTTTCCCGTAAATGCGCCCCAGCGTATAGTAAGCCCATACTTTGATGCGCACGGCGCTGCTGATAAGCTTGGGGAAATCGGCCGCTGCCGACTCGCTCATCGACGAGCCGATCTCACGCTGGTACTCGGCCATCTTGTCGAAATAGTCGTTGCAGGCGGTAACGATCTCGTAATAGCAGGTAGGATCGGCGTATTCATTACCGTCGGTCGGCTCGTAGTTGTAGATATTCTGCAAGGCGACGGGCGCATTGGGAGCGATTTCGAGGAAATTGCACCTCGGGTCGGTAAGGAATATGGCATGGTCGCCTGCATTCTGCATGCGGGTGATGATACCCAAGAAGCCCCGATACATCTCGTTCTCGGTAGAGATGTAGTCTCCCACGTTGATGATATTGTCGGGGTCGGTCGTAAAGAAGTCGTCGCATGACGAGACACACACGCCGGTAACGGCGGTCATGCTCAAGACGATATATCGAAATATGCGTTTCATGGTCAATTAGAAGTTTAAATTAAATCCGACTTTTATGGTGATAGGCAATGAAACTTTGGCGTAATCAAAACCTCTCATGCTCTCGCTGTAAGAGTAGTTGAACTCGGGGTCGCTGCCCAGATAATCGGTTGCGGTGAAGAGATTCTCACCCGTCACGTATATCGTACCCGACTGACAGAATTTCAACATCTTGTTATCGAAATGGAACGCCAGCGTCAAAGCACGGAGCTTGAAATAGGAGGCGTCTTCGACCCAACGGTCGGAGAAGAAATTGTTGCCGGAAGGATCGCCGTAGGCCGCACGCGGCATATCGGTTACCTGTCCCTCGACCTGCCAACGGTTGAGCACCGAAGTCGACTGGTTGTAGAAGGTGGACATGGACTCGCTCATGCGGCGGGTAGCATTGTAGGCCTTATTGCCGACGGAGTAGCCGAAATCGGCTTTCAGGGAAATCCATTTGTAACGGAATGTGGTACTCAGGCCACCGAAAAAGTCGGGGGTAGCGGAGCCGAGCGACACGCGGTCTTCGTCATTGATGACGCCATCGTGGTTCTGGTCGACGAAACGTACATCGCCACCCCGGTAATTGTTGCCGTAAGAGTTTTTCAGCCCCGAAGCCAACGCTTCCTGAGTCGTGGCGTACACGCCATTGGTCTCGTAACCGTAGAACTCGTAAGGCGACCGGCCTACTTTGGTAATGACCTGTGCATCGTCTTCGTTATAGGCCTTGAAATCGATGATGTCTTGGGTCTGCGTATTGCCAAGCGACTCGACGGTGCTCTTGGCGGTAGCGATATTACCGGCGATCACCCAATCGAAATCTTTGGTATGAACGGGATTGAGACGGAGCGCGAACTCATATCCCTGCGTAGAAATCTCGGCCGTGTTGTCGTAATATATCGACGAGCCGTAAACCGACGAAATATTGCGGTCGAGCAACAAGTCGTAGGAGTCGGCATAGAAATAGTTGAATTGCAGGTCGACCAGATGCTTGAACAAGGATAGGTCGAGGCCGCCGTCGAACTGCAACTTCTTCTCCCATTCGAGACGGGTGTTGGGAACGTTGGAACGGACAATCGTACCGACGTTGAAAAGATTGGAAGTGAGGTAATAGTTCTTGGCGTAGTTCGACGAGAAGCGGCTGTTACCGGTAAGGCTCACCTCGGCCGAGAGATTCAACATATCGATCCACGAAGGCAAAGCTCCCGTATTGGCAGCAAAGAAAGTCAAGCCGGCCGAAGGGAAGAATCCGAAACGGGCAGCGTCGAGTCCCGAAACGGTCGTACCATCGATAGAGAGACCGGCCATAGCTTTCACCAAATGGTTGAAAGTATAATCGGCATGCAGGTAGTAGCTGAGCCACTTCCACTCGTCGTTGTTACCGTCGATAACTCTTTCGTCGAGATCGGCCGACAGAGTTTTGTAATTGTCGTTGGCCGTGTTGTAACCCGACTCGAAATCGTACTCGAAGTCCCGGGTAATCAACCGCACGCCACCATAGGCCTTGAAGTCGTGTATATTATTGAAAATCTTCTCGTACATGGCATTCGCGCCGTAGAAGTAAGACGACAGCTTACGCACGCCTTTGCTCACGTAGTTGAATCCCGTCCCGTAGAGCTGGGGCACGATGGCCTGATCGGTTACACCGGGAACGAAAAGAGACTCTTCGGTATAGTCGTAGTAGATGTTGACCATACCGGTGATCGTCCAGTTCTCGGTAGGCCGCCAGTTGAGACCGGCCCGCACATTGACATCGTATATCTTGTCGTCGGCCTCGACGGTATTGACCAAAGCCAGCGGGTTACTTACATTATCGTAAGCGAAAACGGGATTCTTGTTGACATTCCAGCTGTTATAGGTCGCATAAGACGACAAGAGATTTCCGTTCGACTCCCGAGTATAGGGATAGAGATTGGGCATCATAAAGGTCGCTGCCAACAGAGGGTTGGTCTCGTATTTCATGCCCTGCTCCTGCAAATCGCTGGTAATGTAAGCGAGATTGACGTTGGTGAAAATGTCGACCCACCGGCTCACCATCACGTCGGAGTTGATCAACGTATGGAAACGCTGCGAAGAGGTATTGTCGACGATACCGCCTTCGTTGGTGTAACCCAATGAAATATTATATTTGGCAATTTCATCACCCCCCTCAATGCGGAAGACGTTGTCGGTAACGAAAGCCGAACGGGTGATCTCCTTGTTCCAGTCGATATTGTTGTCGAACAGATAAGAATAAGCATTTCTTCCAGGATTGAGGAACGGATAGTCGTTTCTCAAATCGGCGGCGCTGCTGTAACGCGTCATTCCTATATCTTGCAAATAACTGCGATACTGCGTGGCATCGAGAGAGGGTATGGCATTCTGCGCCAGACTCACGCCGTAGTTTCCGGTAAAGGAGATACGGGTATTGAGGTTGTCCGAGGTGGCCTGTTGGGTCTCGATGAGTATGACACCGTTGGAACCCAGCGAACCGTACATGGCCGCTTCGGCACCTTTCAGAGCCGTGATACTTTTTATGTCATTGGCATTGTAGCCGAAGAGTGCATCGCGGGAATAACCGTTGATAACGTTGGAAACATCGGAATTGTAAAAGTAAGGTATACCGTTGATAACCAACAGGGGCGCATTATCGGCCACCAAAGTGTGGATACCACGCAGATTGAAGAATGCACCCTCGCCGGGCATTCCGCTTTTCTTTACAACCTGCAAGCCCGAAATACCGTCTTGCCAAGCCAAATCGGCCGATATGGAATTCTTCATATCCCTACGGTCGAGCGATGCATTTATCGCACTACGCGTATCGCGACGCTCGGAGTAAAACGGATACTGGGTCGTCCCGGCATAATAAGAAAAGTTATCGGGAACCAAAACGATTTCGCGGGGAATAACTCGCTTTTTGAGGGGATACTCCCGTGTGTAATAACCGTTGGCAACGATGCGTAACGTTCCTTTGCGCTGGTCGGTGGTAAGCTCGAAATTACCGTTTTCATCGGAAATAGCCGAACTCGAAGTACCGACAACAGAAACGATAGCCCCTTGCAGAGGAGTATTATCGGTGCTCACAATCCTCGACTTGATGACGCCGCCCTTCTGTGCAAAAGCCGGTATGGCCGACATCATAAGTAAAATAATCAGGAAACTATATATTCTTCTCATAACACTGAATTTTCGAAATTAATAGTTGTTTTTCGTCGGCCGTAAGCACCAGTGATACATCATCAGCTGCGAAACATTGTTTTTGGAACGACCGTTGGTCGTCGTATAGAACGACGCTTCATCGCTCGACTCGATCTTAATACGGAAATTACCGTCGGTAGGCAGATTGACGATAGCCACCTGATAACCGTCGGTATCGTAAGCCACCGACTTGGGATCGAGTTCAAACCATGCCTGAGCATCGAAACCCTCGGGGTAACCGATCGAAGAGGAACCGAAAAATTCCATTTCGGAAGCACCGCCACGGTCGAAGTGGTAATTGGAGCCTTGTGCAGCCATACTCATATCTTTGATCAACAGCTGGTCATTGAAATAAATACTTAACGAATAGGTAAGCGAGTGCTTGAATCCCATGCGCAAATAGTACTCTCCGGCCGGGAGATTGCACTCTACCAATCCATAACTGGGATCATCGGTATTATACAGCAACCCGTCGTACTCGACACTGCAAAGGTAATCCTCGGGACGTACACTGGCAGCAAAAGATTCCTGCTGGGGAATGACGATCTTCAACGAGTCGATGCTGCGGGTGAGCGAGTCGATATGGAACGCCGTCGCCGAATCGGGCTGGGCAATGAGTTTCAACGAATCGAGCGTTACTGTGGCATTCGCCAGAAGATTCTGACTCTTGGTCAACGAATCGGTTGCCGATGCCGCTAAAATTGCCTCGGGCGACGGAATGGCCGTCAGTACGTGATAATACATGGTAGGTAACGTCTCAGAAAGCGTAAACTCACCTTGCGCATCGTTACAGATCATCGGCTCTACCCACTTGGACCAGCGGAAATATTGCGACTGCTGCTCGGCCGTCATCGCCGCCCATATCTGATAAAATTTCGTCTTAACCCGATAAATGACGATATGATTGGGTATCTTGAAATCGGAAAGATAATATACGACACCGTTGCTCAACGTATCGGTTTTCGTGGGATCGACAAGCTGTGTGGAAGGACGCCAATAAGCCGAATCGGCTACTTTGAACTTCTCAACATCGGAAGCTACATCTACTGTACGGGTATATCCTCCTACACAGTAGAAATCGGGAGCACCGACCGCAACTTCCTCGGCAGACAAACGACGATCGACAAAGCATGCCTGAATGATCCATTCCTTGAATTTGAGACTGTCAGAGGCCGTAACCGCCCGGTTGAGCCACACGGGAAGATTGGCATAAGCCTCATCGAGAGCCTTTTCGATCAACGCGTTGCTGGGAATGAACATCGTCGTCGTGTAATTTTCGGAACGCATATTCCAATAAGCAAGGCCGTTTTCGGTATAACGGTCCATCAACGTATTGCGTACCGAGAACACCGAGTCGGAATAATAGGTATTACCCATATCGTCGACACCGTCGGCAACACTACTCTCGGGGTCGAAATAGACCTCTTCGTATTGAGTGACGTAGTCTTTGAATATCGAATAATCATCACCGAGCGCTTTCAAATATTCGTAAACCGATTCACGGGCACGTATCGTGCCGTCGACATAATAGATATAGCCGTTGTCGGCTTTCACCTGCTTGGTCAACTTGAAGTCTTCGATATAGGTATCCTCTCCGCGAAGATAGACACGGAGATTTTTCTTATCGTATAACGTCTCATAACGAGTAAGAATACCGAAATTCTGCGTCAACTTATCAGGAGAAACGGCAATATCGGAAATACTGTTTTTGACAAATGCCGTGTCGTTATCGATAACCGACATATCGAGAGCATCGTTCTCACAAAGGACGAGCGTATATTCCCCGTCGGGTGTTATCGTCGGAAGGATTCCGGTCGATTGGAACAACCCAGTAATTTTCGACAGCGAAGGCTGGCTTTTCATATATGCGGCGACATCTCCCGAATAAATTTCGATATCGGCCGAGACGATATTCCGTGCATCGTAATGATCGTCCCATTTATCGGAGCACGACACAACGACACAGCACAAGGCCGCAAGCATCAATCCTGTAAATCTATTTGTTTTCATGGTATTTAATCAATAGGCGTAAATTTCACATAATCCCACAACTGATGGTACTTCGAACTCGTCTTGGCATTGATATCCATCATCGTAGCTTTCAGTACATGTTTGCCGGAATTTTCAAACTCTATTTCCCCCCACAAGGTAGTAAAGGCAGTACCGTAGGTCGCTTTACCAAATCCCTGTGACGTCAATCCCTTGTAGATATATACACTCGATGCATTTTCATCGTCGAGCGTAAAGCGGGTCAAACTACCGGAAGCATAGAACTCGTAAAGCACCGGGTTTGCTGCATAACACAACTCCACTTTGTACCGACCTTTGATGATCGTCGGAGACTCGAGTTGCACCCAACCGGCATATCCCAAATTCAACACCAGCAAATTGTTCATATAAGCTCCGTAGTTATTGACATCTTTTTCACGGGCACTCTTGTATTTACATTTTACAAAACCGATTTTACGATAATTGGAATAGCTGGCTCTCGAAGAATTGCCTAAATAGGTCTCATTTTCGACGAATGCCGAGACATTACCGTAGTCGCCGTCGCGCTTATCTTCGGAAAGGTCGATCGGATATTCCTTCGCGGCCAAAGCCGAAGTAAACAATGCACCCAAATTGCGATCGGCACCGTAAGCGTTTACAAACGATATGATCTCGGCTGTATTGCAGAAATCCCAAATCACGGTAACGGGATCGGGTTCCCACACAGGCAGAATATGATCAACTTTCTGAATCAGACCGTTACGGGCAGCCATATCACTGCGAACAATTCTCGCCACCTCGTTGAAAATATGTTCACCTCCAACATCTTGGCAGGTTACCACCTGATAAGTACACTCGGTATCGTAGATATTGATTTGTCCCTCTTCACTGAAATTGAAAAAGTCCGAAACTTTCATCTCCCGATCGAAGAAATGGTAAGCTATATATTGATACAAAGCATTTGTACTGTCGGTGTAATTGGTTCCCGCATTCAGATAAGAACAGAGATCGGAAACCGAACTGATACCCGACTGGGCATATACTTCATCAGGTACGGCAAGGCAGGTAAAGTTTACCGAATTGATAGACATACTTCCATTGATATTGTAAGTCGTATCGGCAATGCGGGAAACGATCTTGTCATAACCGCACAACTCGGCTGCACCCACAAAGATATTGTACTCGTCGTAAGGGCGCAATTTATCGAGAATGGTCTCGGCCAAAGGGTGTATCACATCGCCCATCGTAAAGATCTCGCCATTTGAAGTTTTTACTGCCGTAAATTTTGCCAATCGAGCCTGATTGTTGATATATATCGAATCAGGATTGTGCAATGTATTGTCCAACTCCGCATCGTCGACATCGGTAATCGTGTACCCAAATCCTGTTGTCAAATAAGACTGGAACAACGTTTGCGAAGGAATCGACTCGCCATTCTCGGCATAGTTGATAAGCGACGCATCGGAAAGGTCATAATTCAAGATATGCACTTGTGCAACGGCACGGGCATAATCCCGATCAAGCTCTCTCACGCTCGAAACACCTCTCCACTCCAAAAATTCTCTCATGGCATCATTGTCCGGACAGAAAACCGTAGCCGTAGCATCGGCATCGTTCAAGGCATTGTAATAATCACTGTATTTCAGCAACTCGACCCACAAAGAAAACTCGTCGCTGTTCAATGTCAGATAAGCTGCACACGTCATTTCCAAGGCATCATTTGATGACCTTATGTATGTAGTTCCCTCATATGGGTCTTCACAAGAGGTAATCAACGTGATTAACGCCAGTATAAATAAAGAAAACTTTTTCATAGGTATCATCAATTATAATAGGGATTCTGTATTAGCAAAGAATTTGCATCTATTTCTGTCTGACTGATCGGTAGGAACAACGCATTATCGTTATTCAACACGGTACGCAACCATGACTCTCCGGCCTGCTCGTTATATTCCAGCACCTGTCTCTTATACACATCTGACGCTGCCGACGATCTACTCTGTGTAG
>OJRG01000947.1_pt1 | contig 12544 bp, 4 predicted proteins | sample 1599121 | NCBI WGS metagenome assembly OJRG01 (sample SAMN03922528, study PRJEB24848) | human gut metagenome | isolation source: stool sample | host: Homo sapiens | place: Germany | collected 2010-05
ACACAGAGTAGATCGTCGGCAGCGTCAGATGTGTATAAGAGACAGACCTACGACGCCACCGTGGTGCTGGAGGATACCGGCCAGTACGTCAACTTCAAGCTGGAGTTTGACCGGCAGAAAGGCGGCGGCAAATGAAACTGAGTTTGTATGAACAGGAAACGATTATCCTCTACAACCAGGCCGAGGCCACCGCCGAGGTCTATTCCCACGACCCGCGCCTGCTGGAAAAGCTGCGGCGGCTGGCGGAAAAATACCCGGACCAGATCGTGAAAAAGAACCGCCAGACCTTCACAGTGCCCAAACGCTGCGTGTCGGTGCGGGAGCCGTACAGCGCCGAGCGCCGCAAGGCTGCCAGCGAGCGGGCCAAAGCCGCCGGGTATAGGCCGCCCGTCCCCAAAGCGGGCGGTAAGTGAGCATGGGCGAAAACCTTTTTGAAGTCGTGAAGCAGTCCGTCACCGTCCGGGAGGCGGCTGAAATGTACGGCATCGCGGTGGGGCGCGGCGGCATGGCCTGCTGCCCCTTCCACGATGACCGGCACCCCAGCCTGAAGCTGAACGAGGACTACTTCTACTGCTTTGGCTGCGGGGCCACCGGCGACGTGATCGACTTCACCGCCCGTCTCTATGACCTGTCCCCCAAGGAGGCCGCCGAGAAGCTGGCCCAGGATTTTGGCCTGGCTTACGACAGCAAGGCCCCGGTCCGGCGAAACCATGTCCGGCAGAAATCCGAGGCGCAGGCAAGGAAAGAAAATCGGGAACACGCCTGGCGCGTTCTGGCGGATTACTACCACCTGCTCCGAAAATGGGAGACCGACTATTCCCCCAGGACGCCGGACGAGGACCCGCACCCGCGCTTTTTGAAGGCTGTTCAGAAAAAAGAGTACATGGGCTATCTGCTGGACACTTTTCTCGACAGCAGTACCGAGGAACAGGACCAGTGGATCGCAGAACACACCACTGAACTTTCGGCCATAGAAAGGAGAGTGAAAATCATGGCTGACAAACCCACCAACCGGGAACGGCTGCAACAGATCACGGCAGGCATCGAGCAGGGCATTAAAGAGCTGTTCGAGAGCGAAAAGTATATGCGCTACCTGTCCGTGATGTCCCGGTTCCACCGCTACTCTGTCAACAACACCATGCTCATCTATATGCAGAAGCCGGACGCCACGCTGGTGGCCGGGTACAACAAGTGGAAAAATCAGTTTGAGCGCCATGTGAAGCGCGGTGAACACGGCATCACCATCATCGCGCCCACGCCGTTCAAGAAAAAGATTGAGGAACAGAAGCTGGACCCGGACACCAAGGCACCTATGCTGGATCAGGATGGCAAGGTCATCATGGAGGAACGGGAAGTTGAGATCCCCATGTTCCGCCCGGTGAAGGTGTTTGATGTGAGCCAGACGGACGGCAAGCCCCTGCCGGAGCTGGCGTCCTCCCTGTCCGGGAATGTCCAGAACTACGAGGCTTTCATGGAGGCCCTGCGCCGGTCCGCGCCGGTGCCGCTCTCCGTGGAGCCGATGGCTGCCAACATGGACGGGTATTTCTCGCCGGACCAGCAGCGCATCGCCATCCGGGCAGGCATGAGCGAGGTGCAGACCGTTTCCGCCGCCGTCCATGAGATCGCCCACAGCAAGCTGCACAACTACGCCAAGGCCCAGGAGGAAGCGGCCAGGGCCGGTGATAAGGAGCCGCCCAAGAAGAAAGACCGCAACACCGAGGAGGTGGAGGCCGAGAGCATTTCCTATGCCGTCTGCCAGTATTACGGTATCCAGACCGGCGAGAACAGCTTCGGCTACATCGCCAACTGGAGCCAGGGTAAGGAGCTACCGGAGCTGCGGGCCAGTCTGGAGACCATCAACAAGGCGGCCGGGGAACTGATCGCGGACATTGACCGGCACTATAAGGTTATCTGCAAGGAGCGCGGTATTGACCTGGCCGCCCAGTCGGAACAGACAGTGCCGCAGCAGGAAGCCGCATCGGAGGCGGAGGTCCCCATGCAGGCTCCCGCCCGCCATGCTTACAAGCTCCACAGCAATTTTGAGCGTACCTCACCGGCAGACAGTACCTATATCCAGGAATATACCGTTGCGGATGATTTATCCCTTATCCCCGGAGAGGTACTTTATGCAGGAACCTATGACGAGTGTGTAAAACTGCACAACGCCCTTCAAGATGGCAGTATGACGGCTGAGCAGGTCAAGGCCCAGGCGCAGGCGGAAAAGCTCTATGAGTTGGACGGACGGCTGTACCTCCACGTCCAGCCCTGTGACGGCGGTTATGACTACACTATCTACGACAAGGGCACAATGCGGGCATTGGACGGCGGCCAGCTGGACGCCCCGGAGCTGCCCCTGTCCACCGCCGCGCTGAAAATCTGCGAGATGCACGACATGGGCGGCCAATCCATTCAGTATGCGCCGCTGTCCATGATCGAAACTTTGCAGGAGGCGGCTGTCCAGCAGATGCAGGCAGCGGCCCAGGCCGCCGCCCCGGAAACTACCATGCTGCCGGACACCCCGGAGCAGCACCTGGACGAGTACCCCATGCCGGACCCCACGCTGACCCAGGACGATTTGGAAAAGTGCGGCTATCTGGACGGGGACCTTCTGCCCCTCTCCAAAGAACGCGCCTATGAGCTGATGGAGCGCGACCTGACCGTTTACATCATCCAGGAGGGCGAGAACCCGGCGATGGCTTTTGATACCGCCGACCTGGACGCCCACGACGGGATCTTCGCCGTCACCCGCGAGGAATGGGAGGATAGTCCCTCCTTTGATGCTCAGGTCAAGGAGCGTATGGACCACCAGCAGGAACGGGAGCAGGCGTTCCTCGACCACAAAGGCGATTGCTTTGCCATTTATCAGGTGAAGCACACCGATGAGCTGCGGGACATCCGCTATGAGGGGCTGGAATGGATCAAGTCCATCGGGCAGACGGTGCAGCGGGACAATTATGACCTGGTTTACACCGCGCCGCTGGAACCCAGCGACCTGAAAGGCAGCGTGCTGGACAATCTTGAATACCGCTTCAACAACGAACACCCCGCCGACTACCGCCACCCGTCCATGAGCGTCAGCGACATCGTTGCCATCAAGCGGGACGGCAAGGTATCCTGTCACTACTGCGACAGCTTTGGCTTTGCCGAGGTTCCCGGTTTCCTGCCGGACAACCCGCTGAAAAATGCGGAGATGGCCGTGGAGGATGACTACGGCATGATCGACGGCATTATCAACAACGGCCCCAAGGAGCAGACGGTGGCCCAGCTGGAACAGCAGGCCCGAAGCGGCCAGCCCATTTCCCTGATGGACCTGGCTGCCGCCGCCCACCGGGAGGACCGGGACAAGAAGAAATCCGTTGTGGAGCAACTGAAAAGCCAGCCCAAACCCGAACATAAAAAGACAGCGCCCAAAAAGAGCGCGGAAAGGGAGATCTGATATGAACGCTTTGACCTTTGAGGAAACCAACCTGCTGTGCATCTACAACCCCGGCACCCGCCAGGGGGCCATCGAGGCCCTGACCGAGATGCGCGGCCACTTGCAGGCGGACGAGACCGAACTGCTGGCCCTGACCGACAGCACCCTCGCTAAACTGCGCGCCATGACAGACGCCGAGTTTGATGAGCTGGAACTGTACCCGGATTTTGACGAGTAACCCCCTGTTTTAACCAGCCGGGGCGGCCGCCGTGCCGCCCCATTTTCATATCCGAAGGAAGGGAGGATAGAACCCCATGCCAACCAAAGCAGAACAATATGCACAGATGGCCGATCAGGTGGCGCGGCAGCTCACCGGCAGCTGGCAGGAGTGGGCGGGCTTTCTCACCACCGCCGCCCGCCTCTACAAATATCCGTTCCATGAGCAGCTGATGATCTACGCCCAGCGCCCGGACGCCACCGCCTGCGCCGAGTACGACCTGTGGAACAACCGCATGGGCCGGTATGTGCGGCGCGGGTCCAAGGGCATCGCCCTGGTGGATGATTCCGGGGACCGGCCCCGGCTGCGGTATGTGTTTGACATTTCCGACACCGGCACCCGTGAACACTCCCGTACCCCATGGCTGTGGACGATGAACGAGGAACACACCGCGCCGGTCATGGCGATGCTGGAGGGAAACTACGGTGTGGGCGGCGAAGAACTGCCCCAGCAGCTGGCCGATGTGGCCGCCGGTCTGGCGGAAGAATACTGGACGGATCACCGGCAGGACATTCTCTACATCGTTGACGGTTCCTTTTTGGAGGAGTACGATGAGTACAACATCGAAGTCCAGTTCAAATCCGCCGCCGCTGTCAGCATCACCTACGCCCTGATGTCCCGCTGCGGGCTGGAGCCGGAGCAGTATTTCAGCCATGAGGATTTCATGGCGATCTTCGACTTCAACACCCCCGCCACCGTGGGGGCGCTGGGCACGGCGGTCAGCCAGATAAACCAGCAGGTGCTGCGGCAGATCGGCGTCACCATTCAGAACTATGAGCGCGCCAAGAGCGCGGAAAGGAGTGCCACACATGGAGAACAACCTGACTTACACGAGGAACGGCGATTACCTGATCCCCGACCTGAAGCTGTCCGAACAGCCGGAGAAACCCCTGGGCAAGTACGGCAGGATGAGGAAAGCGTATCTGAAAGAACACCGGCCCATCCTGTACAATCAGCTGCTGATGACCGAGAAGCTGTACCCGCACCTTCGGGAGATCGACGAGACCGCGAACATCCGTCTGGAGCAGATGATGTCCCAGCTGGCGAAAGACGTGGGCGCGACGGAGGCGCTGAAAGCCAGCGACCCGATGGCCTGGGTGGGCCTAATGAACACCTGCAAGGCCCAGGCGGAGGAGATCCTGCTGGCGGAACTTATCAACAGCTGACCTTAAACCTGTTCCTCTCCGAAGCGGAACAAATTCAACAGATCGACGAAGCAGAGAGTGTGAAAACGCCCTCTGCTTTTTCTTTTGCCCAGGAACAGCCGCAGCCAGAAGCTGCCGACCATGAGCCGGAGGCGGCAAAGCCCACTCTCCGGGAGCTGCATGAGCAATACAAACCCATTGTGTTGGAGGCCGTCACCAAAGACACCAGATACCAGAACACCTGCGGTCACAGTGACTATGAAAGCGCCGTGATCGAAGGAAGATCGGCTATTCGCCGCGCTGTTTTAGCGTCTGGCAATAAGGAGCTGCTTCACCTCTATTCCTACACCCCGGAGTTCCGGCAGCGCCTTCATCGTGAAGTTATCGACGAGACCTATCCCAAGCTCCATGAGCTGCTGCGCCCACTTTCGGACAATGACATTGACCGAGCCATCCAGGACTGGAACGGCAAGAGCGAAAGCAAGCACGCCGTTGTCCGCTACATGAAGGACCACGCCCGTGAAAAAGACACCGCCGCATGGCTGGCCCATGAGTTTGACGGCGGCGACGGCAAAACTCCGTTTGCAGTACGCCCGGAAAGCCCCAATGGAACGATGCTGCCCTGGCCCAAGGTGCAGCGCCGGATCGCCCAGCTTATCAAGGAAGATCGGTTCTATACCCAAGAAGAACAGGACCGTTTTGACAACATCGACCCCATCGCCATTCGGGAAGCCCTGGCCGAGCGCGGCATCGTGAACGGCCAGGTGGTGGACCCGGAAAAGCTGGACAATGACCCGTTTATCCAGCAGGTCATGGCCGACGTGGAACGTGCCGCCGGAGGGGATGGGCCGGAAGCCTACACCAGCCCAGGTGGCCACACCTATCACCCAGGAGATGCCATAGACGCTTTCATTGATGATAAAAGCCCCGTGGTTCGGATGGTTCTTGACCATGTTGACGAGGATTACATTTGGTACACCATGCCCAGCGTCCCTGACCAGGAGCCAGTGGAGATGCGGCGCGAAATATTTGAGAAATATCTGGACAATGGTGAGTTCCTGCCTGTACCTGTGCCGGACTTATCCGGCCAGCCCATCACCCGCGAGGGCGACACCCTCACCATCGGCAGCGGTGAACCCACCCATGAGATGGATATTACCGTATCGGATGAGGAATATGAAGCCATCCGGCAGGCTATCCCGGAGAAAAAGGTCTATGACCCTGCTGCGCCGGTCTATCATGTGGGTGATACGGTTTATCTGGACAATCAGGAATACCAGATCACCGAACTGCGGGAGGATACGGTACAGCTCATTCCTTCCGGCATGGCTTATCCCATCTTCCGGGCCGAGAGCCGGGAGCGGTTCGAGACGCTGCTGCGTGCGGACACCCGCAACGAAGCCATCAACGAATTTTTGCCTGTAAACCCCGACACGGCTGACCAGGACCTGCGGGACGTGCTGGTCCACGGCCTGATCGGCGCGCCGGACAAGGCGGAGCTGTCCGAGCTGTTGCACACTGGCAAGCCCAACAGCGAGATCGCCCAATGGCTGGGCCGGGCCTTCCCCGGCATCATCGAAACGATGGAGCTGGACACCGGCGATACTGCCGATTACCGCACTACGTCCGAAGGCGTCGAACTGGAAGTGCTGGACGCGGAGGAGAAGCGGCTGGCCATGCTGTATTTTCGCTGGGATGAGGTCGCGCCCCTGCTGCGCGGGCTGTATGCCCGTCAACTGGACGGCTTTGGACAGGAGCAGGCCGAACCGTACATGGAAGCCCCTGCTGCCGTGGAAGAACCTGCCGAAGCTGCCAAGCCCGTCGAGGAACCCGCCGCCGAGGCCCCGGCGTTCCATTCCGAACCGGTGACCGTCTATCCTGGCGAACAGAACCATTTGCCCTATGACGTAGTGGTGGAACGGCTGCACGTTGACCAGCCGGAACCCACGCCGCCCGAACCGACGCCGGAGGAAAAGCCGGAACACTCGGTTTCTATCCCGGTCAACGGCGAGTGGCAGACCTTCCCCAACCAGAGGGCAGCCGAGCAGGCGGCCTATCAGGAGTATCGGGACAACCTGCGCCGTAATGCCGAGAACTTCCGCATCACCGATGACCACTTAGGCGAGGGCGGCCCCAAGGCCAAGTACCAGGCTAATGTGGCGGCAATCAAGCTGCTGAAATACCTGGAGGAAACCACCGGGCAGGCTACGCCGGAACAACAGGAAGTGCTGTCCCGCTATGTGGGCTGGGGCGGCGTGGCGGACGCCTTTGACCCGGACAAACCCGCGTGGGCCGCTGAGTATGCGGAGCTGAAGGAACTGCTGACCCCGGAGGAATATGAAGCGGCCAGGGCCTCCACCCTCAACGCCCACTACACCAGCCCCACTGTGATCCGCGCCATCTACGACGCGGTAGAACAGATGGGCTTCCGCACCGGCAACATTCTGGAACCGTCCTGCGGTGTGGGCAATTTCTTCGGGATGCTGCCGGAGAGCATGGCCGGCAGCCGTCTGTACGGCGTGGAACTGGATTCCATCAGTGGCCGGATTGCAAAGCAGCTCTACCCCAAGGCCGACATCACCGTGGCAGGATTTGAGACCACCGACCGGCGGGACTTCTATGACCTTGCCATCGGTAACGTCCCTTTCGGACAGTATCAGGTGAACGACAAAGCCTACAACAAACTGGGTTTCAACATTCACAACTACTTTTTCGCAAAATCGTTGGACCAGGTGCGGCCGGGCGGCGTGGTGGCGTTCGTCACCAGCCGCTATACGATGGACGCCAAGGATTCCACCGTGCGCCGGTATCTGGCCCAGCGGGCCGAGCTGCTGGGGGCCATCCGCCTGCCAAACAATGCGTTCAAGGCAAATGCCGGAACTGAGGTCGTTTCGGATATTCTCTTCCTGCAAAAGCGGGACCGTCCGCTGGACATTACCCCGGACTGGACGCAGACCGGCCGGACCGAGGAAGGCTTCACGGTCAACCAGTATTTTCTCGACCACCCGGAGATGGTGCTGGGGCAGCCCACCGCCGAAAGCACCCAATACGGCAAGCAGGATTACACCGTGGTCCCCATCGAGGGGCTGGAGCTGGCCGACCAGCTGCACGACGCCGTACAGCACATCCACGGCACCTACCAGGAGGCCGCGCTGCCGGAGCTGGGCGAGGGCGAGGACATCGACGATTCCCTCCCGGCTGACCCGGATGTAAAAAACTATTCCTACACGGTGGTGGACGGGGCGGTGTACTTTCGGGAAAACAGCCGCATGGTGCGCCCTGACTTAAACGCCACCGCCGAGGCCCGCGTCAAAGGGCTGGTGGGGCTGCGGGACTGTGTGCAGCAGCTCATCGACCTGGAGATGGACGCCGCCGCGCCGGATGCCGACATCCGGGCGCAGATGGCCGAACTGAACCGCCGCTATGACGATTTCTCCGCAAAATACGGCCTGATCAACGACCGGGCGAACCGGCTGGCCTTTGCCGATGACAGCAGCTATTACCTGCTCTGTGCCCTGGAGGTGCTGGATGAGGACGGCAGGCTGGAACGCAAGGCGGATATGTTCACCAAACGGACCATACGCCCCCACGAGGCCGTCACCACCGTGGACACGGCCAGCGAGGCGCTGGCGGTCTCTATCTCGGAGAAAGCCTGCGTGGACATGGCTTACATGGAACAGCTCACCGGCAAAACCGGCGAGGAACTGGCCGCTGAACTGCGGGGCGTGATTTTCCGCCTGCCCGGCCCGGTGCCGGAGGGCGAACGGCCCCAATACGTCACGGCGGACGAGTACCTGTCCGGCAACGTGCGCCGGAAGCTGCGCCAGGCCCAGCGGGCGGCGGAACAGGACCCGGCCTTTGCGGTCAATGTGGAGGCCCTGACCGCCGCCCAGCCCAAGGACCTGGACGCTTCCGAGATCGAGGTGCGGCTGGGGGCGACCTGGATCGACAAGGAGTATATCCAGCAATTCATGTACGAAACCTTTGACACGCCCTTTTACCTTCAGCGCAGCATCAAAGTCCACTACTCTGCGTTCACCGCTGAGTGGCAGATCTCCGGCAAAAACGCCGTGGGACAGAGGGATGTGGCGGCTTATACCACCTACGGGACCAGCCGCGCCAACGCCTATAAAATCCTGGAAGATTCCCTGAACCTGCGGGATGTGCGCATCTACGACACCGTGGAGGACGCGGACGGCAAGGAGCGTCGGGTGCTGAACGCCAAGGAAACCACCCTGGCCGCCCAGAAGCAGCAGGCCATCCGGGAGGCGTTCAAGGACTGGATTTGGCGCGACCCGGAGCGGCGGCAGGCGCTGGTGCGCCAGTACAACGAGGAAATGAACGCCACCCGCCCCCGCGAGTATGATGGCAGTCACATCGTTTTCGGCGGCATGAACCCGGCCATCACCCTGCGGGAACACCAGAAAAACGCCATCGCCCATGTGCTGTACGGCGGCAACACGCTGCTGGCCCATGAGGTGGGCGCGGGCAAGACCTTTGAAATGGTGGGGGCCGCAATGGAGGCCAAGCGCCTGGGGCTGTGCCAGAAATCCCTCTTTGTGGTGCCCAACCACCTGACTGAGCAGTGGGCTTCGGAGTTCCTGCGTCTGTACCCGGCCGCCAACATTCTTGTTACGACCAAAAAGGACTTTGAGAAACACAACCGCAAGAAGTTCTGCGCCCGCATCGCCACCGGCGACTACGACGCCATTATCATGGGTCACTCCCAGTTCGAGAAAATCCCCATCAGCAAGGAACGCCAGGAGCGGCTGCTGCATGAACAGATTTGGGAAATCACCGAGGGTATCTCTGAGGTGGAGTCCAGCGGCGGCGAGCGGTTCACCGTCAAGCAGCTGGAGCGCACGAAAAAGTCTCTGGAGGCGCGGCTGGAAAAGCTGCAAGCCGAGGACCGCAAGGACGATGTGGTGACCTTTGAGCAGTTGGGCGTGGACAGGCTGTTCGTGGACGAGGCACACAACTACAAGAACCTCTTTCTCTACACAAAAATGCGCAACGTGGCGGGCCTTTCCACCACGGACGCGCAGAAATCTTCGGATATGTTCGCCAAGTGCCGCTATATGGACGAGATCACCGGCAGCCGGGGCGTTATCTTTGCCACCGGCACGCCTGTCAGCAACTCCATGACCGAGCTTTACACCATGCAGCGGTATCTCCAGTATGACCGCCTGCAAGAGCTGGGCATGGCGCACTTTGACTGCTGGGCCTCCCGCTTCGGCGAAACTGTGACGGCGCTGGAGCTGGCCCCGGAGGGCACCGGCTACCGGGCAAGAACAAGATTCAGCAAGTTTTTCAACCTGCCGGAGCTGATGAACCTATTCAAAGAGGTGGCCGACATCAAGACCGCCGACCAGCTGCACCTGCCCACGCCCCAGGTGGAGTACCACAACGTCGTGGCCCAGCCCACCGAACAGCAGCAGGAAATGGTGAAGGCGCTCTCGGAGCGCGCTTCCCTGGTACACAGCGGCACGGTGGACCCGTCCCAGGACAATATGCTCAAGATCACCAGCGACGGGCGCAAGCTGGGGCTGGACCAGCGGATCATCAACCAGCTGCTGCCGGATGAGCCGGGCACCAAGGTCAACCAGTGCGTGGACAATATCATGCAGATTTGGCGGGACGGCGAGGCTGACAAGCTGACCCAGCTGGTGTTTTGCGACATCTCCACGCCCCAGGCCAAACCCGCCAAAAAGGTGGCGAAGGCGCTGGACAACCCGACCCTCCACGCTTTGGAGGACGCGGTGCCGCTGCCAGAGCCGGAACCGGCCTTTACGGTATACGAGGACATCCGGCAGAAGCTCATCGCCAAAGGCGTGCCCGCCGAACAGATCGCCTTTATCCATGAGGCCAACACCGAGGTGCGCAAAAAGGAGCTGTTTTCCAAGGTCCGCACCGGCCAGGTGCGCGTCCTGCTGGGCAGCACGGCCAAGATGGGCGCAGGCACCAACGTCCAGGACCGCCTTGTGGCGCTGCATGATCTGGACTGCCCCTGGCGGCCCGGCGACCTGGCCCAGCGGAAAGGCAGAATTGAACGCCAGGGCAACCAAAACGAGACCGTCCATGTGTTCCGCTACGTCACCGAAGGGACGTTTGATGCCTACCTCTGGCAGACGGTGGAGAACAAGCAGAAATTCATTTCGCAAATTATGACCAGTAAAAGCCCGGTGCGTAGCTGCGACGATGTGGACGAGACGGCGCTTTCTTTTGCCGAGATCAAGGCCCTGTGTGCCGGGGACCCGCGTATCAAGGAGCGCATGGATTTGGATGTGGACGTGTCCCGGCTGAAGCTGCTGAAGGCCGACCACCAGAGCAAGCAGTACCGGCTGGAGGACCAGCTGCTGAAAACCTTCCCGGAGGAGATCGAAAAAAACAAGGGCTTTATCGCCGGGCTGGAAGCGGATATGAAAACGCTGGCGGAACACCCGCACCCGGAGGACGGCTTTGCCGGGATGGAAGTCCGTGGCGACACCCTCACCGACAAGGAGAACGCCGGTGCGGCGCTGCTGGACGCCTGCAAGGAGGTCAAAGGGGCCGACCCGGTGCCGGTGGGCAGTTACCGGGGCTTCACTATGTCGGTGTCGTTTGACGCTTTCCGGCAGGAGTATATGCTCCTGCTGAAAGGCCAGATGACCCACCGGGCGACGCTGGGCACAGACCCCCGTGGAAATCTAACCCGTATCGACAATGCGCTCAGTCAGATGCCCCAGCGGCTGGAAGCGGTGAAAAACCAGCTTGACAACCTTTACCAGCAGCAGGCCGCCGCCAAGGCCGAAGTGGGCAAGCCCTTCCCCCAGGAACAGGAGCTGCGGGACAAATCCGCCCGGCTGGCCGAGCTGGATGTACTGCTGAACATGGACGGCCGGGGCCGCCCTGCGCCGGAGGCGGTGCTTGCCAAGAGCAGCCGCCCCTCGGTGCTGGAGGGTCTGAAACGCCCGGTGCCGCCGCGCTGCCCCGAAAAGAAACCCAAACACCACGAACAGGAGGTGCGATAACATGAATACCGACAAAAACACGGCCCTCTATGAGAAGATGGCCGCCGAACAGGACAAGTTCCGGGACTGGCTGAAAAGCCAGCCCCCGGAGGAAATTCTAAAGCATACCTATGAGTACACGGTCCGGGAGGACATCCTGATGGCGATGGAGGAGCTGGATCTGCCCCAAAGCCGGGCCGCCGCGCTGCTGGCGTCGTCGTCCCCGCTGGCCGATGTCTACAAGGAGTTTTCTGACCGGGAGACTTCCTACATGGATGTGGTGCGGGACAGCATCGAGCAGCGGGCCGATGCGGCGCTGGACGCCCAGCGGGAACTGCCGCTCTACCGCCACGACGCCGCCTATGCCCGCGAACAGGGCGACCTGGATTTGTACCGGGCGTCCCGCCGCGCCAACATCGCCTGCAAGGAGGCCATCGAGGCGGCCATTTCGGAACATTACCGGGACAACCGGCTGGACAAGGACGCGGTACCCCAGGTGATCGAGCAGTTCGGCTACACCCGCACCCTCTATGTGCTGGCAAATACCGTGCAGCAGAAAGAGTGGGATGAGCGTTTCAGCCCGGCCAACAAGGCGTGGGCCAGGACGGTGGACATCCCGCCCAACCCGGACGGCTTTGGCGGCGAACGCAACCTGGACTTTGTGGTGGACAGCCACTCCGGCCTGGTCGATCTGTTCTTGAGCCAGGCGCGGCAGGAT
>OJRG01000953.1_pt1 | contig 12488 bp, 11 predicted proteins | sample 1599121 | NCBI WGS metagenome assembly OJRG01 (sample SAMN03922528, study PRJEB24848) | human gut metagenome | isolation source: stool sample | host: Homo sapiens | place: Germany | collected 2010-05
AGCATCGGCTGCCCCATCCTTGGCGACAGCAAGTACGGCAACAACAGCGCCAACCGCGAGCTGAAGCTGAAGTATCAGGCGCTGTGCGCATGGGAGCTGACCATGCCCCGCTTCACCCAGCCGGACTTTGCCTTCCTCAGCGGCAAGACCTTCCACGCCCCGAAGCCGTGGTATTACCAGCAGGTGCTGGACGGCACTTTGAAGTAAGACGGTTTTCAGCAGCTGCCGTTCTCCACTTCGACCCCTCTCGTGAAAATACAATGCCGGGCAGACCGCAGTCTGCCCGGCATTGTTCTATAAATAAGATTCTTTCCGCTGAATATGGCCAGAGCAAGGCGGAGGCCATTAAAATCGTTCTCTACGCAGAAAAATCAGACCCGCACCATATCCGGGGTGATCTCAGCCAGCGTATGGGCACCGCACATCTGCATGGTGTCGGCCAGTTCCCCGGCCAGCTTATCGATGTAGCACTTCACGCCCTCTGCGCCGCCGCCGTAAACTGCGGTCACGAAGGGGCGGCAGATCAGAACGCCGTCTGCGCCCAGCGCCAGCGCCTTGAACACATCCACACCGGTGCGGATGCCGCCATCCACCAGCACCTTCACGCCGGTGCCCTTGAGGGCTGCTGCGATCTCCGGCAGTACCTCAGCGGTGGCGGGGCACTGATCCAACACGCGACCGCCGTGGTTGGACACCACAATGGCAGCGGCACCGGCCTGCTTTGCCTTCAGTGCGCCCTTAACGGTCATCACTCCCTTGACGATGAAGGGACGCTCTGCCAACTGCACGATCTCAGCCAGTTCCTCCACGCTCTTGCTGCCGGCGGGCGGGGTCATGTTCTTCAGGAAGGGCAGACCCGCTGCATCCACGTCCATAGCTACGGCAAAACAGCCGCTGGCCTTGGCCTGTGCCATCTTTTCCCGGATGGTATCAATGTTCCACGGCTTGATGGTGGGCACGCCACAGCCGCCCGCAGCGCTGATGGCGCGGGTTGCCATCTCCATCACGGTGGGGTTGGTGCCGTCGCCTGTAAAGGCTGCAATGCCGTTTTCTGCACAGGCGCGCACCAGTACATCGTTATAGGTCATATCGGTGTAGGTATCGGAGTAGTGCAGGTTCACTGCGCCCACAGGGCCTGCAAAGAAGGGATAGCGGAAGCCTTTGCCGAACAGCTCCAGCGTAGTGTCCGGTGCACCGCCGGGGCACAGGGTGTCCATATTCACCCGGATGTCCGCCCACTTATTATAATTGCGGATAGCGGTATCGCCCACGCCCTTGGCACCCGGGCCGGGGATCTGGTTTTTACAGGCCACGCCGTTGCACACCGGGCAGGCCTTGCAGTATTGACCAATGCAGGTACGGGCATTGGCAAGTACTTCAGGATAAGTCATAAAAGTATCCTCCTTATATTTCCCGCCGCTGCGGCACAAAATGACCCACCGCAGTGCTCTTTGCCCTCAATATAGACCTATTTTAAAGGTGCGTCAAGGGCTTTTTGTGCTTTCCATCCATGCGGCAGAATACTTTCTCGCGTTTTTTCGTCATTTTTAAAAAAGTCTGATTTTTTTCAAAAAAATCCTTGACAAAAAGCCTGCTTTCAGGTATTATAGTGGAGCGCCAAGGGCACCCGCCCAAAGGCAGAACAGAAGATGTGGAAAGATGGCTGAGTTGGTCTAAGGCGCACGACTGGAAATCGTGTAACGTGTCAAAAGCGTTCTGGGGTTCGAATCCCCATCTTTCCGCCAGAAACCTGAAACAGAAATGTTTCAGGTTTTTTGTTTTGTCCGCAGTTTGCGGCGCTTGACATTTGCGGGCAGTTCCGTTATGCTGAAGCAAATACGTTTTACCGGAAGGAGAGGTTTCCCATGGCATCTTCCCACAAAAAGCGCACTGGTCTGCGGGCGGCGCTGATCGTTCTGCTGTGTCTGATTCTGGTGTGCATGGTGGCTGCGGCAGTGCTGTACAGCTTCGTCAGCCGCAAGATCAAGGCATTCCAGAGCGGTGCCAGCTTTGCGCTGGACTACACCATCACCTCCACCGAGGCCGAGCCCCCTGCCCTTTACGCCCTGCTGGACAAGTTCGGCGGCACCACCGGCAGTCTGACCGGCCAGTACACCCCCCGGGCGGTGCAGCTGGCGCTGTACCCAACGGGCACCAGCACCGTCAACGATGCCCCTCTGACCCGGATGTACATCAGCGAGGAAGAGACCCTTTACGACGCCGGGCAGCTGTACAACAAGCTGCGCAGCACGGTTGTAGCCGAGTATCCGCTGGCAAGCCTGCTGCTGCCGGGCTGGTCGCTGGGCAGCTATATCTCCCAAGACCAGCTGGCTACCCTGCTGGGAGTAGACCCCACTGCCACCAGCTTGCAGCAGGTAAACGACTTTCAGTTGGATCTCAAGCAGCTCAAAACCGTGCAGCCCGCCAACGCGAAAGAAGGTTACCTCTACCTCCAGCTGCCGAACCTCGCCGCCGGGGAGGATGCGCCGCAGCTGATTCTGGGCATCGAAAAGCAGGGTCTGCTCAAAACCCTGTCCCCCAAGGTGCACATCCTGCTGGACGTGCCCGCCCACCACATCCATGCGGAGCTTTCCGGCACCGTGACTGCCGTCCAAACCGAGGTGACCGCGCCCACTTCCCGGATGCAGGACTCTGACGTGGAAAGCCTTGTGCAGCTGCGCAAGACCATCGAGAGCATTGTGCAGTTCGTGCAGACCGCCGCCCAGAGCGATGCTGCCGCCTCTGCTGCATAAAAAGCTTCTATAAACGCAAAAAAATCGGACAGACTGCGGTCTGTCCGATTTTTTGCGTTTTATGATCTCTTACTTCTTTACGGTCTTTTTGCAGGGTGCACGCTTTGCCTTGGGCTTTGCAGCGGCAGGTGCAGCCTTAGTTGCAGGGACAGCAGTCTCGGTCTTGGTCTCCACAGCGGGGGCAGCCTTCACCTCTGCGGCGGGGGCAGCAGGCTCAGCTTTAGCCTTAGCAGCCTTCTTCGCAGCGGGCTTTTCTGCCTTGACCGGCTCTGCAGCCTTTGCAGTGTGGGCAGCGGGCTGCTCCTCCGCCTTCTTGATAGTGCGGGGCTTGCGGGCTGCGGGCTTCTGGGCAGAAGTGGTTTCCTTGGCCGGTGCTGCCGTAGTCTCAGCAGCGGGTGCTTCCTCGACCTTAGCAGCACGCTTTACGCGATCCTTTACCTCAGAGATGACCCACAGCTGGTCGCCACCGCCGGGTACTTCCTGCCAGATCTGCAGCACAGCGCCCACCTCGGCACCGATGCCCACGGTGTCCACGCACTTGCCGCCTGCCCAAGAGGAGCGCAGACGCACAGTGCCCTCCGGCGTGTGCTCCACCTTCCACATCTGGGACGTGCCGCCCACGTCCTCCCACAGGTGCAGCCATGTGCCGTTGGCAGTGCCGGTCATGGTCAGATCCAGCAGCTTGCCGGAGGCACGGTTGCGGATGCGGTACACACCATCGCCCTCGCGGACAAAGCTCCACTCCTGCTCGGGCTTGTGGTCATACTTGCCCAGACGGACAGTACCGCCGTCCTTGCTGCCTTCCACTGCCTGAATGACATTGCCGGTGTGTGCGGCAATGGTATAAAAGCGGTCGGCCTCGATCACAGTTTGTGCTACGGATTTCATGTATAAATCCCTCCCAATCATAAAATGCACAGATTTTTCCAATTCCTTCTTATAAAGAATACCACATATCGTGATTTTTCACAAGCAATTCGACAATTCTTTAGCATTTTATATAGAAAGCACCCTGTTTTCGCCTGCTTTTTCGCCCCTTCGCAGGGGAGAAAGGCCGTTTTTTCTTTCTCTCGACATTTTGCCGCAACTGCGTTATACTGTTTTCATCAGGACTATCTGCCGCTCTGGAAGGGGCGGCTTTCTCGTTTTTGAAGGAGGATATTTGCCCATGACCCAGCAGGACCGCACTGCAGTGCAGTATCACAAAATGACCGAGACTCCGATCCCCCGGCTGATCCTCAGTCTGGCCGCGCCCACGATTTTAAGTATGCTGATCACCAGCATCTACAATCTGGCCGATACCTTTTTTGTGGGGCGCATTTCCACCAGCGCTTCCGGCGCGGTGGGTGTCGTTTCCAGCCTGATGGCTATTATACAGGCGCTGGGCTTTATGCTGGGGCACGGCTCCGGCACCATCATCAGCCGCCGCTTGGGCAGTCAGGATACCCACGCTGCCACCCGCTTTGCTTCCACCAGCTTTTTTACGGCGCTGGCCTTTGGCGTAGTGCTGGCAGTGGTCGGTCTTGCCACCCTGCCGGACTTCATGATGCTGCTGGGCAGCACCGAGACCATTCTGCCACACGCCTGCGCCTACGCCCGGCCTATCCTGCTTGCCGCACCGCTGATGATCTCCAGTCTGGTGATGAACAACATTCTGCGGTATGAGGGCAAGGCGAACCTTGCCATGGTCGGGCTGGTCACCGGCGGACTGCTGAACATCGCGCTGGACCCGCTGTTCATGTTCGCTTTAGGGCTGGGCACTGCCGGTGCCGGCATTGCTACCGCCCTCAGTCAGACCATCAGCTTTGGCATTCTGCTGTATATGTTCCTACGGGGTAAAACGGTCAGTCAGTTCCGGCTTTCCGCCGTCACCCGGGAGCCGCGCGAGTTTTTGCAGATCCTTGCAGGCGGCGCGCCCAGTTTTGGCCGACAGGGACTGAACAGCATCGGCGGGATGCTGCTGAACATTGCCGCCCGCAGCTACGGCGATGCCGCCGTGGCGGGCATGAGCATTGTGTCCCGCATTTTTATGTTCATCCTCTCAGTGGCCATCGGCGTGGGACAGGGCTTGCAGCCGGTGGCGTCCTTCAACTACGGCGCCCGCAAATACCACCGAGTGCGGCAGGCCGCCGTCTTTACCCTGAAAGCCGCCTTTGCGCTGCTGGTGGTGCTGATTGCGGTGTGCTGGTGGAACGATGAGACTTTGATCCGTCTGTTCCGGGACGACCCGGAAGTCACCGCCGTGGCGCTGCCTGCCTTCCGCTACCAGTGCCTTGCCGTCCTTTTGCAGCCGGTGATCGTAGTGGCCAACATGACCTTTCAAAGCGTGGGCAAGGCCGGGCGTGCCACCTTTCTGGCCTGCTGCCGGCAGGGCGTGTGCTTTATCCCGCTGATTCTTGTACTGCCCCGGGTGCTGGGTCTTGTGGGCGTGGAGCTCTGCCAGCCCATTGCGGATGCGCTCACCTTCTTCATTTCTCTGCCCTTTTTGCTGGCCTTTCTGCGGCAGCTGGAGCAGATGGACAAGGCAGAAGCGTCCCATGCCCCGGCGCAGCTGTAATGTAATTGTAACCGTTTTTAGCCGCATTTTTCTGCAAGTTCTGCAATGAAAAATGCGGCTGTTTCGTATTCTGAATGAACGGAAAAATTTTCCTCCCTGTTTTTTGCAAAGGAGTGTTTTTTATGAAGCGTGTTGTCTTGCGTATCGGCTGCGGGGCGGTCTGCGCTGCCCTTGCCCTTACTTTAGGCTGCGGCTGCGCCCTGCTGCCGCCCGCCACCGGCGTGCCGGGCGCTGCCAACTCTGCCGTTTCTGTGCCCACGGATGACAGCGGCAAGCCCCTGTACGACCCTGCCGTGCTGAACGATGGCCGTCTGCGGGTGCTGTACTGCTATGGCCGTTCCGGGAGCAGCACCACCATCCTGTGCGGCAGCACCCCGCTGCATCAGTCTGCCCGCAGCGAGAACGTCTCGCTGGTGGAGGACAGCGCTACCGGCACCGCAGACTACTGGCTGCGCAGCTGGTCCGACCCCACCGGCCGGGGCGGGCGCCGCACCGCCCTGTACGATAAGACCGGCACCGAAGTGATGTCCTTTGAGGGCGAGCAGAGCGCCACTCTGCAAAACGGCCTGCTTGTGCTGCAGGAAAGCCGCCTGATTGATGGCGGATACGTCCCGGAGTCCGGTTATGGCACCTGTCAGGTCATCGACCTTGCCACCGGCGCAGCGCTGCCGGTACCGGAGGGCGCATACAGCTGCACCGTATGCGGCGATAAGCTGGTATTCAGCTGCTACGCCCGCCCGGAGGGGCTGGACGATTACGACTGGGATACGGATTACCAACAGAACAGCTGGGTGGTGGTGCAGGAAAAGGACGGCACCCCTGTCTACCGCGCTGACGCTGCCTCGGCATACCGCCTTTTCTATGACAGCAATACTTTGAGCGACTGGGTGGAGCTGGACATTGCCACCGGAGAGGAAACCACCGACCAGATTTTGTACAACACCCAGACCGGCGAACAGTACACGGGCTTTTTACAGGTCTATCCGAGCGGTCTTGCCAGCTTTTCCAGCGGCAATGGCCGGTACGAGCTGCGGGATATGACCACCGAGGACCGCGGGCTGATTGCCACCTTTGACGAGCAGCCCAGCCAATATTTCCCGGGCTATGTGGTAACATGGCACAGCGGCGAGGATCATGGCTACGAACTCTATGATCTGGAAACCGGCACCAAGACCCCGCTGTACGATGTGAACACCACCGATAACACCATAGCCGTCTACGCGCTGGACGGCAGCCTGCGGGTTTACAGCAAGGATAACGGCAAGCTGCTGACCGAAACCACCGTAGAGCCGGTGGAGCACCAGCAGCGGGTACGGATGAGCAACTGCGGCAGTGGCTATGTCTGGCTGAAATTGCAGGATAACGACCGCTACGAGACCACCGCCACCCGACTGTACGGCCCGCAGGGGCTTGTCAGTGACCTGACCGCCCTGCAAGGCAAATACAGTTACGTCAACTACCTGACCACCGACCCTGACGGCAGACCCATGTTCTACGGCAGCCGCGCCGCTGCGGGCAGCGCCTACGGCAACGTATGCGATGTGCTGGACGCAGACGGCAAGGTAGTATTACAGGGGCTTGCCAGCTGCGCCGGGTACTATTCTAACAGCCTGAACGCCCTGCCCGACCATGTGTTTGCTGCACAGCGGGGCTTCTATGTGGGCTGGATGGACACAAGCGGCAACTGGCTGTACTGCCAGAGCATTTTCTCGTCTGCCGCTGCGGACGATGAACCGAGTTACGGCTATTGAGTTAGGAGGGCCTTTTTATGAAAAACACTAAAATTTCCCGCCGCAGCTTTCTGCTGGGTCTTGCCGCCTGCTCCGCTGCCGGGGTACTGACCGCCTGCAAGGGCACGGATGCGCCTTCCGGCAGTACGGCTTCCTCTGCCGCAGAGCCGCCCGCGTCCTCTGCGGCATCCTCGGCTGTGCAGCAGGCAGCGCCGTTTTTGACCGCGGAGGAGTTTCCCCCGCTGGACGGCAGCACCGCCTGCATCCCGCTGATGGCGCAGATGCTGGCCGATACCACTGGCATGGACCTGGAGGAAGCCCGCAGCAGCATTACGGTGAGCACCACCGCCTACGCATGGGAGAACTTTGGCCTGTACGACACCACCACCCGGATGCTGGTGGTGTATGAAGCGCCGGACTATGTAAAGGAAGAGCTGCAAGAGGCCAATGTGCAGCTGGAGCAGAAACCCATCGGGGTGGACGCGCTGGTGTTCATCGTCAACGAGGACAACCCCGTACAGGCGCTTACTCAGCAGCAGCTGCGGGACATCTACGCCGGGAAGATCACCAACTGGAAGGATGTGGGCGGCAAGGATCAGGAGATTGTTGCTTTCCAGCGCGGCGAGGACTCCGGCAGTCAGGCCCTGTTCAAAAAACTGCTCATTCAGGGCGGCGAACTGATGACCCCGCCCTCTGAGCTGGCACCTGCCGCCATGGGTGAGCTGGTGGACAGCATTGCTGATTATAACAACAGCGCCAACGCCATCGGTTTTTCCGTGTATTACTACATCGACCAGATGTATTCCAAGCCCGGGCTGCGGCTGCTGGCGGTGGACGGTGTGACCCCCAGCAACGACACTCTTGCCGACGGCAGCTACCCCCTGTGCAACGATTTCTACGCCGTCATCCACCCAGATGCCGCCGCCGACAGCCCGGAGCGCCGTCTGTACGACTGGCTGGACACCGCCGACGGGCAGGACTGCATCAAAAAGTCCGGCTATGTGGCCGTCGGCCCGCAGACCACCGTCACCATCGTGGATTGAAATTGACAGCCCGCCCGCATTCTGCTACAATCTAACCAGAAGTTTGTCGAATCCTGTTTAGCAGAATGCCGAAAGGAAGGTCTTACTATGGAACATCCCTCTCACCCGGTAGAAAGCCACTGGCGTACCTCCCTGCGCAACCGCATTATTCAGGCTTCCAGTCTACTGGAAGTGCTGTTATCCGGGCTGGTGCTGATTGGTCTGCTGCTCAGCGTTGTGCCTCTGATCCGCTGGATGCCCGGCCTGCTGTTCGATGGCAACGAGGCAGAGATCCGCACCTTTCTGGAGCGCAGCTTGGACATTGTGATCGGCATTGAGTTCATCAAGATGCTGGCCAAGCACAGCCCCGGCAGCAGCCTTGAGGTGCTGCTTTACGCCATTGCCCGCCATCTGGTGGTGGGACACGATTCCGCCGTGGAGAACCTGCTCAGCGTGGGCGCCATCGCGCTGATCTTCATCGTGCGCAAGTTCTTCTTTGTCCCGGCCTTTGGTGCGCATCTGCCGGACGGCCACCCCGCGCCGGACCTTACCCCCGCCCAGAGCGGCATTCCCGCCGACTGGTTCCGGCGACGGCATTCCGAAGCAACGCCTGAGGAAGAGACCGAGACAAAAGAATAATCATACACAAAAAAACCACCCCGCAGTGGCCGGTAAAAGGCTGCTGCGGGGTGGTCTTTGTTTTTGTGTTATTTATCCTGTTTTTTGCCGTGACGGCCAAAGCGGTACTCCTTACCCTCGCGGATGCGCTGGATGTTGGAGCGGTGCATGTAAATGACCATCGCACCCATGATCACCGAGCCGATGGTGCACACGGTAAGGTCGGCGGCAGAATAACCCCGGAACACCCCGTACAGGATGGTGAGCACCGGGTAAAGTGCCGCCATGGTCACACTGCCCAGCGACACCATGCCGGTGGGCAGCAGGCAGGCCAGAAAGATGACCGCCAGAAAGGGGATCAGCACCGGCTGGATAGCCAGAATGGTGCCGCCCGCCACCAGCACACCCTTGCCGCCCTTGAAACCGAAATACAGGGGCTTCAAATGGCCGATAATGGCAAAGATCGCGGCCAGATACACCGCAAGATACGGCGAGAGCGTGGTGCTTTCCGGCATCAGGGTGAACAGCCAGCGGCCGATGCACACCGCCAGCACGCCCTTGAGCACATCGCCGAAAGCGGTAAGCGCCGCTGCCTTTTTGCCGAAGGTGCGCAGCATATTGGTCATGCCGGCAGCGCCGCTGCCGTACTTGCGCACGTCATCGTGATACAAAAACCTGCTGACGAGGATACCGGTGTCGATGCTGCCCAGCAGATACGCCTGTACAGCGGACACCGCAGCGATGAGAACAGATTTCATCATCTGAGCCTCCCTGACGTGTTATACGTCCTTGGCACCCACCTCGCCGGAGCCGCGCTCCCGCACGACCAGACGAATGGGCGTATGCTCCAGACCAAAGTTTTCGCGGATCTGGTTGATGAGATACCGCTGATAGCTGAAGTGGAACAGGTGCTTTGCGTTCACGAAGGCCACGAACGTAGGGGGACGGGTGGAGGCCTGCGTCAGGTAGTAGATCTTCAGGCGGCGGCCCTTGTCGCTGGGGGGCTGCATCCGGGCGGTAGCGCGGGCCAGCATCTCGTTCAGCACGCCGGTGGGCACGCGGGCACCGTTCTCGGCATCCACATCCCGGATCAGCTGCATCAGCTTGTTCACGTTGTAGCCGGTCTGGGCAGAGATGAAGATGATGGGTGCGTAGCCCATAAAGCTAAAGCACTCGGCATAGCCGCGGCGCTGCAGCTCCATGGTGTTGGTCTCCTTGCCTTCCACGGCATCCCACTTGTTCACCACAATAATGCAGGCCTTGCCCTGCTCGTGGGCGTAGCCAGCCACCTTGCTGTCCTGCTCGGTAAAGCCGACGGTGGCATCCACAAGGATCAGCGCCACGCGGCTGCGCTCCACAGCGGCCAGTGCACGCACCACCATATAGCGCTCCAAGCCATCGCTGATGTTGCTGCGCTTGCGCAGACCTGCGGTATCGGTAAAGATGAACTTGCCGTAGGCGTTGTCCACCGGGGTGTCGATGGCATCACGGGTGGTGCCGGCCTCGTTGGCCACGATCATGCGGTTCTCGCCCAGAATGCGGTTGGTCAGGCTGGACTTGCCCACGTTGGGGCGGCCGATGATGGCAACAGGGATACGGTCCTCTTCCACCACGGTCTCGCTGAAGTCCAGATGGGCACACACGGCATCCAGCAGATCACCCGTGCCGTGACCGTGCACGGAAGAAATGGGCATCACCTCGTCAAAACCGAGGTTGTAGAACTCGTACAGCTCCATGGGAGCCTCGCCCACCTTGTCGCACTTGTTCACAGCCAGAATGATGGGCTTGTGGCTGCGGCGCAGCATGTGCGCCACATCCTCGTCGGCTGCGGTCAGGCCGTTGCGCACGTCCGTGACCATGATGATGCAGTCGGCGGTGTCAATGGCGATCTGCGCCTGCTCACGCATGTGGGCCAGAATGCCCTCAGTAGCCTTGGGCTCAATGCCGCCGGTGTCCACCAGCAAAAACTCGTGGCCGTTCCACTCGCAGTTGGCAAAAATACGGTCGCGGGTAATGCCCGGGGTGTCCTCCACAATGGCAAGGCGCTGGCCGCACAGCTTATTGAACAGGGTGGATTTGCCCACGTTAGGGCGTCCCACCACTGCTACGATCGGTTTGCTCATGGGGTCTCCTCCTTTCTTAAAAGGGGTAAAATACAATAAAAATGGCGTTATCAGCTGCCGCTCTTTCTTCTGCGGGCAATGTGCAGGCCGCTGCGCAGCAGGGCGCGGGCTTCATCCCCGCCTGCCGTGGGCAGCACCTCCACTTTTACGCCCAGCCGCTCCCCCAGCTGCTCTACCGTGATATCGTCAAGGAAGGTATCCTTTTCCTCCCGCAGCATCACAGCCGGGATGCCCAGCGTTTTGGTGGCAAGCCTGCCATCGCACTGGGCGATGATATCGGTAGCAGTGATCAGGCCGGTCACACCCACATTGCCGCCGAAAAAGCGGTTCTGGATGGTGTGGACGTGCACGGTGATCATGGGGTACTGCCGGTGCAGCTCCTCCATCATGCGGGTAATAAGGGGCGCTGCCATAGTGCCGGTGACCACGTCCAGTTCCTTGGTGCCGTAGATGCGGTGGGGCTTGTCCAGCTCGGCCAGAAATTCTTCCTCAAACAGGCGCAGCATGCCCACGCCGTTTTCCAGCTGGTCGTAGTCCTCGTAGAACTCCGCCGCAGGGATGGGACGGCCTGCCTTGAGATACCATTCATCGCTGGGGTAGATGATGCGCTTGCCGTGGCGGCGCTTGCATTCATCGCCAAATTCTTCCATAATGTCGATGACCTCGGCGCTGGTCTTTGCATCGTAGGGCACCTGCGGGTACAGATTTTTGCGGTAATCCGTAATGCCGCAGGGCACGGCTGCAATGCTTTGCACCATGGGGGTCAGCTCCAGCAGGTCGGCAAGGGTGCGGCGCAGCTCATCGCCGTCGTTCACGCCGCGGCAGAGCACCAGCTGGCAGTTGACAGCAATGCCGCCCTCCACCAGACGGGGCAGGTACTTAAGCACCTCGCCGCCGCGCTTATTGGCCAGCATGCGCACCCGCAGTTGGGGGTTGGTGGTGTGCACCGAGATGTTGATCGGCGAGATGTGCATCTTGATGATGCGGTCGATCTCGTGATCCTGCATATTGGTCATGGTGATGTAGTTGCCGAACAAAAAGCTCAGCCGCTCGTCATCATCCTTGAAATACAGGCTCTCGCGCATACCGGGAGGCAGCTGGTCGATGAAGCAGAACATGCAGTGGTTGGAGCAGGAATGCTTCGCATCGCCCAGATAGGTCTTGAACCCGCAGCCAAAGGGGCCGCGCTGCGGCCGCTGCACCTCCCACTCCCGGATGCCGTCCGCTACCCGGGCTTTCAGGTGGAAGCTGCTGCTGTCGGTATAAAAATCGTAGTCCAGCGTGTCGTTCAGCTCGTTGTCGTCCACGCTCAGCAGCTCGTCACCGGGGGCAAGGCCAAGAGCCTCGGCCTCGCTGCCGGCATCCACCTGCTCGATCCGAATCGCCATCTGCATCCACCTCCTTTAAAGCACAAGAAGGGGAAGGCTTTGCGCCCTCCCCTTCTGTACATAACACCATTATGCCACCAATTACGCGCAAATTAGGCCTTCTTGATGACTTCCTCGCCCTTGTAGTAACCGCAGTTGCCACATGCCTGGTGGGGGAGCTTCAGAGAGCCGCAGTTGCTGCACTTCACCAGTGCGGGGGCCTCCAGCTTCCAAACATTGCTGCGACGCTTGTCGCGGCGGGCCTTGGAAAGATGTCTCTTAGGTACTGCCATATTTTTGCACCTCCTTGATGGGTTT
>OJRG01000955.1_pt1 | contig 12478 bp, 10 predicted proteins | sample 1599121 | NCBI WGS metagenome assembly OJRG01 (sample SAMN03922528, study PRJEB24848) | human gut metagenome | isolation source: stool sample | host: Homo sapiens | place: Germany | collected 2010-05
GGGCTCGGAGATGTGTATAAGAGACAGGTACAAACCTTACGGCGAAAAAGCAAAACGGAGAGTATGCCGGAGCATTTGTGGCTTACGGATATGTCAAAGACAGCGACGACAAGAGTAAATTGGTTGTTGATCCGTTTGCCGCAAATGTTGTAAGAGATATATTCCGGTGGAAAATCGAAGGGCTGAGTCCGCAGAATATTGCCGTGCGTCTAAATGAACTCGGCATCCCCTCGCCTGCAGAGTATAAGCGGCTGAGCGGAAGCAAGTACAAAACGAGCTTTCAGACATCTTCAAAAGCCATATGGAGTCATGTTTCTGTAAGGCGCATTCTGAAGAATGAAATTTATCTCGGCGTGATGATCCAGGGCAAACGAACAACGCCGAATTATAAGACCAAGACAGTGGTTGCAAAAGCAGAAAGTGAGTGGCTTCGCGTGGAAGGTACACATGAGGCTATTATTTCTGTGCGTGATTTTGAGCTTGTTCAGGAACTGCTGAAGGACGATACGCATTGCCGTGCGGGAGATGTAACAGTACCGGTATACGCCGGCCGCATTTATTGCGGCGACTGCGGTGCTACGGCTGTCAGAAAGACGGTATCCTACGCAGGCAAACGCTATGTATATTATGTCTGCAACGCCAATAAGCACGATAAAACGGTGTGCAGCAGGCATTCCATAAGAGAAGATGTTTTGGACCAGGTAATCTATCAGACGGTCCGGCATCAAATTGACCTACTGCTGGATGTAGATAAGGCACTTAGACAGTTTGAGAATCTGTCATGGGAAAAGCACAAACTGAAGCAGCTTGACGCAAGCATCGAAATACAGGAAGAAGTCGTTCGGAAAAACAACACGCTGCGCCTCGGAATCTATGAGGATCTGCGGGCGGGCTTGCTGGACAGATCCGAATATGAATCTTTGAAAAAAGAGCTTGCAGAAAGAATTGACGAAGCAACTGCCGCCATCGAAAAGCTGAACAAAGAGAAACGGGAGATCCTCGATGGCGTTTCAAAGCAGCAGTCCTGGGTTGAACAGTTCCGTCAGTATGAAAATGTGACTGAGCTCACGCGACCAATGGTTATTCATCTGATAGAACGCATCAATATTTTCGAGGACTCCAATATTGAGATCGTGTTCCGCCATCGGAATCAGATTGAAGAAATATTGCAGTTTATCTCGGAGAAAACCGCAAACAAGAAAGTATTGGCTATGCCGATAAGGGAGGTGGGATAGTGGCCAGAGTATCACGGAAAAACGGCGTTTCCGAAAGTCAGCCGAAAGGTCAAAGGCAGACCGTGTTTCGTACCGCACTTTATGTTCGTTTGTCTGTTGAGGACAACGGCAAGGTCGATGCAGATTCGATTGAAAATCAGGAACTGCTGCTGAGAAACTATCTTGCTGAGCGGCCCTATCTCGAACTGAAAGAGGTATATGCCGATAACGGCTACACGGGCACCGATTTTGAGCGTCCCGCATTTAATCGAATGATCGAGGATGTGCGGAAAGGGCGAATCAATTGCATCGTTGTGAAGGACTTTTCCCGCCTTGGCAGAAACTATGTAGAGACCGGAGAATATCTGGAACGCATCTTTCCTTTCCTCGGCATACGCTTTATTTCCGTCAGCGACGATTATGACAGCAGCTCCGCTAATGCCGGTGAAAAGCTCGCCGCTACTCTTAAAAATCTGATCAACGATATGTACGCAAAGGACATATCCAAAAAGATCTGTTCGACGATGAAGAATAAGAGGCTGCGCGGTGATTACATCGGAAATTATGCTCCATATGGCTATCTGAAGGATGAAAACAATCGGAGCCGATTGGTAATTGATCATGAGATCGCTCCAATCGTAGTCGAGATCTTTGAACTCCGAGCTAAAGGGATCGGCTTTGAAACTATATGCCGTATGCTCAACGAAAAAGGCTATCCCTCCCCGGGGCGGCTACGCTATGAGCGCGGCATTATAACAAATAATAATAAGAAAGGGAGTGAACTGCCCTGGAATCGCCATGTTCTGAAAGACCTGCTTGTCAATGTGGTCTATATCGGGAATTTGGCGCAAGGACGCAGCTCGCAGTGCCTGTATAAGGGCGAAAAATACCATTGGACAAAAGAGGCGGACTGGGATGTGGTTGAAGGGACACACGAGCCGATTATCAGCATGGAGTTATGGAATAAAGTGCAGGAGATCAATACAAAGGCCTCAAGCGATGTGAAAAAATCGTTCGGACGCTATGCGCATCTGCCCAAGCGTCCCAATCCATATGGTTCGGTTTTGAGGTGTGCCGACTGCGGGCGTGTTATGAAATATGTACGCAGCTATACACGGCCGAGAAAGGACGGCGTTGTCACAGACTACTACAATTATAAATGCCCGACAAACATTGAGCTTGGAGACACGGCATGCTCCAAAAAGAGCCTCCGTGCCGATGACCTTGATAAAATCGTGTTGAGCGTTATACGAAAGCAGATGGACCTATTCCTTGACACACAAAAAACGCTGCTCGGCTTGATCGCTTTGGAGAAAGAAAAAGCAAAGCACAGTGTGCTGGCAAATCGTGTCAAAGAACTGCAGGATAAGCTGGACCAAAAGAAAAAGCTGTTTTCCCGGTTGTATATCGACTTCAAGGACGGCATACTGACGCAGCAGGAATATTTGCTTGCCAGAGATGTTTATCAAAAGGAAATCGCCGCATATGAAAGCGAATTGCAGGAGCTTCAAGCAATCAAAACCAAAACCAAGGTGACTGAAACAGGCGCCCGAAAATGGAATCGGCTCATTTCACGCTATTATAAGACGAAAACGGTAACCGAAGAAATGGTCGAGGCAATGGTTGATGAGATCCGAGTGAATACCGACGGCTCTTTGGATATTCGGTTTAAGTACATGCCTGAGTTTGAGGAAATGTTCAAGGAGTGCGAGCGAATCAGAAAGGAGGTTGCCTAAATGCCGAAAAAACAGCTTGCTGTGTATCTCAGGCTATCGCTTGAGGACACCGGCACGAATGATGAGAGCAATAGTATTACGGCCCAGCGCGGCATCATCGCTCAGTTTATCCAAGGGCAGCCTGAGCTTGCTTCCATGAAGACGGTCGAGTTCGTCGATGACGGATATTCCGGGACGAATTTCGACCGTCCCGGTTTTAAGCGGATGATGGCGATGGTGCGCTCCGGTGATGTTTCTTGCATCGTCGTGAAAGACCTTTCCCGATTTGCGCGAAACTATATTGAAGCCGGCGATTACCTTGAGCACATCTTTCCATATCTCGGCATCCGGTTTATTGCGGTCAATAACCATTACGACAGCAATCAGTTTATCGGGACAACCGGCGGTATTGATGTTGCCTTCCGAAACTTTATGTATGAGATGTACAGCGTTGACATCTCAAAAAAGGTAAAAACATCACAGCACATGCTGATGAGAAGCGGCCGGTATGTCAGCCATTGCCCATATGGATACACAAAGATCAAAGGGCAAAAGCACCATATGGTGCCGGATCCCGAAACTGCACCCACTGTGCGAGATATTTTCCTGTGGGCTATTGAGGGAAAGAAATCCACAGAAATTGCCCGTATCCTGAACGAAAAGCATATTCCAACGCCGATGCAGCACAAAAAACTATCTCGGCAAGGTATGGACAACGAGGCAATGTGGAGTCATCAGGCGGTGATCCGAATCATACGGGATTATAAGTATACCGGAGCTATGGTGTCTTTCAAATGCGGAAATGAAACCATTCGGGCCAAAGTGCAAAAACGGTATGCGCCGGAGGATTATGTGATAAATGAGGGCATGCACGAACCCATCGTAACACACGATGAATACTACGCAGCGAATGATACCCTGCGGAAGGTGAAAAAGTACGATGTTGTCAGAACCGACCGCCGTGACCGTGTTTACTATTGCGGGCACTGCGGCCGCAGACTTCGCAAGACCTTTGGCTTGGACGAATATTACTCCTGCGCTACGCCGTTATATATAAGGGACGCTCCGTGCGCCGGCATTCATTGGAGTCGGACAAATATAGAGGATGTTGTTTTCACCACATACAAACGGCAGCTGCAAATCGTCAGCGAAGCGTATCGCAGGACAGTAAATGAAAAGCAGCCGGATAAGCTTGCCCCTCTTCGGGCACAGCAAAAATCCCTCCGCATTCAACTTGGAGGGATCGGCGGGAAGGTTGCATCACTGTATGAGCAATTCCGTTCCGATGAAATATCCCGGAATGCTTTTCTCGAAAAGAAAAGCGCTCTTTCGGAAGATAGGGACAGACTCCAGTCGGAGTTATCACGAATTGAAGATGAAATCGAAAGCCTGCTGCAAAAGCAGGAAGAAAGCAACACGGCAATGAATGCGATCAAAAATATCGCCGCTGCAGCAGATGAGCCGGACGATAAACTCCGGGAAAGAATGTACGACGATATAGACCGCGTCATTGTTTTTGACAACGAAAATCTGAAAATCGAATGGAAGTTTGATGTTGCCTTTCAACTTTCATGACCATGTAAAAGCCGGCTTTTTGCTGGCTTTTATGCTGTTTTTGTGTTATAATAACGCAAGGGTTAATTTTGTCGAAAGTCCGGAAACCCTTGATATATAAGGGTTTTTTAAAATTTTTGGATTCTACTTGACACAAGCAGACGATCTGGGACGCGTTGTCATCCCCAAGGAGATCCGCCGCACCATGCGTATCCGCGAGGGCGACCCGTTGGAGATCTACACCACACGGGACGGCGAGGTCATCTTCAAGAAATACTCCCTCATCGGCGGACTGGAGGATTTCGCCGCGCAGTTCTGCGACACGTTGAGCCGCAGCACTGACTTCACCGCTGCTGTTACCGACCGCGACGCGGTCATCGCCGTGGCAGGCGCCGGAAAGCGGGAGTTGCTGGGCAAGCCCGTCTCCGACCAGCTGGAAAAGCTCATGACCGAGCGCAGCGTCTATCATTTCGGTGGGATGGGCGCCATGCCGCCGGTGTGTCAGGACAACGCCAATTTTACCGCCGCCGTGGCCGCCCCCGTCCTCTGCGAGGGCGATGTGCTGGGTGCGGTGCTGTTCGTCACCGACAGCGGCCGTCTGGCCGGAGACACGGAGTGCAAGCTGGCACAGACCGTGGCCGCGTTTCTGGGCAAGAATATGGAGAGCTGAAAGCAGGGCCTCCGACTTCTGTCGGAGGCCCTGCTTCTATTCCGATCACACGGCGCTCAGCGCTTGCCGCCGCCGAAGCCGCCCTTGCCGAAACCGCCGCCGCGACTGCCGCCGCTGCGGCTGCCGCCACCAAAGCCACCGCCGCCGAAGCCACCGGGTCTGCTGCCGCCGGAGGGACGGCTGGGACGGCTCTGGGGCCGGGGCGCACTGGGACGCGGGCCGGGCCGGGGGCCGCCGGAGGGGCGGCTGCCGGGGCGCGGGCCGGGTCTTGGGCCGGAGGGCCGGGGGCCGCCGCCCATGGGAGGAGGCGGCGGGGGACGGTGTTCGCGGGGCGGCCGGGGCGGACGGGGCCCGCGGGGACGTCCCCAGAAGATGGGGTAGTACACGGGCCGCACCACATTCACCGGTGCGCCCACGACGTACCGCCGCCGGTAGCGGCTGTACCGCACGGCGTCCAGCAGCATCCACACCACGAAAATGGCCGCGATCAGCAGGACGACGTCCAGTACGCTGGTGCCGCCGTCGGACGCGGGCTGCACAGGCTCCGCCCAGTAGGTCTCGCCGGTGCTGCCGCCGCTGTCGCCCAGCTGGGCCTGGCCGTAGAACACATCGGCCTGCCGGTAGAACGCCAGCGCCGCGCCGTCAAAGTCGCCGTTGTAGTAAGGCTCCTCGATGGCCTCCTTCAGCTTGGCCTGCATGGTGTCGTAGCGGTTCAGCACCTCCAGCACATTGTCGCCGCAGGCCACATAGTAGTGGTCGCCGCGCACCATCAGCAGCAGCATGTCGTTGGCGCCAAGGCCCCAATCGGCGCCCATCTGCTGGGCGGCCGTCTCCGGCGTCCAGCCGGTGATGTCATCCATCGTGGCCACGGCGATGATGGCGTAGTACCGGCTGTTCCAGCTGCTGTTGTACTGCCGAATGGCATCCTTGGTGTCGTCGGACAGCATGCCCGCCTCGTCGCAGATCCACTGGTGGTACTCCACCTGCGGCAGCGTCACCGGCTGATTCTCGATGTAGCCGGCCTTACGGCCCTGGCCGATGAACACGGCGGCGGCGATGGCCAGCACCAGCGCAACCAGCGCAACGCCCCGTTTTTCAAAAAATTTCATACGCGCTCCTTTCCAAAGGAGATTGTCGTTTTATCCTCAGCTGCGCAGCTCCAGCAGCTTCTGCTTCAGCTCGCCCTCGATGCGGCCCAGTTCGACCTCCGCCTCCTTGCGCTTGGCGGCGCCCTCCTTCTGGATGCGGGCCACCTCGTCCAGCGTGGAGATCAGCTGCTGGTTGGTGTGCTGCAGCGTCTCGATGTCCACGATGGAGCGCTCGGCCTCCTTGGCGGTGGCGATGGTGCCCATCTTCAGAGTGTCGGCGTTCTTCTTCAGCAGCTCGTTGGTCATTTCCGTCACCGCGTTCTGGGCGGCGGTGGCCTGACGGCTGTGCTCCAGACCCAACGCCAGCACCATCTGGCTCTTCCACAGGGGGATGGTGTTCACCAGCGAGGACTGGATCTTCTCGATCATCTGGGTATCGTTGTTCTGCAGCAGGCGGGTCTGGGGTCCCATCTGGATGGACACCACGCGGGTCAGCTCCAGATCGTGCAGCTTCTTCTCGAACCGGTCGCACAGGCTCACCAGATCGTTGTAGGCCTGAGCATCCTCGGCAAGACCGGACTGCTCCGCCTTCTTGCGCAGCTCCTCCACCTCGGTGGCGCGGACATCGGCCAGGCGCTTCTTACCGGCCAGGATGTACATAGTCAGTTCCTTGTAATACTTCAGGTTCAGCTCATACATCTGGTCGAACATGGCCACATCCTTGAGCAGGGTGATCTGATGGTTCTCCAGATTCTGGGCGATCTTGTCCACGTTGGCCTCTACCTTGCTGTACTGGGCCTTCATGACCTCCAGCTTGTTGCCGGCCTTCTTGAACAGGCCCTTCAGGCCCTTGCGCTCCTCGTCCTCGCCGAAGCCCTTTAGCTCCACCACCAGACGGCTCAGATCCTCGCCGATCTCGCCCATGTCCTTGTTGCGCACGTTGTTCAGGGCGTTCTCGGAGAAGGACGCCACGCTCTTCTGGGCGGCGGCGCCGTACTGCAGCACCTGATTGGTGTCGCGGATGTCGATCTTCTTGGAGAAGGCGTCCACGGCCTGACGTTCTTCCTCAGTCAGCAGGCTCTCGTCCATGGCCACCGGCTCGATCTTCTTTTCCTCCTCCTGCGGCACCTCCGGCGCGTCGGGAGTCAGGGTCAGTTCGGGTACGGCCGCGGCCGCGGCGGTGTCGGTATCCGGGGTCAGGGTCAGCTCAGGCATCATGTTGTCGGTCATGTTCTTGCATCCTTTCTGTATGATAAATTGTGTTTTCCCTCTCTGTTACAGCTCCAGTGTGATGCCGCCGTCCGTATCCTGCGGCGGCTGGGTCTGCGGAGTGCTCTGGGCGGCCTTATGCAGGTCGTCCGACGCCAGCCCCTCACGGACCATCATATTTTCCAGCACGGTGATATCCGTGGAGATATCCATGGCCTCGTCGCCGAACAGACTGTCCAGCTGCTTTTCAAAGGCCCGCACGATGGTGGACATCATGCCCTCCACCTTCTCCATGGTGCCGGTGATGTTCTCCCCGCTGACACCCTGCCGGCTCATCTGGTCGTAGGCCGTCAGCAGCTTGATGGTGGTGGGCAGATAGTAGGACATGAACTTGCGTATCTGGGGCAGCTTGGCCGGGTTGTCCTTCACATACTGGAAGATGCGGCTGCTGACCTCCTCCAGCCGGTCGATCTGGCAGGAGATCGTCTCGTCCTGAATACTGTCGTTCAGCGCGCGCATGGCCTTGATGGCCCCATCGCCGTCCGCGATCATCTGATCCAGCTCCGGGTTGCCGGTGGTCACCGGCTCCTCCGGGATCTCCACCTCCTCCGTCACATCCCTGCAGAACAGGCGCGCGATCAGCGCCACTGCGGCGGAGGCTGCCGCCGCCAGAATAAAATGCCCCGCCTGATACAGGGGGAACAGCAGCGCGTACAGCACCCACGTCACCGCCGCCGCATAGATAGGCGCGGCCGATTTGTGGACGATGGTCTTTGTTGTCAATTCTGTCGCCTCCGATCCTATTGTCTGATTCCGATAGTTACTCTCATTATAAACCATCCGGCCCCCTCGGTCAAGAAAAAGAGCCGCCATACCGGCGGCTCTCCACGGTTTTTACGTTGTGACGCCCCGCGTCCCGGCGGTAGGGTCGGTGAACACCGGCAGCTCCGGCGGCGACACCGTCCACGCTGCAAACGCCGCGCACGTCCCCAGCAGCACCAGCACCGCCGCCGCCTGCCACACCGGGCCGGTCAGCGCACCCCGCCTCTGCAGGGCGGTGCTGACCCAGAAGGCCAGCAGCACCGCCGTCTGAAAGATCAGGATGTTCACCACGGCCACGCTGACGCCCGTGATCCCCACATAGCCGTAAAACAGCAGCGGGATGGCGGCCAGTCCCGCCAGCAGGCCCGCCGCCCGGGGCCCTGCGGGGCGCAGGCTGCGCAGGCCGATGCACTCGGCGATCGTCCACAGGAACCATGGCACGAACAGCAGCTTCATGTGCTCCCATGTGGACTCGTTAACGGCGGAGATAAACGCCGCCCAGCGGGCCTGTCCCGTCCAGTCGTACACAAAGTGCAGCGTATTGCCCAGCAGGATGACGGCGAACAGGCCCGCCGTCTCCCATGTATGCCATTTCTGGTTTCGTTGCTTCACAACATCGTCCCCCCTTGCAGTATCGCCTTATTATACGCCGCCGCCGGACGGCTTATACAGCGTGGAAATGGGGGTACACTTTTTTATTTCCCTGTGATATAATCATCTGTATCTCACAAAGCTACACGGCGGCGTTGGCTGCCGGGAAAGGTGGTATCCTACTATGGTCATAACGGAACGTCTGGCACAGCTGCGCCGGGAGATGGCGGGACGCGGCATGGACGGCTATGTGGTGGTCACGGATGACTTCCACGGCTCGGAATATGTGGGCGACTTTTTCAAGGCACGGGCCTATCTGTCCGGCTTCACCGGCTCCGCCGGTACGCTGGTGGTGCTGCCGGAGCAGGCGGCGCTGTGGACGGACGGCCGCTACTTCTTACAGGCGGCGGAGCAGCTGACCGGCAGCACCATCGACCTGATGCGCATGGGCCAGCCCGGTGTACCCACCATCGGCGCGTTTCTGGCAGAGCACCTGCCGGAGGGCGGCGTGCTGGGCTTCGACGGCCGCACCGTCTCCAGCAGCTTCGCTCACACGCTGGAAACGGCGCTGGCGGAAAAGCACATCCGCTTCCATGGCAGTGAGGATCTGGTGGACGCCGTGTGGCCCGACCGCCCCGCCCTGTCCGACAGGCCCGTATGGGAGCTGACCGGCTGCGGCATGAGCCGGGAGGAAAAGCTGGCAAAGCTGCGGGAGAAGATGGCGGCGCAGAACGCCGCGTACCTGCTGCTCACCAGCCTGACGGAGATCGCGTGGGCGCTGAACCTGCGGGGCGGCGATGTGGCCTGCACGCCGGTGTTCCTGTCGTTCCTGCTGATCGGGCGGGAGGACGCGCAGCTGTGCATCCAGCCCCGGGCCGTACCGGCGGACATCGCGGCGAGGCTGGCCGCCTGCGGCGTGACCATGCAGCCCTACGGCGCCGTCTACGACCTGCTGCGTGCCCTGCCGGCGGGCACGCGGGTCATGGCTGACAGCGCCACCGCCAACTACCGTATTATGGAGACTCTGTCCCATGCAGAGGTGCTGGATCAGCCCAGCCCCGCCATTCTCATGAAGGCCTGCAAGACCCGGGAGGAGACGGACGGCTTCCGTTCCGTCCACATCCGGGACGGCGCGGCCATGTGCCGGTTCCTGTACTGGCTGAAGACCCGCATCGGCAAAGAGCCCATCACGGAGCTGTCCGCCGCCGCCAGACTGGCGGACTTCCGGGCAGCGCAGCCGGACTTTCTGGAGCTGAGCTTCGACACCATCGCCGGCTACGGGCCCCACGGCGCCATCGTCCACTACGATCCCACGCCGGAGACGGACGTGCCCCTGCACCCGGAGGGACTGCTGCTGGTGGACTCCGGCGCTCACTACCGGCAGGGCACCACCGACGTGACCCGCACCATCGTCCTCGGCCCCGTCACCGATGAGGAGCGGCGGATGTTCACACTGGTGCTCAAGGGGCATCTGGCGCTGGCCGCCGCCCGGTTCCCCCATGGCGTCACCGGCGAAAATCTGGACGCGCTGGCCCGCATGCCCCTGTGGGTACACGGCCTTGACTACAACCACGGCACCGGCCACGGCGTGGGCTTCATCCTCAGCGTCCACGAAGGGCCCCAGAGCTTCCGCTGTCGCAGCCTTGACGGGCGGCGCATCGTGCTGGAGGAGGGCATGGTCATCTCCAACGAGCCGGGCTACTACGCCGCCGGAAAATTCGGCATCCGCCACGAGAATCTGATGCTGGTGCGCACCGGCGAGGCCACGGACTACGGCCAGTTCCTGTATCTGGAGCCGCTGACCATGGTGCCCTTCGACCGGGACGCCATCGACACCGCCCTGCTGACGGAGGAGGAGCTGGCGCGGCTCAACGACTACCACCGGCTGGTGTACGATACCGTCTCCCCCCTGCTGCCCGCGGAGGAGCAGGCGTGGCTGGCGCAGGCCACCGCGCCCCTGCAGCGCTGACCCACCATTCTGAAAGGAGTTTTTGACGTATGGGTGTTTTATCACATCTGGAGCCCAAGGCTGTTTTCGATTTCTTTGAAAGGCTGTGTGCCGTGCCCCACGGCAGCGGCAACACCAGGATCATCAGCGACCTGTGCGTGACCATGGCCCAGGAGCTGGGCCTGCGGTACCGGCAGGAGGACTGCAACAACGTTATCATCTGGAAGGACGCCTCCCCCGGCTATGAGAGCGCCGCTCCCGTTATTCTGCAGGGCCACATGGACATGGTCTGTGCCCAGACGGAGGACTGCCCAAAGGATATGACCCGCGAGGGGCTGGATCTGGCCACAGACGGCCACTACGTCTGGGCGGAAAAGACGTCGCTGGGCGGTGACGACTGCATCGCCGTGGCGGCCATTTTCGCCATTCTGGCCGATGATTCCCTGCCCCATCCCCCGCTGGAGGCCGTCATCACCGTGGACGAGGAGACGGGCATGGACGGCGCCGTGGCGCTGGACTGCTCCGACCTGAAGGGACGGCGGCTGCTGAATCTGGACTCCGAGGAGGAGGGCGTGTTCACCGTGTCCTGCGCCGGCGGCCTGCGGGCCGACTGCTTCCTCCCCGCCGCAAAGGAGCCGCTGGACGGCGAGGTGTGCTTCGCCGTCACCATCTCCGGCCTGCAGGGCGGCCACTCCGGCGCGGAGATCGACAAGGGACGCGGCAGCGCCAACGACCTTATCAGCCGTGTGCTGTACACCGCTATGGAACGGGTGGGCTCGCTGCGCATCGCCGACCTGCGCGGCGGCCAGTTCGACAACGTCATCTGCCCCCGCTGCGACGCGGTGGCGGCTGTCCCCGCCGAAAAGGCCGAGGAATTCGCCGCTTTCATCCGGGAGTTTGACGGCATTCTGAAAAGCGAATACGCCGCCACCGACGGCGGCGTGACCCTCACCTGCGCGGCGGCGCAGGCCCCTGCGGCCTACTCCGCTGAGGCGTCCAGCCGGATGCTCCACGTCCTGCTGGCACTGCCGCAGGGCGTACAGGTCATGAGCGCCGACTTCCCCGGCCTTGTGCAGACCTCCCTGAATCTGGGCGTTATCACCGCCGGGGACGACGGGCTGCACTTCTCCTTCTCCATCCGTTCCTCCGTGGCCACCCAGAAGGAGATGCTGCTCCAGCGGGTGAAGGCCATCGTGGAGTACGCCGGCGGCAGCGTGTCCACCCGGGGCGACTACCCCGCGTGGCAGTACGCCCGCCAGTCCCCGCTGCGGGACACGGTGATGGCCGCCTACAAGCGCGTCACCGGCAAGGATGGTGTGGCGCTGGCTATCCACGCCGGTCTGGAGTGCGGCCTGCTGGCCGGGAAGATGCCCGGGCTGGACGCCGTGTCCTTCGGTCCCGAGCTGCTGGACATCCACTCCCCGCGGGAGCGGCTGGGCGTGGCCTCCGTGGAGCGGATGTATCAGCTGGTATGTGAAATTCTGAAAAACTGCCGCTGATGCGGCGCCAACAGTAAAAAACAGGGATGTCCCTCGCGGGACATCCCTGTTTTTATGGATAGCTCAGACATCCGCACGTCTGCGGGAGCGGAACGCTCTCCGCAGCAGCGCCCACAGCGCCTGTCTCTTATACACATCTCCGAGCCCACGAGACAGGCAGAAATCTCG
>OJRG01000957.1_pt1 | contig 12447 bp, 13 predicted proteins | sample 1599121 | NCBI WGS metagenome assembly OJRG01 (sample SAMN03922528, study PRJEB24848) | human gut metagenome | isolation source: stool sample | host: Homo sapiens | place: Germany | collected 2010-05
CATCGGGCATGGCTTCAAACGGTTCTCTGCTCATAAAAAACTCCTTTCCTGCATGAAAAAGCCGCAGTCACCATTTCGGTAACTGCTGCAGTTTCTGCGTCTGTTTACTTGTCCAAATACTTTTGATATTCCGCTGTCACATAATCTTCATAGGCTCCGGCTACTGTCTTATGAGCACCCGTGTAACCGCGGGGAGATTTTTCTTGCCAGCGTGGCGGGAGTGTGGTATGATACTCCCAACAGAAATCGGGAGGAATCCAACATGAGCTATGCTGACGAGCTGTATAAGAAAACGTGCCGGGACATTCTGGAAAACGGCTTCTCCGACGAAAATCTGGAAGTTCGTCCCCACTGGGCGGACGGGACACCGGCGCATACCATCAAGAAATTCGGCGTGGTGAACCGCTACAACTTAGCCGAGGAATTCCCCATTATGACCTTGCGGCGCACCTATTGGAAAAGTGCCGTGGACGAGCTTCTGTGGATCTGGCAGAAAAAGTCCAACCGCGTCGCAGATCTGGGCAGCCACGTCTGGGACGAATGGGTGGGGGAGGACGGCACCATCGGCAAGGCTTACGGCTACCAGCTGGGCATCAAGCACCAGTACAAGGAGGGCATGTTCGATCAGGTTGACCGGGTGATCTACGACCTGAAGCACAACCCCGCCTCCCGCCGTATTCTGACGAACATCTACAATTTTGAAGACCTGCACGAGATGAACCTTTACCCCTGCGCCTACTCCATGACCTTCAACGTCACCGGTGACACCCTGAACGCCATTCTCAACCAGCGCTCTCAGGATATGCTTACGGCCAACAACTGGAATGTGGTGCAGTACGCCGTGCTGACCCACATGATGGCGCAGGTGGCGGGGTTAAAGGTGGGCGAGCTGGTTCACGTCATCGCCGACTGCCACATTTACGACCGGCACATTCCCGCCGTCAAGGCCATGCTGGAACTGGACGGATACCCCACGCCCACCTTCCGGATGGATGAGAGCATCACCGATTTCTACGCCTTTACCAAGGACAGCTTCTCCATGGAAAACTATCAGTTCCACCCCTTTAACTTTGAGATCCCCATGGCGATCTGAGGTGGGACGATGGAACTGATCGTTGCGGTTTACGACGACTGGGGAATCGGCCGGGACGGGACGCAGCCCGTCGCCCTGTCCGCCGACCGGAAATTCTTCCGGACAACCACCCGTGGGGCAATGGTGATCGCGGGCAGACGCACCATCGAGGATTTCCCTGGAAAACAGCCCCTTCCGGGGCGGGTCAATGTGGCGCTGAGCAGAAGTGGAGCGGAGATTCCCGGCTTTACGGTCTGCGGCAGCGCCGAAAAGGCAACGGCGCTTTCCCGCACCGCTGAGCGCTGCTTCGTCATCGGCGGCGGGAGCGTTTACCGGCAGATGCTGCCCTTCTGCGACGCCGCTTATGTCACGAAGGTGCATGTGACGCCGGAATCCGATACCTTTTTCCCCAATCTGGACGAGGATAAGGACTGGTATCTGGCGGAAACGCTGCAATCCGGTGAGGAAAACGGCATTGCCTACGAAATGTGCCTGTATAAAAGAAAGTAAAAACACGCTGCCACTTGAGACAAACCAAAGTGGCAGCGTGTTTCTTTACTTGGACGGCTTGCGTTTTCCGCTTGCCTGTCCCGGCTTTTTTCGCACGGGACGGGGCGGCGCGGAACGGATGAGACACTTTGCACCGGAACCGATCAAATCCTCCCGGTGCGCCTTCACCAGCGCTTCCCGCACGAGGGCGTAGTTTTTCGGGTCGCGGTACTGGATCAGCGCCCGCTGCATGGCTTTTTCGTGGGGGTCGGTGGGGACGTAGACCCGCTCCATGGTGCGGGGGTCAAGGCCGGTGCAGTACATGACGGTGGACAGCGTGGAGGGGGTGGGGTAAAAGTCCTGCACCTGCTCCGGATTGTAGCCCATGTCCCGGATGTACTCGGCCAGCTCCACGGCCTCCTTGAGTGTCGAGCCGGGATGGCTGGACATGAGGTAGGGGACAAGATACTGATTCATGCCGTACTGCCGGTTCAGGGCAAAATATTTTTCCACAAACTGGTTGTACACCGCGTTCCGGGGCTTGCCCATCCGGGCGAGAACCGCGTCGGACACATGCTCCGGGGCGACTTTCAGCTGACCGGAAATGTGGTACTGCACCAGCTCCCGGAAAAAGGTGTCCTTTTTGTCCGCCAGCAGATAGTCGAAGCGGATGCCGCTGCGGACGAACACCTTTTTGACGCCGGGGAGCTTCCGCAGCTTGCGAAGCAATGCGACATAGTCCGAGTGGTCGGCGTTCATATTCTTGCAGGGGGTGGGGTAAAGGCACTGCCGCCCGCCGCAGGCACCCTTGGATAGCTGCTTTTCGCAGGCCGGGTGGCGGAAATTGGCGGTGGGGCCGCCGACATCATGGATGTAGCCCTTGAAGTCCTTGTTCTTCACCATGATTTCCGCTTCCCGGAGGATGGATTCGTGGCTTCTGGTCTGGACGATCCGCCCCTGATGGAAGGTCAGGGCGCAGAAGGAGCAGGCACCGAAGCACCCCCGGTTGGATACCAGACTGAACTTGACTTCCTCAATGGCGGGGACGCCCCCCGCCTTTTCATAGCTGGGGTGATAGGCACGCATGTAGGGAAGGTCGTATACCGCGTCCATTTCCGCTGTGGTCAGGGGCTTCTGGGGCGGATTCTGCACCACGAAGAAATTGTCGTAAGGCTCCGCCAGCCGCTTGGCGGTGAAGGGATCGCAGTTGGCGTACTGAATTTTGAAGCTCTCGGCGTATCTGCGCCGGTCGGCCTTAATCTCGGCGAAGGAGGGCAGGGTGATAGTGGGCAGACTGTCGTCCGGCGCTTTGGTTTTGAACACCGTGCCGTCGATGTAGGTGATGTCCTTCACGTCCAGCCCGGAATTCAGGGCGTTGGCCACCTCCACGATGGTCTTTTCCCCCATGCCGTACATGAGCAGGTCGGCCTGACTGTCCAGTAAAATGGAGCGCTTCATGGTGTCCGACCAGTAATCGTAATGCCCCAGCCGGCGCAGACTCGCCTCAATGCCGCCGATGAGGATGGGAACGTCCTTGTAGGTCTGGCGGATAAGGTTGCAGTAGACCGTAGTGGCGTAGTCGGGGCGCTTGCCCATGATGCCGCCGGGGGTGAAGGCGTCGGTTTTCCGGTGGTGCTTGGTGACGGAATAGTGGTTGACCATGGAGTCCATATTGCCGCCGGAGACCAGAAATCCCAGCCGGGGACGGCCGAAAACGTCGATGGATTTGGGATTTTTCCAATCCGGCTGAGAGATGATGCCCACATTGTAGCCGTGGCTTTCCAGAACCCGGCTGATGATGGCGTGGCCGAAGGATGGGTGATCGACGTAGGCGTCGCCGATGATGTACACAAAATCGCAGGCGTCCCACCCGCGGTCAAGCATTTCCCGTCTGGTAATGGGCAGAAATTCCATATACTGCCTCCTGAAAGTACGTTTCTTACAGTATAGCAGACTTTTGGGAGAAAGGGAAGTGGAAAAACTGTCCCGGAATAACGCAGCCGCGGGGCGGCCTGCCGGAATTGCAGACTGCCCCGCTTTTATGCTGGGTTATTGCTCAGGAACGGGCAGCTTTGTGCCGTCGGGGAGGAGAACATAGTCTACCTGCGTAAGATCGATGGCGCTGTCATTTTCCTGATCCCACAGTTCAATTCTTGTGCCGTCTTTCATGACGACACAAATGAAGTGACCATTCCACCTATAAAAATCCGTATAGGACTCGGCGCGCTGTTCCTCGGTCTCGGCGGCGGTATCCCGCACGATCTTGTTGCTGAATTTGCGAAGTTTGAAGGAGGAAACCGGGAATTCCATGACAACATCCGTTCCGTCCGGCAGCCAGCCCGTGCCGGCTTTCATGAGGATGGGACTGGTGAGCAGCTCAAGCTCCCGATCATCGCAGTTATCCGCCCCGAAGGAAATGGGGAATTGCCATTCTCCCTCGGTCAGGGTTTCATCTGTGCTGCTGTAAACCAGGTCAACCAGATAAAGAGTCCATGTGCTTCCGGCGGCAAAGGGGGCATCCGTATTCTTTGCGGTGACGGATTGCGTCAGAAGAACGTCTATGGTGTTGGCCTTTCCGTCACCATCGTCGAGAGTATTAACCGGGCCGAAGGCTGCCTCAGAGCCGTCGGCAGGAACAAGCATACCCCGCCAATTAGCAAAATGCAAAGGCTTCTCTGTGGAAAGAACGATATCCTCCGGGGCGGTGATGCCAATAAGAATCTGAGCCACATAGCCGTCGGTTTCCACGGATTTCACTTCCAGCGTATAGCCGTTCTGGGTCGCTTTCTGAGGCGGCGCAGGTTGCGCGTCCACATCGGCCTGGGTGGGGATGTTCGGCTGGATGGCAAAGTCCAGAGCGTCGGCAACCATGTTCAGCTGCTTTTCCGTCATGTGCAGATATTCAGCGGATACCACCCCGGAATCCTCGCTGAGAATTTCGGGGTTTGCGTCCAGCCATACGGTCATCAGGGCGTCTCCCCGATTGCAGAGAATGTAGCCCCGCTCCTGGCTGGGAGAGGTCAAAATCAGTACGGTATTTCCGGCGGAGGTGGTGTAGTTCCGCTCCACCCAGTCGCCCCGGTCTTCCAGCGTGACATAATCCCGGCTGAAGGTGTCCTGCCGGTTCCAGTAGAGCGCGCCGTTGGTTTGGGTCACCCCATAGCCCTGATCTTCCGGGAAGACAAATTTCATCCACAGATAAAAGTTCCCGGTATCGTCGCAAGAGCCCTCGATGATATCAACGCTGACGTCCTGACTGTCCCGCGCGAACCGCTCCACGCCCAGGGCGTCGCACATGTTCCGGGTGGTGCGGAATTTCAAACGCTGTCCCTCCGGTTTCAGGCCATATTGTTCCGCCAGTTCCTTTGCCTTGGCATCCATGACATCTCTGTAGTTGTCCCAGTAGCCCTCCGGCAGGGTACCGGCTTTGCCCATTTCCTCGCCGTCGGTCGTGTATTTGGTTTGGAAGGCGTAGAAATCTGCACACGCCTTGTAGGCGTCGGAGCCTTCCAGACCGGCCATGGTCAGGGTGGTGGTGTTAACGGTGTGGGGGTCTTCCACGTATACCCCGTCTACCAGAGAATAGTCCCGCTGTTCCGTTCCCGTTCCGATTTTTACGTTTTCCAGTTTCAGCACGTAGACAACGGCGCACCCCACCAGCAGAAGCAGCAGCGCGATCAGCGCCGCAATTAGCAGCGGACGGCGGATGGGACGGTGCGTCTTCCCACTTTCCTGATTCTGGGCGGGGAACTGTCCGGTTTCCGCGTTTTCAATGAGATCGTCGCCGATATACTGTAGACCCCGAAAAATATCCCTTCCGTTCATACGCGAATGCCCTCCTTTGCAAGATATGCCGAAAGCTTTTGCTTCGTCCGGTTCAGCCGCATCTGTACGGCGCTTTCGCTGATGCCGTACCGGGCGGCGATCTCCGCAATGGTATCCACGTACCAGTACCGGCGGAGAAAGACCATCTGATTGTCCGGGGTCAGGGTTCGGAGAAATGCGTCCAGAAGCTGTCCCAGCTCCCGGGCGTCTGCGGCGCTGTCCCGGTAGGTATCCGGAATGCAGTTTTCCATTTCCTGGGTCAGGGTCACGACCTCTGCTTTCCGCTTCTGGGCGTTCTTCCAGACCACCCTTTTCAGGGCAAAATTCCGGCAGATCTTGGCGATGTACGCGAAGAAATGCTCCGGACGCTTTGGCGGGATCGTGTTCCACGCTTTCAGGTAGGTGTCACTGACGCTTTCCTCCGCGTCCTGACCGTTTTCCACGATCCGGTCTGCCAGATGATACAGCCGTCGCCCGTAGGCGGCATCGGTATGCCGGATGGCGTCCTCATTTCTGGCGAAGAACATATCTATGATTTTGCCGTCATCCATGTTTGGTCACCTCACTTGTAGTTTGTCCTTCACCCCTATAGATCGATTTTGCACGCAAAACCTCACGCATTTTTCAAAAAATTTTGAAAAATGGCGTGGCCGAGGCCACGCCGCTCAGAATTTCTTCTCAACCTTTCGCTTGACACCGTCGGTGCCGATGATGTAGGTGTTTTCCAGCTGACCTACCAGATTGGCCTTAACGGAATCGATGTAGATTCGCCGCAGCTTGTCCCGCTCTGCCAGCTCCTCGGGGGTCAGACCCTCGGCCTTCGCCTTTTTTGCCAGAACATTGATTCTGGCGATCACTTCGTCCATTTTCATGTTTTTTGTAAAACCTCACACATACCGGTGGATGACCACCGAAATTCTGTCCTTTTTTGTCCGGCCGTTGATGGCCGCAAGCTTGATTTTTCCCAGCCCCCGGACGGAGATTTTCGCGCCCTCCGGGACGGACTTGTCCGGTTTTTCACAGGGAAGACCGTCAATAGCGGCTTTTCCGGCGCTCACATATTGGGCGGCGAGACTCCGCCCGATGCGAAAGCCGGAGGATACGACGCTGTCCAGCCGTAACGACGCCAGCGTGTCCCGGATCTCCTTGATTTCCGGCTCCGGGATGTGGACGCCCGAAAGGGGAATTTGGCTCAAATGCAGCTTCGTCCGTCCGGCGGAGGTGAAGTTCTGCAATAAATAGGGGGCAATCTCCGCCGTGACGAAAAAGTCGCAGCTGCCCTTGTCCACGCAGATGTCGCCCACCGTCTCCCGGCCGACGCCCGCGCCCATCAGCGCCCCCAGAAAGTCCCGGTGGCTTGGGCTGTCCCCCTGAAAGAACGCGGCGCGCAGACACACGCAGGGGCTGTCTTCGCCGTAGAGACTGGCTTCGTCCAGATAGTCCGGCAGAAAAATCAGCATTTTTCGTTCCGCGTCCTCGTAGCCGCCGAAGGCGTGCAGACTTTCCTGCTCGCCGAAGAGATATTTTGCCATTTCCAGCTCCCGGGGGGAGAGAAAGCAGGTGGCGGCGGGGATATTCTTCCGCATTCCCGCGTTCATTTTGTCCCAGAGCTTCGCCAGAAGCAGACGATCCTCGGCGGACTGGGCGATTTTTTCAATGTTGCTTCGTTCCATGCGATCACCAATGGTACTATACCACAACTTTTGCCGGGTGGGAAGAAATTTTTCTTGTATGACGGCGGCGGGTAGAGTATAATAGGGAAAAGGAACGCTTTTCGGCGGAAAGGAATCGGACATGGTGACAGGAATCATCGGCGCGGGGGCGTCGGGAATGGCGGCGGCGCTGGCTGCGGCGGAAAACGAAAGCGGGCAGGTCGTCCTCATGGAGCGGCAGGCGAGAGTGGGGCGCAAGCTTCAGGCCACCGGCAACGGGCGCTGCAATTTATCCAATCTCCACGGGACATCCGGCGGCTACCACGGGGAAAATCCGGGGTTTGCCGACTATGCGCTGAGGCAGTTTCCACCCACGGCGGCGCTGGAATGGTTCCGGAGTCTGGGGCTTCTTACCGTGGCGGAGGAATCCGGGCGGGTGTACCCCTATTCCGATCAGGCAAATTCCGTGGTGGATGTGCTGCGGTTTGCGCTGGAAAAGCCGAATATCACGGTAAAGCTGGGATTTGAAGCGGAAAAAGTGAAAAAAACGGCTTCCGGCTTCCGCATTGTCTCCGGGGATGAGACGGTGGAGTGCGACAGGCTCATCGTCGCCTGCGGCGGTCTTGCGGGGACGAAGCTGGGGGGCAGCATGTCCGGCTATCAAATTCTGCGGAGCTTTGGCCACAGCTGCACCCGGCTTCGTCCGGCGCTGGTGCAGCTGAAAAGCAGCTGGAACGCGGTTACGAGCCTGAAAGGCGTCCGTGCCAACTGCCATGCGGTCATTCTACACGACGGAAAGCGGTTTTCCGAAAGCACGGGGGAACTGCAATTTACCCAGTACGGTCTCAGTGGGCCGGTGATTTTCGAGGTGTCCCGGGATGCGTGTCAGGGCGGCGGCGAGTGGCTTTGCCGGTTGGATTTTTTGCCGGATATGGCGGAGAACGCCCTGATATCTGAGCTAAAACGTCGCAGAACAACAAACCTTCCCGTCTCGGAGCTGTTCACGGGAATCCTCCACAACCGCCTTGGCCGGGTGCTGACCCAGACGGCGGGGATTTCCGGGGGCGGGGCGGTTTCCGACCTTTCCGACGAGGAGCTGCGTCAGGCCGCCCATGCGGCGAAGGCGCTGAGCGTACATCTGACCGAACCTATGGGCATGGACAGCGCACAGGTGACGGCGGGGGGCATTCTCACGTCGGAATTTGATGAAACGACCATGGAAAGCCGCCTCGTTCCGGGGCTTTACGCCTGCGGAGAGGTCTTAGACATTGACGGCGACTGCGGCGGCTATAATTTACAGTGGGCGTGGAGTTCCGGCCGTCTGGCCGGACAGAGCGCCGGGAGGAACGACACATGATCCGTTTGAGCGATATTTCCCTGCCGCCGGAACACAGCGCCCACCAGCTTCCCTTTGAGGCGGCGCGGATGCTGCGCATCCCCAACTCCAAAATCCGCGACGTGCGGATCGTCCGGCGGAGTGTGGACGCCCGGAAAAAGCCCAACGTGCGTATTATTTACACCATCGACGTGACGGTGGATGGCAGCGAAAAGAAAATTCTGAAACAAAGCGGCTGCAAGCGGGCATCCATCGCCCCGGCGACGCGGTACAAGCCGCCCAAATCCGCCAAAGCGCCGGAGAAACGCCCGGTGGTGGTGGGTTTCGGCCCCGGTGGAATGTTTGCCGCGCTGATTCTGGCGCTGGCGGGCTGGAAGCCGCTGGTGCTGGAACGGGGAGAGGACGCCGCGTCCCGCCATGCCAAGGTGGAAAAATTCTTCCAAACGGGCGAGCTGGATACGAAAAGCAACGTCCAGTTCGGCGAGGGCGGCGCGGGGACGTTTTCCGACGGCAAGCTGAACACCGGGGTCAACAACCCCAGAATCGGCTGGATTCTGGAACAGTTTGTGGCGGCGGGGGCAAGGGAGGATATTCTCTATGACGCCAAGCCTCACGTAGGCACCGACGTGCTGCTGACCGTGGTGCAGAATCTGCGCAAACGCATCATCTCTCTGGGAGGCGAGGTGCGGTTCAACACGCAGGTCACCGGCCTGTGTACGGAGAACGGACGCCTGACCGGGCTGAAAATCGCCGACGGGACGGTCATTCCCTGCGACCGGGCGGTGCTGGCCATCGGACACAGCGCCCGGGATACCTTTGAAATGCTGGACGCTTCCGGCGTTCCCATGGAGCCGAAGCCCTTCGCCATGGGCGTGCGCATCGAGCAAAAGCAGCGGGACATCGACATTGCCCAATACGGCGGCGAAAATCCCGCCCTGCCCCCGGCGGATTATAAGCTGGTGGAGCATCTGGACGGGGAGACGGTGTATACCTTCTGCATGTGCCCGGGCGGATATGTGGTGGCGGCGGCCAGCGAGGAAGGCCGGGTGGTCACCAACGGCATGAGCTATGCCGACCGGGACGGAGAAAACGCCAACGCGGCACTGCTGGTGACGGTGAATCCCACCGATTTCCCTTACGAGGGCGTCCTCGGCGGAATGCGCTGGCAGCGGGAGATTGAGGAAAACGCCTACCGCGTCAGTGGCAGCTACCGCGCCCCGGCGCAAAGAGTGGGGGATTTCCTCGCCGGAAGACCCAGTGACCGGCCGGGACGGGTAACGCCGACTTACCGTCCGGGGGTGACCTGGTGCGACCTGCACGACGTGCTTCCCGGGAAGATCACCGACGCCATTGCCCAGGCGCTGCCCCGGCTGGACGGGAAGCTGAAAGGCTTTGCAGACCCGGACGCGGTGATGACCGCGCCGGAGACCCGCAGTTCTTCCCCGGTGCGAATTATTCGGGATTCCTCCCGGCAGTCTTCCCTTCGGGGGCTGTACCCCACGGGAGAGGGCGCGGGCTACGCCGGGGGCATCATGTCCGCGGCCATCGACGGCATTATGACGGCGGAGACAATCATTATGGAGGAAAACTATGAACGAGAAACAGATCAACAAATGGCTCCGTAAGCGTTTCAGCCCCGTTGGCTGGACGCTGGTGGGATACTATGTCCTGATGAACATTCTGGTTTCCGTGGCGATGCTGCGGGATGTGATCGCGGGATACCTGAATGCTTTCATAGAGGGAAACGATCAGTATGTGCCGGACGTGTCCGCTCTGACCGGAAACGCATGGGGGTACATCGCCGCCGTGGCCGTCGCGCTGGTGATCCTGTACGCATGGAAGGGCAGAGAATTCTGGGGCGGGGAAGTGCTGAGACGGGAAAAACCCATGAAACCGGGAACTTTGCTGTGCATGGTGTGCCTGTGCGCCGGAACGCAGATGGTAAATTTTGTCTGGATCAATCTTCTTGAGCTGGTGATGAACTGCTTCGGCCGGTCTGCCACCGGGACGCTGGATGCCGTTTCCGGCAGCTCGGACACCGTCAGCATGTTCCTGTACGCATCGTTTCTGGCACCCATTTCGGAGGAGCTGATCTTCCGGGGCTTCGTCCTGCGGTCGCTGCGGCCTTACGGCAAGCGGTTTGCCATCTTGGGTTCCGCGTTCCTGTTCGGGCTGTTCCACGGGAACCTGCTGCAAACGCCCTACGCGTTTCTGGTGGGACTGGTGCTGGGATATGTGGCGGTGGAGTATTCCGTCGGCTGGTCCATGGTGCTCCATATCTTCAACAATCTGGTGCTGGCAGACCTTCTGAGCCGTCTGACGGCAAATCTTCCGGAAGTGGCGGCGTCGGTGCTCGAGCTGACGATTTTCACCGGATTTTTCGCGGCGGCGGTGGCAATTCTGATCGCCAACCGTGCCCGGGTCCGGGCGTACATCCAGAGCGAGTGGATCGACCGCAGGTGCCTGAAATGCTTCTTTTTCAGTGCCGGTGTGATCGTTCTGACGGTTCTGATGGTAATAAACATGATGATAGCGCTGTCCGCATAATGCGGACAGCGCTATCGTCTTGGTTGACCAAAGTTAACCCCCAGCTATGCCGGGGGCAAAAGAATAGCTTCCAGCGAGGAGTAAAGCAGACAGGGAAAAAACTCCCCATTATAGCGGAAGTGGTTTGCCGACCACACAACTACGATAATGAGGAGGTCTCTCTCGTGAAAGAAGCGCAGGCTCGACCGTCGGAAATGCTTGATGATATCCTGATGCCAAAACCCAGACTGCTGAGAGAAAAAGCATAAAAAATTCGGACACAGTTTTGCGGCTGTACGGGTTGAATTTGTTATTGACGGAAAAATGACGGGATAAAATCTATAGCCGAAAGAGCTGCGTAACTTTTTACACAAGAAAACCGCCGCTTTCTCATAAAAGCGGCGGTTTTCTGGAGCTAGTGACCTGACTCGAACAGGCGACCTTCTCATTACGAGTGCTGTTTTTGCCATTTTCTATCATTTTGTAAAGTTATGAAAGTTATTGAACCGCAACGGTTTTCCGGTTTTCTTGCTTTGCGTCGTTTGATGGCTATTTGTATTTTGTTGCAGCTTTAGCCATCAAATAGCCATCAAATCTGTGACCGCAAAGCGCAGCCCGTTTTATTAGACGTATCATCGGAACACTTCACTTTTTCATACTCACCGCTTGCAGTCCTTTTCAAACCATAGCGGGCAGCAATGCTTTCATCACTTTCCCCGGCGGCTATCCTGCGCACAATATCCTCAATGATTGCAAGCTGGTGCGCGTCTGCGCATGCTATCATTCGAGCAAGCTCGTCCCGGGCGCTCATGCTTTCATCTCCTCGCTTTCATAAAAGCCGCGAACGGAGCCGCGTACCTGATAAAGGTACCCCAATGGCAGCTTCCGCAATTGCTCCACAATCCACGCAATAATTTCTTCTCTAGGCTCCGTTCCTTGCCTACAGTCGGGATTCACGACCTTTGCACTACTGGCAACAAGTGCCTTGATGTACAATGCTTTCAGCCGTTCCAGCGGTATGTCATCCAGCAGCTTCATGAGTTCCGTTTTTAGTATCTCGCGATCATCCATTGTTCTTTCCTCCTGATATTTCTTGACTTGTGGCGGGGTGTGGGGTATAATATTCACAACCCCGCCGGGGTGATTAAGGCTTCTTGTGCTGATGCTTTCCAGGGCTTGCACAAGGGGCTTTTCTTATGCAAGGGTAAACCTCCGGGCGGTGGTCTGCCGGGTGAATGCCTGGGCGACCTCCGGCATTGCCTTTTTCAAGGCCGTGGTGTCGATTCTGACAGTGGTGACGGGTTTCCATGTGATCTTGTACTCCTCGGCATAGGCCGTCTCAGAATCGCCCATGTGTGCCTTGATGGCGTCCTTAATTGTCTCCGCTTCTGCCTGGGCTTCCTCAATCAGCCGCTGCAGCTCTCTAAGCTCCTGACATTTCATTTCCAATTCGTTGATGCTCATGGTTTTCTCCTTTCGTGGTGGCGGGTGGTTGTTAAAATCGTTTCTGAGCCGTTTCCCCCGCGTGTAGCTGGTGGGTTTTCGGA
>OJRG01000958.1_pt1 | contig 12441 bp, 10 predicted proteins | sample 1599121 | NCBI WGS metagenome assembly OJRG01 (sample SAMN03922528, study PRJEB24848) | human gut metagenome | isolation source: stool sample | host: Homo sapiens | place: Germany | collected 2010-05
CCGTCGTCACCCAGGATGTTGATCTGGTCGTTGGCCTCCTTGCCGCGCTGCACGATGGTCTTGCCGGCATACACGAGGTCTACCCAGTCCTTCTCGATATGATCGTCGAGGTATTCGCGGATCTCGGGGTACTCGAGATATTTCGAGTAGGATTCCAGCGGGTCGATGGCCGGGTAGCGCTTCGAGTCGGCGCGCCCCTGCGAAAGGGCGTAGAAACAACGCGCCGCCTTCTTGGTGGATTCGGTCACCGGCTCCTTGAGGTTACCGCCCGCGGGCGACACCGTCCCAAGGAAGGTCACCGAACCGGTCTGGCCGTTGGTGAGTTTCACAAGGCCCGCACGCGAGTAGAAGTTCGAGATGATCGCCGAAAGATCCATCGGGAAGGCGTCCTGTCCGGGAAGCTCCTCCAGACGGTTCGACATCTCGCGCAGCGCCTGCGCCCAGCGCGACGTCGAGTCGGCCATCACGAGCACCTTGAGCCCCATGGCACGGTAGTATTCGCCGATCGCCATACCCGTATACACCGACGCCTCACGCGCCGCAACGGGCATGTTCGACGTATTGCAGACGATGATCGTACGCTCCATCAGGTTGTGCCCCGTCCGGGGGTCGATCAACTCGGGGAACTCCTTGAAAATCTCCACCACCTCGTTGGCACGCTCGCCGCACGCCACCATGATGATGATATCGGCATCGGCCTGCTTCGAAATAGCGTGCTGGAGCACTGTCTTGCCGGCGCCGAAAGGCCCGGGGATAAAACCCGTACCACCCTCGGCCATCGGATTGAAGGTGTCGATGGCACGGACGCCCGTCACCATCACACGCGAGGGGCGCGGCTTCTCGACGTAGCAGCGCACGGCCTGCTTGACCGGCCATTTCTGCACCATCGTGATCCCGTGCTCCCGGCCTTCGTCGTCGGTCACCACGGCAACCGTGTCCGTAACTTTGTATTTCCCGGCCGCAACGATGCTCTTGACCGTATAATTGCCGGTCATCGTGAAAGGCACCATGATCTTGTGGCTCACCCACTGCTCCTTGACCTCGCCCAGCCACGATGCGGCCGAGACCTTGTCGCCCGCCTTCGCCAGCGGGGCGAACTCCCATTGGGCCGAGAAATCGACCGGTTCGGTGATCGAACCGCGCGCGATGAACAGGCCTTCCATCTTTTCGAGGTCGTTCTGCAGACCGTCGTAGTTGCGCGACAAAAGGCCCGGAGCGAGCGTCACTTCGAGCATATGTCCCTCGAACTCGACCCTGTCGCCGATCTTCAGTCCCCGGGTGCTGTCAAAAACCTGGACATAGGCACTGTCGCCTACGACCTTGATGACCTCGGCCATCATTTTGGTATCCCCCGTATATACGTAGCATATCTCGTTCTGGCCCACGGCTCCGTTGGCCTTGACGATCACGATATTGGAGATGATACCATTTACACGTCCTGTAGTTTTCATGAATTATCCTATTGTTTATTTTCTATCAGCCCTTTGCCATCCAGCTCGGCCATCAGGCGCTCGAACATCTCGCGTCCGCGCACCGCATCGAGCTGCGTCCAGCGCGCCACGATGTTGACACGCGCCAGATACGACAGGATGGAATTAATGTCGAAATAGTCGAACGTCGCCAGTTCCACGGCTTCGTTCCAGCGGATCAGGTCGATCTTGTGCTCCTTCTCCACGAGGTTGGCCTCGTCGTTCACGGCAGCGATCACGGCGTCGATGTAGGGCAACTCGCCCCGCAATCCGAAATCGGCAGCCGAGCTGCGCTCCAACTGTTCGACCACATCGCCCCCGCCGACGGTCACCTCCTCGACGGGCCGCCCCGCCGCACGGGCCGTCACGGCGGCCGTCACATTGCGCAGGTTGCGGTCGAACTCCGACCATGCGCGGAGGAAACGGCTCCGGGAACGGCTGCAAGCCTCGTAGTAGGCTCCGAAGAGCGCACTCTCGAAGCGCCCGGCCGTATCGACCTCCTCGGCATCCTCGCCTTCGGGGTCGGCAAAGGCGCGCAACACGCGGGCTACGGGCGCCGGCAGGCGCCGGGGAGCCTTCACCTCCTCTTCCAGCTCCTCGCGTGTGAAGTTACCCAGCGGATTGTGCGCCGAGCGCCCCGCACGCAGCGAAGCGATATTCTCACAGTCGTAATAGCCGTACAACAGCCGCACCGCGTCGGCATCGGCCCCGTCCACCCCTTCGAGGATCTCCCCGACGATGGCCTTGGCATCGAAACCCTTGGTGTCGGCATCGAGCGAATACTCCTTCAGCCCGGCTACCAGACAATAATAATTCGTCGCGAACATAGCGTCACGCCTTAAAAAGCATGTCCGATACTTTCTCGCGCAGGTATTCGCCCAGCAAGGCGTCGAAATCGGCATCGGAGAACGAGATGTAGTAGCCGCCGTCCTTGGCACCTACCTTGAACCCGCTCTTCACCTCCTTCGAATAGCCCACTTCGATACCGGCGGCGAGCAGTTCCTGGGCGCTCTTGCCGAACGCCGCGTCGAGTTTAGTACGCTCCGCCTCGGGCAACAGGGCTTTCAACTCCACTTTGCCCGCATCGGCACCGTTCCAGTTCCTGGCCACGGCGAGCAGCATCTCCTTGATGAATGCGGGATCGAGCGCAGCCTCCTTCACCCCGGCCGCAGTGGCCTTGGCCACGATCATCGAAGCGATCTCCGACTTGATCTTCGCAGCGGCCTGCTTGCCCGCGAGTGCGATCTCGGTCATCGTGTTCTTCTCGACATCTTCGGCCTTGTCGCGGGCCTTCTTGACGATCTCCTCGGCCTGGGCACGGGCTTCGGCGACGATCTTCGCCGCCTCGTTCTTAGCCTCCCCGACCAGACGGTCGGCTTCGGCACGGCCTTTCTCCAGCCCCTCGTCGTAGAGCTTTTTGGTCAGCTCCTGAAGTTTGTTTTCCATAGTGTTATTTAGTTTTGATTATCGTTTTTCAAAATATGCACACAAATATATAAAAGATTATCAGAAAACTGAGGCACACTGCAATAATTTGTCCTTTTTTGACAAAATTCAAGAACAAAAAGAAGAAGTTTCGAAGCGAAATGAAGTGTCTTACGGCCGGGAAACCCGCCGCCCGCCGCAGGCTGTCCGGTAAAAACCCACCGGCGCCGTAAAAAAACGGACGGCCCCGCGGGAAGGCGGCAGCCCCACAAAAAACGGACGCCGCTCACGCGGCATCCGCCTTATCGGGTTCGCACAGGGGTCACTGGTGCTGGGGACGCAGCAAATCCTGCACGACTTTCACGGGCGAGAAGGTCGTGATGGGCACATCCACGAAGATGGTGTTCCACCGCGACATCGTGCCGTTCCACAAACCGGGCAACTCCTGCGCACGCAATTCGCGGCCACCGCTCGACTTGGACGAGATAAAGCCTGTCGCAGGGTCGGTATAACGCCGCAGGTCGAACTTGCGCCCCTTGGAATCCCGGACGCCGCACACGAGGTCTACGGGATTGAAATGCGTCGCGGCCTTCATCAGCGGCTGGTCGGCGGGTGCGATCTGGCTCGACTCGGCGATCTGGAGCGACTGCGTGCCATCGGCGTTCGAAGCCCAGAACGGGCCGCCTCCCGGCTCGCCTTCATTGCGAACCATGCCGCAGACACGGGTCGGACGGTCGAGCACGGCGCGCAACAGGGCAGAATCGTAGTCGGCGGGCAGTTTGACGCACAAACGCTGTTCGATGAACTCCACGATCGGCTCCAGCTCGGCACCGCCCACCTCGAGCGCTTTGAGGTACTCGAAAGCCCGATCCTGCAAATCCAGCAGGATGCCGGCCAATACCTTTTTATAGCGGATCGTATCGCCGCGCTGCGCATCGGTCGTCACGTTGTCGATGTTCTTGATGAACACCAGGTCGGCGTCGATTTCGTTCAGGTTCTCGACTAACGCGCCGTGCCCCGCCGGACGGAACAGCAGCGTGCCGTCGTCCTGCCGGAAAGGGGTGTTGTCGGGATTGACGGCAATCGTATCGGTCGAAGGTTTCTGCACCGAGAACGAGATGTCGTAACGGATGCCGAAACGCTGTTCGTACACGGGTACCTTTTCCGCCAGGAGGGTTTCGAAGCCCGCGATGTGCTCGGGCGACACGGTGAAATGGATCCGGGCCACGCCTCTGGCCGCGGCATAGACCGCGCCCTCCACCAGGTGCTCCTCGACCGCCTTGCGCGCCCCTTCGGGATAGGCATGGAAGGTCACCAGCCCCTTGGGCTTCTGCCCGTAGCCGAGCCCGTCCTTTACGATGGCACGCACGGTTGCCTTGTCGTCGGCATCGGGCGGCAGCACGGCCTTGAGTTCCGGCCAGAAGGCGAAGCGCCCGATATTGTCCAGCAACGTGTCGATGCCCTTGCCGCGCTTACCCTCGTTGACGAACTCGAACAACTCCTTGAACATACGGGTCGCGGCACCCGAGGCTGGCACGAATTTCACGATGCCCAGGCGGTCGGCCTCCCGTTCATAACGCGCCACGGCGGCGGCAGCCTCCGCGTCGCCCACGACCATCACCCCGTCGCCGGGCGATGCGGCGCGCACAACCTTCAGGAAGGGGAACCCGCGGCGGAAATTCTCCAGCTGGCGCTCGACCGCGTCGGGAGTCAGCCCGTGTTTTTCGATCTGCTGTAAATCTTTTTCGGTAAACATGGTTCTATCGTCTTTAGTTTTTCGTCGGATCGGAATTATCTTCAAAGATAACGAAATAATTTCTAACTTTGCACATCATGATCCGAGAATTTCACCAAACCAGCCTGCGCGGACGCAACAGTTTCGGCGTCGAGCAGCACGCCGCCCGGCTCGTCGAATTCGAGACCGAGGAGGATCTGCACGCGATTTTCGGCGGCGGAATCCCCGACCGCTGGAGCGTCCTGAGCGGCGGCAACAACATACTTTTCACACAGGACTACGACGGGCTGCTGCTGACCCCCGTCTCGCAGCGGATCGCCCTGCTCGGCGAAGAGGGGGGCACGGTACACGTGCGCGCCGACGCCGGGGTCGAATGGGACGACCTGGTGGAGTGGGCCGTACAGCGCGGATTGTGGGGGCTCGAAAACCTCTCGCTAATCCCGGGCAAGGCCGGGGCGGCGCCCGTGCAGAACATCGGCGCCTACGGCTGCGAGGCGAAGGACGCGATCGAGCGGGTACACATGTTCTGCGTGGAAAACTGCAAATGCATGACGCTCGACGCCGCGCACTGCTGTTTCGGTTACCGCGAAAGCATCTTCAAGCACGACCTGCGGGGACGTGTCGTCATCACGGCGGTGGACATCCGCCTTTCGCGTACGCCGCAACCCCGGCTGGGGTACGGCGACGTGGAGCGCGAAGTCGAATCCCGCGGCGGCACGACGCTGCGCAACATCCGCGAGGCAATCTGCGCCATCCGCCGCGCCAAACTACCCGACCCGAAGGTGACGGGCAATGCAGGGAGCTTCTTCAAAAACCCGGTCGTCGATGAATCCGTGGCGCAGCAACTGCGGGCCCGCTGGCCCGACATGCCGCTCTACCCCGCCGCCCTTTCGGGCAAGGCCAAACTCGCCGCCGGGTGGCTCATCGACAAGGCGGGGCTGAAAGGCTGCCGAAGCGGACGGGTAGGCATCCATGAACGGCAGGCACTGGTATTGGTGAACCTGGGAGGCGCCACGGGCGGCGAGATACTCGATTTCGCCCGCATGGTACAGGCCCGCGTACACGAAAAGTTCGGCATAGAGATAGACACCGAAGTCAACATATTGTAATATGGCACTTTTAGAGGCTTTCCAGAGGTATGTCGCCGAGAATGACCTGGCGACGCACGACGACCGCATCCTGCTGACCGTTTCGGGGGGCGTGGATTCGATGGTCATGCTGTCGCTTTTCACCCGCAGCGGCTATTCGGTGGGCGTGGCGCACTGCAATTTCCAGCTGCGGGGCGCCGAGAGCGAAGAGGACGAGGTGCTGGTGGAAGAGGAAGCGAAGAAGTACGGCGTGGAGTTTTACAACAAGCGGTTCGAAACCACGGCCGAAATGGAGCGCACGGGCGAGTCGATGGAAATGGCGGCACGACGCCTGCGCTATGCGTGGTTCGACACCCTGAGCCGCGGGCAGGGCTACACGGCCGTGGCGATCGCCCACCATGCCGACGACTCGATCGAGACGTTCTTCATCAACCTGCTGCGCGGCACGGGGCTGCGCGGGCTGACGGGCATCTCGACGCAGGTGGGCAGGATCATCCGTCCGCTGATGTTCGCTTCGCGCAAGGAGATCCTCGAATATGCCGTAGCCAACCGCATCCCGTTCCGCGAGGATTCGTCGAACCGCTCGACCAAATACCTGCGCAACAAGATCCGGCTCGGACTGATCCCCCGCATCCGGGAGATCAACCCCAAGTTCACGAGCCTCATGAGCCGCAACCTGGCACGCCTGACCGATGCCCAGCTATTCATCAACCACGGCATCGAACGTATCCGCGGCGAGGCGGTGACTTCGGCGGACGGGTTCGACACGATCCACCTCGACCGCATCGACCCGGCATTCCCGCAGGAGTTCGTGATTTACGAGTTGCTGAGTTCGGCCTACGGGTTCAAGGGCGACGTCGTCGACTCGCTCTGCCATTCGCTCCGGCACGACATGACGGGGCGACGCTTTTATTCGCGCGAACGGGTGGCCTACGTCGACCGCGGCACCATCGTCGTGGCGCCGATCACCCCCGACGACGCCTGCATGACGCAGGTGGAAAGGGGTGCACAGCGGAGCTACTGCGGCAATTCGGTGCTCTACTTCGAGTATACGGACATCGACACGATCAAGAATTTCGGCGTACCGGAGCATATCGCCCAGGTCGATGCCGACCGCTTGCAATTCCCGCTCACGCTGCGCCGCTGGCGCGAAGGCGACTCCTTCGTGCCGTTCGGCATGACGGGGCGCAAGAAAGTGAGCGATTTTTTGATCGACGCCAAGGTCTCGATGGCCGAAAAACAGCGGCAGTTCGTACTGCTGTCGGGCGGCGAGATCGTATGGCTCGTCGGCCGCCGCATCGACGACCGCTACCGCCTGACGCCCGACACGGAGAACGTGCTGCGTATCACCAAAGAAATCGTCTGACATGGCTAAAAGCGTACTGAAATTCAAGGATTCCGTCGCCGCATACGAACAACTCGCCGGCCAGATCGCCGCACGGCGGTTCGTCCCCATCTACCTGCTCATGGGCGAAGAGAGCTACTTCATCGACGCCATCGCCGAGCAGATAGCCACGACCGTGCTGGGCGAAGCCGAACGGGCTTTCAACCAGCTCACCGTCTACGGCAAGGACTCCGAGGCGGGGCAGATCATCAACCTCTGCCGCCAGATGCCGATGATGGGATCCTACCAGGTCGTCATCCTCAAGGAGGCACAGCAGTTGCGCGGGCTGGACAAGCTCTCGCTCTACACCCAGAAGCCGTCGCCGACGACGATCCTCGTAATCTGCCACAAGGAGAAAAACGCCGACAGGCGTTCGGCCTTCTACAAGGGTTGCGCCGCCAACGGCGCGGTGCTCGAGTCGGTGCGTCCGCGCGACTACGAGATCGCCTCGTGGCTCCAGCGATTCATCGCCGGGAAAGGGTTGGCCATCGACACGAAGGCGCTGTCGATGCTGACCGACCACCTGGGCACCGACATTTCGAAAATCTCGAACGAGCTGGGCAAGCTGGTCGTATCGCTGCCCGAAGGGACCAAGCGCATCACCGACGCCGACATCGAGGCCAACATCGGCATCTCGAAGGACTACAACAACTTCGAGCTGTGCAAGGCCGTGGCGACCCGGGACATGGCGCGGGCGCTGATGATCGCCGAGCATTTCGCCCGCAACCCCAAGGACAACCCGCTGCTGGTCACCGTACTGGCGCTTTTCGGGCAGTTCAAGGAGCTCTTCGTCGTGAACTACCTCCGCTGGCTCTCGCGGCACAAGGGAACCGCATTCCCGCCCGACACGGAGCTGATGCGCATCCTCAAGAAGAGCAACGTCTATGTCATCGGCGAGATCAAGCAGAACGCCGCCAACTGGGACAACCGCAAGGTATTCAACATCCTCGGCCTGCTGCGCGAATACGACGCCAAGAGCAAGGGCATGAACGCCGGAGGTGCATCGGACGGCGAACTGCTGCGCGAACTGCTGCTCAAAATCTTCATGCTCTGATGCGGGAAGTCTACCTATACCAGACCGTACATGTCCTCGACGGAGAGTGCCTCTGCCTGCGGGAACACCTGGCCGTACTCGACCGCTGGTCGCGCACGCTCTTCGGGTGCCCGGGGCCACAGGACGCCCGGGAGGTCGGGACGGCCGTCGCGGCGGTGGTCGGACGGGAAGCCCCCGGCAGCGACCGTTCGAAATTCGTGCGGCTCGTCCTGCCGGCATCGGGCTCCCTGCGGCTGGAATTCGAAGGCGTTTCGCTCTACCGCGGCTACGACCTGCGCAGCCTGATGCCCGAAGCCGTGACGCTGCAATACGAACCGCCGCTGTTCGACGCCCCCACCTCGGCACGCGAGGCTGCCGTAGAGCTGGCACGGCAATATGCCGGGTTGCAGGGTGCGAGCGTCGCCGTACGCTGCGACCGCAACGGGACTCTCATGGCGGCCGACGAAGCGGCGCTGTTCGCCATCCGGGGCAGGCGGGTCTACGCCCCGCCGGGCGAAGCGAGCATCGGGCGCAGCCTTGCAGTCAGGAGCATCCGCGCCGCCGGGCTGGAACTGGCCGCTTCGCCCGTCGGGCGCGACGACCTGCCGCGCATGGACGAACTTTTCTTCATCGACCACCGGGGCGTCACCGCCCTTTCCCGCTGCGACGGGCAGCCCTACATGGCCATCTTCGCCGAACGCATCGCCGGGGCGCTCCGCGGGCTGTTTCCGAATATGTAGAAACCCACCCGGGAGGGCACGCGCTATCTTCGCCGCAAAACCCGGAAACCATGAAAAAATACCTTTTCCTTTACGCCGTCCTCATAACGGCGCTGCTGGCATACGGCTATACCCGTTACCGCCACGAAACCCGCCGCCTCACACAGAACCAGAATGCCCTGGCCTCGGGCATCGAACACTACCGCACCCGGCTGGGACAGGAGGCAGCCTCGGTGCAGGCATTGCGTCTGCGCTGCGCCGAATTCGAACGCCTCCGCGCCGGGGATGCCGACACCATCCGCCGCCTCGGCATCAGGCTCCGGAGGCTGGAAGCCGTCGCCAAAACAGTCACCGCCACGAGCGTCGACCTGCGCACGCCCGTCCGCGACACCGTCGTCCTGCTCCGCCGGGACACGCTCCGAATCCGCGACACCCTGAAACTGTTCCGCTGGCGCGACGCCTGGGTTACGGTCGAAGGGCGTATCCGCACCGACTCGGTCGCCTGCCGCGTGCAGAGCACCGACACCCTGCGGCAGGTCGTGCACCGCGTCCCGCGGCGCTTCCTCTTCATCCGCTGGGGCACGAAGGCCCTGCGCCAGGAGATCGTATCGTCGAATCCGCATACGCGGATCATTTATTCGGACTATGTAAAGTTCGAACGGTAAATTAATTCGCATTTTTTAATCCGGTATTCCCAAATATTATTACCTTTGTCCGATATGGAAAGGTCTGCTATTTTCCCCGGGTCGTTCGACCCGTTCACCCGCGGCCATGCGGCATTGGTCGACGAGGCCCTCAACCTCTTCGACCGCGTAGTCATCGGCATCGGCAACAACACCTCGAAACAGGGTTTGCTGACCGTCGCCAACCGCAAACGGCTGATCGACGACCTCTATGCCGGGAATACGCGTGTCGAAGCCCGGATTTACACGGGGCTCACGGGCGAATTCGCCGAGGAGATGGGAGCCTGCGCCATTATCCGCGGCGTGCGGAACACAACCGACTTCGAATACGAACGCACGATGGAGGCCACCAACCACCGGATCTACCCCGACATCACGACCGTGATGCTGTTCACCCCGGCGCCCGTGGCCGACATTTCGTCGTCGACGGTACGCGAAGTGCTTTCGTTCGGCCGTTCGGTGGAAGAGTTCATGCCCGTGGGAGTAGATATTAACAAATACCTATAATTATTTTATGATGGAATTCACAGCCGAAATGATCGCCGGATTCCTGGGCGGTGAAATCGTCGGCAACAAAGAGGCGAAAGTACACACCGTATCTTCGATCGAGGAAGGCAAGGCCGGCTCGCTCAGCTATCTTACCAATCCCAAATACGAAGCCTATATTTACACTACCGGAGCGTCGGTCGTGCTGGTCAACCGCACGTTCGAACCCGTGCAGCCGCTTTCGGCGACGCTCATCAAGGTCGACGACGCAGGCGCCTGCGTCCTGAAACTCCTCGAAATGTACAATGCCGCAAAACCCCGCCGCAGCGGCATAAGCCCGCTGGCCTCGGTCTGCGCCGAAGCCCAGGTGGGCGAAGGGTGCTACATAGGCGACTTCGCGGTCGTCGAAGCCGGCGTGAAGATCGGCAACGGATGCCAGATCTATCCGCAGGTATACCTCGGAACGGGCGTAAGTGTGGGAGAAGGCACGATCCTCTATCCGGGGGTCAAGGTCTACGAAGGCTGCCTTATCGGCCGCAACTGCATCCTGCACGCGGGCGCCGTGATCGGCGCCGACGGATTCGGATTCATGCCCAATGCCGCAGGCGGGTTCGACAAGATCCCCCAGTTGGGCAACGTCGTGATCGAAGACGACGTGGAGATCGGCGCCAATACCTGCATCGACCGCGCCAAAACCGATTCGACGGTCATCCGGCGGGGCGTGAAACTGGACAACCTGATCCAGATCGGCCACAACGTGCAGGTCGGCGAGAACACCGTCTCGTCGGCACAGACCGGCATCGCAGGCACCTCGAAGGTGGGCAGCAACTGCTTCCTCGCGGGGCAGGTGGGCATCGCCGACCATGTCAACGTCGGCAACAATGTGAAGATCGGCTCGAAGAGCGGCCTGGACAAGGACGTGCCCGACGGTGAGATCCGTTTCGGCTACCCGGCGCTGCCCGGCATGCAGTACCACCGTTCGGCGACGGTCTTCAAACGGCTGCCCGAACTCGAAAAACGCGTGAACGAGCTGGAGAAGCAACTCGCAGCATCAAAAAAATAACCAATACCTTCGCATTATGAAAAAATTATTTCTATTCGCAACAGCCGCAGTCGTGCTGTGCAGTTGCAGCAACCAGCCCAAATACATCATCGACGGCGACATCGCCGGGCTCGAGGGAACGGTCTACCTGTACCAGGGCGACAGCCTGATCGACTCGGCAGCCGTCAAGGCCGGCAAGTTCCAGTTCCGGGGCAACGCCGGGGCGCCGGCCGTACATTACCTGCTCGACTCGCGCGAGGGACAGCCGCAGGCATTCGCCATGCAGTTCATCCTCGAACCGGGCAATATTTCGATCAAGAGCGACGCCGAGGACGCACAAGTCCGCCATACCACCGGAACGCCGGCCAACGACGCCAGCGACGCCTATTCGGCAGCCAGCCGCACCCTGATCAAGGAATACCGCGACCAGGCTACGACCGACGAACGCCGCGAGGCCATCGAAAAGGAGTTCGAGCAACTGACTCTTACGACAATCGACAACAACCGCGACAATTTCTTCGGCGTGGTACTGATGCCCAACCGGGCCTACGAACTTTCGGGACAGGAAACCCTGGACGAAATCGCCAAGTTCTCGCCCGAGATGCAGCAGACCAAGGAACTGACCGAGCTGAAAACCTCGGCCGAACAAAAGCTCAAGACCGACGTCGGCCAGCCCTACATCGACATCGTGCAGAACAACGCCGAAGGAGAGCCCGTATCGCTCAAGTCGGTGATCGACAACCCGGCCAACAAGTACACGCTCGTGGACTTCTGGGCTTCGTGGTGCGGCCCCTGCATGGCCGAGATCCCCTTTCTGAAAGCCGACTACGAGAAATACGGCAAGAAGGGATTCGAAATCTACGCCGTGTCGTTCGATTCGCAGCGCGACCGCTGGATCGACGCCGTCAGGCAGCAGGGGATGAAGTGGATTCAGGTGAGCGACCTCAGCGGGTTCCAGACGCCCGCGGCCGAGGCGTACGCCGTGCAGAGCATCCCCTCCAACTTCCTGATCCGCTGTTCCGACGGCCAGATCGTCGCCACGCAGCTGCGCGGCGAAGCGCTCGGCGAAAAACTCGGCGAGCTGCTCGGCGACTGACCGCAACGCAACGACGGCCGGCCGTGCGCCGGCCCTTTCACCCGAACTTATACATTTTACCATGAAACGCATTTACACATTCGCAGCGGCCCTGCTCTTCCTGGGTGCCTGCACGTCGGACGGTTACACGATTCGCGGCAACGTCGAGGGCCTGGAATCGCCCTACGTCTATCTGATTACCTTCAACGGCACGCACAACGTGGCCGACTCGGCCAAAGTCGAAGCGGGCGCCTTCACCTTCACGGGCAAGACCGAACTGCCCGAAGTGGCCTATCTGAGCC
>OJRG01000975.1_pt1 | contig 12209 bp, 10 predicted proteins | sample 1599121 | NCBI WGS metagenome assembly OJRG01 (sample SAMN03922528, study PRJEB24848) | human gut metagenome | isolation source: stool sample | host: Homo sapiens | place: Germany | collected 2010-05
ACCTACGCAGGGAGGGAAAATTGGCAGGATAGTAGGTCTTTCGAGAGGGATGAGATGGAATAAAAGAGAAACTAGAAGGAAAAAGACCTACACAAGGAAGGGAAAATGGCAGGATAGTAGGTCTTTTGAGAGGGATGAGATGGAATAAAAGAGAAACTAGAAGGAGAAAGACCTACGCAGGGAGGGAAAATTGGCAGGATAGTAGGTCTTTCGAGAGGGATGAGAAGGAATAAAAGAGAAACTAGGAGGAAAAAGACCTACGCAAGCTAAGAAAACAAGATGTTTAGTAGGTTTACGGAGAAAAAAGCGTTCCGAAGAAAAGAGGCATCAGGAAAACAACCAGAAATCCTATAAACACTATTGACATATAAACATAGTAGGTATATAATCTGCAACATAGTAACATATAAAATTAGTAGGAATTAAAAATCAACAAACATTTCAAGGATGGCGGAGTATTCGACAAGATATATGAGAAGAAGTAATTAAGGGAAGGGGAAACGACAGAATGAAAGAGAAGAAAAGAAAGAAAAAAAGAGTAATACCGGGCTTTGGTCTTTCATTTGGAATAACAATTGCAATGTTAGGATTCATTGTTGTTATCCCTTTATGTACCCTTGTGATATTCTCGGCAAAGCTGTCGTTTACGGAATTTATAACGACAGTTACAAGGCCGAGAGTGCTTTCAAGCTACAGAGTAAGTCTTGAGACTGCGTTAATCGCGGCACTTATAGACGCAGTTATGGGAACAATTCTTGCATGGGTTCTTGTAAGATACAACTTTCCGGGTAAGCAGATTATGAATGGAATAATTGAACTTCCATTTGCACTGCCGACAGCTGTTGCGGGTATAGCACTTACACATCTGACAACAACTAATGGCTGGCTTGGAGCATTTTTTGGCAAATTTGGAATCCGGATTGCATATACAAGGCTGGGAATTATATTCGCACTTATATTCGTTGGAATACCATTCGTAGTGAGGGCTGTCCAGCCGGTGCTGGAAAAGGTGGATATCCAGTACGAGGAGGCAGCCAACATGCTTGGAGCAACCAACAGGCAGACAGTATTCAGGGTAATACTTCCAGAGATACTTCCAGCACTCATCGGCGGATTCACAATGTCATTCGCAAGAGGACTTGGCGAATATGGCAGTGTCGTATTTATAGCAGGAAATACACCATATGAGACAGAGATAGCACCGCTTATGATTATGTCAAAATTACAGGAATATGATTATGCAAGTGCAACATCAATAGCGCTTGTAATGCTTTTCATCGCATTTATTATTCTTTTTATAAATGCAGTGTTACAGAGCAGGACATCGAAGATTGTAAGTGGAATTTCATAGAAAGGGGTTAGTGTATGAACATTAGAAAAGATTCAAGTCCGTTAAAATGGATTCTAATAGGTATAAGTGTGTTGTTTTTATTTGTGATGCTTATTCTGCCCCTCAGCTATGTAATGTATACAGCATTTTCTAAGGGCATAAAGGTATTTCTGGCAGCAGTTACCGACAAATACGCGCTTCATTCAATTAAGCTGACAATAGAGGTTTCGCTTATTGCGGTTGTGTGCAACACATTTTTCGGAATATTTGCTTCATGGCTTATTACGAAATTCCAGTTTAAGGGCAAGAAGATTATATCTACTTTAATAGATTTACCACTCACAGTTTCACCGATTATAGCAGGTCTTATATATGTGCTTACATTCGGTAGACAGAGTTTTATATATCCATATCTTAAGGCTATGGGAGTAAGAATTATATTTGCAGTTCCGGGTATCGTGCTTGCGACTATATTTGTAACGTTTCCATTCATATCAAGGGAGCTGATACCGGTTCTTACCTCGCAGGGAACTGATGAGGAAGAAGCTGCGGCACTTATGGGCGCCAATGGCTGGACTATATTCTGGAAGGTTACATTCCCGCATATCAAATGGCCGCTTCTCTACGGTATTGTACTGTGTACAGCGAGAGCTATGGGGGAGTTTGGCGCGGTATCCGTTCTTTCAGGACATTTGCGCGGAAGAACTAACACGATGCCGCTGTATATTGAACTTCTGTATCAGGGATATGATTTTACAGGAGCATTTGCAGTGTCAGCAATTCTTGTGCTGATGGCGGTTATTATACTTGTGCTTCGAAGTGTACTTGAATACAAGGGACAGCAGGCAGCTAAGGCAGAGAAAGGGCAGCAGGAAGGATAGAAACGCACTACAACAGAAAGGCGGAACAGATTATGGCAGATTTACAGCAGGATACAGAGAAATATGTAGAGCTTCGTAATATCAATAAGACATATGGCACATTTAAAGCTTCGAATAATATTAATCTTGGAATAGGGAAGGGCAAGCTTATTGCACTGCTTGGACCTAGCGGAAGCGGCAAAACTACAATCTTAAGAATGATAGCAGGTCTTGAGACTGCGGATTCAGGTGATATTATTATTGACGGCAAGGTTGTTAATGATGTGCCGGCAAGTAAGCGTGGAATAGGTTTTGTTTTCCAGAACTACGCACTTTTCAGATATATGACAGTGTATGATAACATTGCATTTGGATTAAAAGTCAATAAATGGAAAAAATCGGACATTAAGAAACGTGTTGATGAGCTTATTGAGCTTGTCGGACTTTCAGGCATGGCGAAAAGATACCCTAGCCAGTTATCAGGTGGACAGAGACAGAGAGTAGCATTTGCAAGGGCATTAGCACCTAATCCGGAGCTTCTGCTTCTTGATGAACCATTTGCAGCAATTGATGCGAAGGTAAGACAGGAATTAAGAAGCTGGCTTCGTGATATGATTACAAAGGTTGGAATCACAAGTATATTCGTAACACATGACCAGGATGAGGCAATTGAGGTTGCTGATGAAATTATTGTCACTAACAAGGGACATATAGAGCAGATTGGAACGCCAAGACAGATATACAGAGAGCCTGAGACAGCATTTATGGCGGAATTCATGGGACATCCGGTACATGTTGACCGGATTAATAAGATTAAAGGTTTTAACCAGCTTGACGATTCTGTTAAGGCGGTATTAAGACCTGAGAATGTCAACATCACAAGGCTTGATGAGAAAGTTGATTCAGCCGCTTCTGTTGAGAAGGGCGTGGTTGTAGGTAAGCTTTTCATGGGAAAGGAAGTCGAGATAACTGTCAATGTCAACGGCATAGAGGTTGTCGGGACAAGAAATGTAGAGGAAGCTCCGATAAAGAAGGGTGAGGAAGTAAATGTATTTATTCACAGGGCATTTACTTACGGCGCAGATGGAATTGTCAACATTGTTGAAAATGCAAATAAGTTCGAAGACTGGATGGTTATCTAGAATATACAAAATGGAGAAAAGCTGATTAATATGCTTTTCTCCATTTTATGATTTTAGTTATTATTTTTTTTGAGTCCGTATCATTTGCTCTACATATTCCATAATGTAGTAGTTATCCTCTGGCATCTGGCAGCCTACTATGTAGATGCCGTCATTATCAGAACATCTTATAATCTGACCCTCTAATACAGAATGTGCAGGCAAATCAAAATTATCAATTGAAACAGTAATGATTTTGCCTTTGTTATTAGAGAAAAATCTGTCTTTTGAGAGAAATGCAAAACCATTGGCACTCAGATTATCAAGTTTTCCTTCAAATGTTTCGTCTGTACCCTTTACTGTAATTGTACAGTGATTATTCATATCAATTCTAGGATATTTACGACGGTTAAGAATCTGCGGTCTTGTTGTGATTGTAACAATGCCCGTTGTTGCAGATGCTTTTTTGTCAGCTGCAATCTTAGCGTTTTCCCAATGGTATATTACATTTTCAACTGTTACTAACATGTCACATTCAATTGCTGAATTAACTGCAGGCAGTGCCTTCTCAAGTTCAAGAGTTATGCTGTTGTCATTATGTGTCTTAATGGTTCCGTGATATTCAACATTTTCACCATGAGTACCTTTAAGGATTGCGGATGCCTTCATGCCTGTCTTAATATCCTCAATACCCATGAAACCGCCAACACCAAGTTCACACATAAGAGCCTGTATTGTATTTTCCATGGTATTGATATTAGTAGCACTTTCGTCATATTTACTTACAATACGGCTGCTGATATCTCTTGAATTAGTTATGCACTCTGTCATGGTATCAACTATATCTGATACTTGGGACATGTTGCTTACAAGCTGCTTGTTAGCAGATTCAACATCTTTAATGGCTGTATCAATAATATGTATATGGTCTTCAATCTGAGTAGAATCAGATGTGATAAGACTGATACTTTCACTTGTCTGTTTAATCTTGTCAAGAGTAACCTGTATAAGTGATAAAGTCTCTCCAATAGAAGAAAGCATTTTATCGGAGATTACAGCAAGACGGTCTAATGCACTCTGTATTTCACTGGAAGAGGTCTTAGTTTCTGTGCTTAATGCACGAATCTGTTCAGCTACAACAGCAAAGCCTTTACCTGCATCCCCGGCTCTTGCAGCTTCAATAGAAGCATTGAGGGCAAGAAGATTGGTCTGGCTGGATATATTGTCGATAGCACTTGTCTGGTCTTTAACGGTCTTGAATTCTGATTCAAAATCATGCAGGATATGCTCAACCTCTGAAGAAAGCTCAGACATTGTAGTTGCTGTTGTAATAAGGTTTTCAAGGTCGCTTGAGCTTGTGTATGCATGCTCCTGTGACTCAGAAGTAAGGCTTACCATATCGTCAATAAGCTGAGCAACATGTTCTACCTGTGAGCTTATGTCAGTTGTCATATCAGTGGAAGAAGCAGTATGGCTTCTTAAATCTTCATTATTGCTTGAAAGTTCGTTCATGCCAAGCATGATAACATCAGAACCATGCTTATTCTCTGAAGCCAGTTCGCGTACAACAGTAATTCTACTCATAATAGAATTACAGGAAGTCTTAACTTTCTCAACAGTTGAAACAACTCTGTCAAGATCAGCTTTAATACTTCCATTCAAAGCACCATCGGATTCATTAAGGTGTCTGATAGACATAACATAGCAGATGTAGCATAGAAGAAGACATGCAACCTGTAACTGGTAATTCTTCATATCTGCATCAGACCTGCATCCGAGAACAACATATCTGTACACATCACTGACAATAACAGAGAGTACATTAGCAATACCGCAGTTAATCATGAATTTCTTGTTCTTATATAGAACGAGAAGACTCATAACCGGGAGAATGTATGTGAATGAAATCGGAGAATCAGTTGTGCATATTACAAATGTATAGAAAATACCATAACCAATAACAAGACATAATCTGTACGCATCAGTTGCTTTTCCCTTGATTCTGAAAAATAATTCTCCAATAAAGAAAGGTATCCAGCAAAGTGCAACAAATATTATGTAGCTGCTTTTTGGATAGATTCCATTAGCTGCATCAGTACCATAATTGGCGGTCAAAAGGAGTGAGAAAACAAGCCATATCCGACGGGCTTTAATATTAGCCTTGGCTTTAAAAACATTAGCATCGTAGTTCATAGAATAATCTCCTATAAAATATAAAATTGTTAAGTTAGTGAAGTATTTTATCACGAAAATAAACTATCTCTATTTTATAGCAAATATTTACTATTTTCAACAAGAATATCTTAAATATGGGGGGAAAATATAGGGAGAATGTGATACCGATAGGTAGTCGCATTTTGAAACATCTTATAGGTAGAAAACAAATATGACTATAATATTAGAACGAAAATCAACCTATCAAAGCATAATATTATGCAAGCTTATAGGAAATTTCTGCTAAGAGCGGAACGAAAGAATAGTCTCAGACAGTAAAAGAAGAAAAATTTACCTATAGGATGATTGATTTCTATGAATATATAGGAGGGACTGATAAAATATATGTGGGCTGATTATAAAATCATGATAGAATAGAGAAATATAATCATAATATTCAGGTAAATAACCAAAAGAGAAGATTTGCTTAATAATATTAAAACAATCTGGTTATATAAACGGAAACAGAGTGAAAATTATTAATTATATTAAGAAATTTAAGAATTCTTAAGAAATATTTAATTTTCTTATTGACAAATTATCAACAAAGGAATATTTTAATGTACAAATCAACAGTCAAATGCGAAGAACAGGAAATGACTTCTTCATATCACCGCTCACAGAAAGCCGTCAGTTGATGAGAGATGGCAGCAAGGAATGATTAAGCCCTCACCTGCGAGCAGTTCTGGTGAAAGACAGGCAGATGTCTAGTAGTTGGAACCGGTACCCATCGTTAAAAGGGCATGCCATAAGAGATGAATATACCAAGTGGCAGTAGAGTGGTCGGAGTATCCGGCAAGCAAAGTGGTAACGCGGAAGTAGAAATAATATACCTTCGTCTTTGCACATAATCCAGTAATGGATTAGTGCATTGACGAAGGTTTTTTTGTGCGAGCACCGCGACAATGTCAGAACGCAGTTCTGACATATGAGCTACGAGCTATGGAAGCACTGAGAATCATAGCACCGCTTCCACTGCGTTTGACTGGTGAAATATATTTTTATAGGAGAGAGACATTATGAACACATTAGTAATCGTGCTTATCGCGGCAGTTGTACTTTTTGGTGCATACATGGTTTATGGCCGTTGGTTAGCAAAGAAATGGGGTATCGACCCTAAGGCAGAGACACCAGCCGTTAAATATAACGACGGTAAGGATTTCGTTCCAACTAATGGCTGGACAGTTTTCAGTCATCAGTTCTCATCAATCGCAGGAGCAGGTCCTGTAACAGGTGCTATTCAGGCAGCAGCATTTGGATGGTTACCAGTTTTACTCTGGATCCTCATCGGTGGTGTATTCTTCGGAGCAGTTACAGACTTTGGTGCACTTTATGCTTCAGTTAAGAATGAAGGTAAGTCAATGGGTATGATCATTGAGAAGTACATCGGTAAGTTTGGCCGTAAGATTTTCTTACTTTTCTGCTGGTTATTCACACTTATCGTTATTGCAGCATTTGCAGATATGGTTGCAGGTACATTTAATGCTTACACAGTAAATGCTGATGGTGCTACTGTTTTATCAGCAGCAGCTAAGACAAATGGTTCAGCTGGTATGGTATCTATCATGTTTATGGTATTTGCCGTAGTATTCGGTCTTATCCAGAAGAAGTTAAATCTTTCAGGCTGGAAAGAAGCAGTACTTGGTATTGTGTTTATTATCGCAGCATTTGCTGTTGGTATGTTCTTCCCACTTGAGTTCAACAAAGATGTATGGAGTTATATCACATTTGTATATATCTTCTTCGCTGCAGTTATGCCAATGTGGTTAATGAAGCAGCCTCGTGACTATATGACAACATTCATGTTCATCTGCATGATCGTAGGTGCAGCAGTTGGTCTTGTAGTTGCACATCCTTCAATGAATCTTCCTGTATATACAGGATTCAATAATGCAAAGCTTGGAACAATGTTCCCAATTCTTTTCGTAACTGTTGCCTGCGGTGCCGTTTCTGGTTTCCACAGCCTTGTATCTTCTGGTACATCTTCTAAGACAGTTGAGAACGAGAAGGATATGCTTAAGGTTGGTTACGGCGCAATGGTACTTGAGAGTTTACTTGCAGTACTTGCCCTTTGTGTTGCTGGTGCAGCTGCCACTAACGGAGCGCTTCCAGCTAAGACACCATTCGCAATCTTCAGTAGTGGTGTAGCAGGATTTTTTGAAATGTTTGGTGTTCCAGTACATTTTGCAACAGTATTCATGACAATGTGTGTATCTGCTCTTGCTCTTACATCACTTGATGCAGTTGCCCGTATCGGTCGTATGAGTTTCCAGGAACTCTTCAGCGTAGATGATATGGAACATGCAGAAGGATGGAGAAAGTTATTGTGCAATACATACTTCTCAACAATCGTAACATTAGTATGTGGATTCATCCTTACTAAGATTGGATATGCAAATATCTGGCCATTATTTGGTTCAGCTAACCAGTTATTAAGTGCTCTTGTAATTCTTACACTCTGCGTATTCTTAAAGGTTACAGGACGAAGCAACAAAATGCTTTTCCCTCCTCTTATCATCATGCTTTGTGTAACATTTACAGCACTTGTACAGAGAACAATTGCAATGGTTAAGGCTATCAAGTTAGCAGCTTCTGTTACAATTCCTGCTGGACAGACATCTTGGGGAAGCGTATTCATCGCTAACGGACTTCAGCTTATAATTGCTATACTCCTTATTGTACTTGGTGTAATTATCGTAGTTAACTCAGTAAAGAGCTATGCAAAGAGCGAGAAGAACTCTGAGAAGACAGCAGCTTAATTGGTAAATATAATAAGCTATACATAATAAAATATACCGGGGCAGTTATTCTGCTCCGGTATGTTTTGTCTTATCGGAAGGTGTTCCGATTTCTTCTATTATATTGTCATCTATCTGGATATCAGTGAGTGTGTATTGTTCAGGTGCTTCTTTTATGTTGCGGAAAACATTACAGGTGCAGGTATTCTTTCTTATTATAATGTGTTCTGTGGAAGATGGCGGAATGTCAGTTCTTCCTTTCAGGTCAAAAAACTGTGTCCACGGATTGATGTTGATGAAATTAAATATCTTTCCCTGAACATATTCTATAGTGATGTATTCATAATGCTGTGGCGTGTCAGGACGCATTTTCAGCCAGAGCAGGTTGTAACCTGAGTTGACTTTAATGTGACGCATTATTATATTCTTATTGTGTATGGATTCTGAGCCACATGTAAGGCATCCATGGCAGAATTCAAATGTGCAGTCCTCAATAATTATGCGTTCATTAGCACCATTGTCCGGGTCGTTGTCAGCAAATGGTCCTTTGCCGCCTTTTAAAGCAACTGCGTCATCATTTACATTAATTGTGCAGCCTTTAATAAGAATATCAGTGCAGGCGTCAATGTCTATTGCGTCAGTGCTAGGTGCTTTGACAGGCACAGACGGGCTTGTAATGCGGCAGTTAAGGTAACGTACATGAGAACATCTATATAGGTGATTAGTCCAGAACTGCGAATTACAAATGTGCAATCCGGCAACAGTAACATTGGTGCAACCAGCCATATAGATAAGCCTTGCACGCTGTTCGTCTTTGTTGGTGCAGTCGGGATTCCAAGTTCTTCGCTGCCAGAAGGCTTTCCAGCTTCGTAAGCCGTTACCGTCTATCGTTCCATTACCGCACAATGTAAAGCCATCAATTCCAGAAGCGTTGATAAGTGCAGTAAAATACTGACAGGTTTCACCTTCTATTCTTGTTTTACAGACCGGATAATCACTGATGTTGTCACTTCCCATAAGTGTTGCACCGTCTTCAATATATAGGTTGACTCCCTGTCTGAAAAATAAAGCTCCAGTCATGTATGTACCATGCGGAATAACGATTACACCGCCTCCAGCATTGTATACAAGGTCTATCAACTTCTGGAAATTATCTGTGTATATTCTGCCGTCATCATGTATATCATAATCTGTAATAATGTATTGTTTTCCCAGCTCAGTGAGTTCTGGAATGCTGGTATTGTGAAACCAGCCATCAACAGGAGTTCCGTCTGGGAAAATGTCTGAATGTATAGTGTCCATATATATAACTCCGTTTTTATTTGTTAGAAAAACTGTATCCCTTTTAAGCTTCCTGCATCAGAATACTCACAAGATTCTTGTATCTTTTGGTTTTCTCGATTATGTCGTCCTGCATGACACCATAATATATGAATACATCACGCAAAATTCTGTTAAATTCCTTAATTGAGGACTTCTTTCCGGTCACGCCGCCTGTAATATAACCAGTGCTAGTTTCTATTTCAATATCCATATGCGCGTCATTATCCTCACGCACATACAGAAACAGGTTAATTTCGCTATTTATGTCATGCTTTATCTGCTTATACATGAATTTATACTCAGCAGAATTTCTGTCAGCTTCTTTAAATCCCCATTGTTCCTGAACATACTGACATACTTCCTCAATTGCATGATTATCGTCAAAAGAAATGCTTTTTTCTACTTCAGCTTTTTTTCTTTCATAAAGCATTTTCTTAAACTTATATGCAAAGCTGGTTTTCCGGTTTCTTTTAACATATGCCGATGTTGGTCCATCAAAATTATCATAACCATTTACCCCATTCATAAATGAACCTCCAATATAACTTCATATTAATATGATAAATGTATTGCGTATAAATCACAATATTTTTATAAGAAAAAAATATTGACATAGTGTGTGACATACAGTATGATGAATTAAAATGATAGTGTGTGTGACACACTACAATCTGATGAATATTGTTGATTTGGATAATTAAGAAGGGAAGAGATTGAATGAATTGCGATGAAATTGTTTCAGGACTGATTCTGGAATTTCGAAGAGGAACACTTATCATGGTAGTGTTAGCACAGCTAAACAAGCCGATGTATGGGTATTCACTTATAAAAGAATTAGAAGGAAAGGGGATTTCAATAGAAGGGAATACTTTATATCCGCTACTGAGAAGACTGGAAAGTCAGGGACTTTTAAAAAGTGAATGGGAAACAGATGAAACGAAGCCGAGAAAGTATTACATCATTACAGAAGATGGAAAACTGGTTTATAAAAAAATTAAAGCACACTGGGAAAAATTTTCCCAGTCAATTAATGCTCTTATGGAGGTGGAATAAATGGTGAAAAATGATTTGATTGAAAGATATGTTTATGCAGTTACAAAATATATGAAGGCTGATTTGAAAAAAGATGTATCGGCAGAATTAGAGACAATAATACAAGATATGCTAGAGGAACGATGCGGAGATGTTATGCCAACTGAACATGATATCAGAGTTGTTCTGACAGAACTGGGAACTCCGGCAGAACTTGCTTCGAAATACAAGAGTGAAACACAGGATTGTTTAATTGGTCAGCCTTATTACAATCTGTATGTGTATGTACTGAAAATTGTAACGGCATGTGTTATCGGGGGGATGTTACTCGCACAGATTATGGCAGCAGTGATATCGCATACTATCTGGTATATAGCCATATTCAGGATTATAGGTGGAATTTTTGGCGGTGTATTGACAGGATTTGCATTTGTTACATTGTTGTTTGCGTTCTTCTATAAAAGAGGAATTAAGGTGGAAGGTTTAAGTAATGGGATAGATAATCTGCCGCCTGTTCCACAGAAAACGAATCAGATTTCAAAAGCAGATTCAATTATTGGAATTATCTTTTCAGTTATATTTACTCTTGTATTTCTTGTTTGTCCGCAGATTATATGTATTGCTTTTGTAAAGAATGGTGTCAGTGTGTATGAACCGCTCTTTAATCTGGAATACATCAGACAAACATGGTATCTGATTCTTGCATTTGGTATCTTAGGTATTGCAAAAGAAAGTGTGAAACTTATTGATGGAAGCTATACCCAAAGAGTAATGATTGTTACAATTATTACCAATCTTATTGATGGTTTATTAACATTCATTTGGTTGTTAAACGGAAGAATTATGAATTCTGCATTTTTTGATGGAGTTGAGCAGTTATTCGGAGAAAATGCAGAAATAATTCCGAAAATTTTTATGCATTTTAATAAGCTGTTCCTAGCAATTATTATTTTTGCATTAGCAATTAACTGTATTGAGACAGTTGTGAAATCAGTTAAATATGGCAGGAAATAAGGTGAGAATATAGCAGTTCGTATATATTGTTTGCAGACAGTATAATAAACATTACAGAGCGGTTTCAAAAAATGAAAAAATTTAAACTTTTGAAACTGGAGGCTATATGAAGATCATTACAAGAGATGCATAATTCTTCCTGTTTTCCACATACTACCCATACATTATAAATTATGGAAAGTATGTAAGAATCAGGAGGAATTATTAATATGAAAGCCACAGGAATTGTAAGAAGGATAGATGATTTAGGCAGAATTGTCATTCCAAAGGAGATAAGAAGGACACTTCATATAAGGGAAACTGACCCGATGGAGATATTTACGGATGCTGAGGGGCAGATTATTCTGAAAAAATATTCACCGATAGGAGATATTAGCACATTTGCAGGAAAATATGCAGAATCACTGTCGGATGCGACCGGAATGACAGTATGTATAACTGACAGGGAACAGGTTATTGCTGCATCAGGTGACGATAAGAAGAATCTGATGAATAAGCCTGTCACAAAGGAGCTTAATCAGGCAATGGCTGTCTCTTATACACATCTGACGCTGCCGACGATCTACTCTGTGTAGAT
>OJRG01000979.1_pt1 | contig 12165 bp, 9 predicted proteins | sample 1599121 | NCBI WGS metagenome assembly OJRG01 (sample SAMN03922528, study PRJEB24848) | human gut metagenome | isolation source: stool sample | host: Homo sapiens | place: Germany | collected 2010-05
GACCAGCGAGAACATTGGCGCCAGGCGGTTGCATACCATAATGGAAAACCTGCTGGAGGACATTTCCTTTAACGCAGGGGGGGATTATCCCCTTACGAAAGTGGAGGTGGATGAAGCATACGTACAGGAACATGTATCCAAGGCTTACAAGGACGAAGACCTGCAAAGGTTCATATTGTAATGGGCGGGAAAGCTGTATGTAAGCTCCTGGGGCTGCTGCTGTGCGCCGCCCTGTTCACGGGCTGCGCCGCAGCCGCTACCACGGCCAATGTGGCCCAGGAGGAAGAAGCCGTGGCAGCCGCATCCGTCCACGGGGAGAACATCCCCTTGGCAAAGGCGGCGGCGGAGGAGGATACGGCGGAAACTGCCAGCCCTACGGCGGACGCCCATGTGGTGGAGATCACCCTGCCGCCCGTTACGGCCACGCCTGCCTTTTTGCTGGAGGCATCTGCGACCGCAGGCCAGCAGCAGCCGGATCAGACCCCGGAAGTCACCCCTGCGTCCACGCCGGCGCCCACGGCCACGCCGAAAAATACCCCCGCCGCCTATACGGTGGAGGAGCTGGAGGAATACGTGGACGGCTATGTGCTGGCAGCCACGGTCAACCTGCGGGCGGGTCCGGGGACCAGCTACGAGGTGCTGGGGGAATACGAGCGCTACGATACCCTGCTGGTGACCGGCACCTGCGAGGAATGGTACCGGGTGAAGCTGGACGGCCTGCGGGGCTATATGCTCAAGGAGTATGTGGCCATGGGAGACGTGCCGGAACCGACCCCCGCCTATACGGTGGAGGAGCTGGACGAATATGTGGACGGGTACGTGAACGCCAAGACCATCAACCTGCGGGCGGGCCCGGGCACCGGCTACGAGGTGCTGGGGGAATACGAGCGCTATGACACCCTGCTGGTGACGGGCAAGTGCGAGGAATGGTACCGGGTGAAGCTGGACGGCCTGCGGGGCTACATGCTCAAGGAGTATGTGACCATTGGCAAGGTGAAGGAGGCGGAGCCCACGCCGGCGCCTACGCCCACCCCGGAGGCCTCCATTCCGGTGGTGGAAACGCCAACGCCTTCTGCCAGCATCTCCCAGGCGGACGAGCTTTACCTGGTGGCCCAGGTGGTGCAAAAGGAAGGGGATATGGAAAGCTACGTGGCGGTGGCCAACGTGATCTATAACCGGCTGCACAGCAGCAGCTTCCCCAATACCATCCAGGAGGTCATCTATCAGAAAAACCAGTTTTCCACCAGCAATCTGAAGACGCCCTCTACAGCGGCCATGGCGGCGGTACAGCAGATCTTCGTGGACGGCAATCTGATCCTGCCGGCAGAGGTGATGTATTTCCACGCAGCCAGCCGGGGCACGGACCGCAGCGGCTATACCTATTACGCCACCTATGGCGGGAATGTGTTTTTCTACCGCTAGGCCGGGACGCCCCAAGGGACACCTCGGCAAGGGCCTTGCCGCCTACCATGCGGGCCTGACCTGCGGCGGCTTATCGCGGGGCAAAGCAAGCGTTTTTTGGATGGCAGCCTAGAAGGACGTCGTCCTGAAGGGGTATAATGGAACAGCTATTTTGGCATCGTCGGGAGGGATACCGCAGGTATACCTCCCGCTTTTTTGCATAGCTGCCTTCGTCCGGGGTACGCCTGGACGAAGGGAAGGCGGCTTGGCCGTTGCGACGTCCCTTAGAAGGGGCTATGGGGCGCGCAGGCCGGGAAACCCGCTATGCGAAGGGTAATAAAAAGCCGTACAGCGGCAAAGAATAATACCGCATTCTATCCGGAAAGGCGGTATTTTTTATGCAGGCAGTCATCATGGCCGGCGGGCACGGCAAGCGGCTGCGGCCCTTGACCTGCACCATGCCAAAACCAATGGTGCCACTCTTGAACAAGCCGGTGATCGATTATTGCGTGGAGCTGCTCACAGCCCATGGGATCACAGACATCGCGGCCACCCTCCATTACCTGCCGGAAATGATCCGGGGGCATTTGGGGGATGGGCGAGCCTTTGGGGCGGAGATCCGCTATAGCGTGGAGGACAAGCCCCTGGGGACGGCCGGCAGCGTGGCGGCGGTGGCCCGGCCTGGGGAGCCTGTGCTGGTGCTGAGCGGGGACGCCATCACGGATGTGGACCTGGGGGCGCTACTCCGGGCCCATGAGAGCAGCCGCGCGGCGGCCACCATCGTATTGAAGCGGGTGCAGGTGCCTACGGAATACGGGGTGGCCCTGATGGATGAAACCGGCCGCATCCGCCGCTTCTTGGAGAAGCCCCAGCTTTCCCAGGTGTTCAGTGACCTGGCCAATACGGGGATCTATTTGCTTTCCCCGGAGGCGGTGGACATGATACCCAAGGATACGGCCTATGATTTCAGCATGGACCTGTTTCCTAGGATGCTGGCGGCGGATATGCCGATTATGGGTCATGTGACCGAGAGCTATTGGTGCGATATCGGGGACCTTAGGGCCTATGTGCAGGCCCAGCGGGATATGCTGGCGGGGAAATGCGCATTTGAGACCCTGGCGGTGGAGCGAGACGGCATCTTTATGGAACACGATGCCAAGGTATCCCCAGAGGCGGTATTGGTGGCCCCCTGCTATATCGGCCGGGATGCGGAGGTGGCGGGGGGCGCCATATTAGCCGACGGCACGGTGTTGTGCAGCGGCGTGCGGGTGGGCGCGGGCAGCAGCATCAAGCGGAGCATCCTGCTGCCCGGCGCCCGGGTGCGGGAGCATGGGGAGATCCGAGGCGCGGTGATCGCGGAAGGCGCCCAGGTGGACGACCAGGCCCGCATCTTTGCGGGCACCGCCCTGGGCGCGGGAAGCCATGTGGGCAAAGGGGCCTCCATAACCGCCGGGGCTTGCCTGTGGCCCAACAAGCAGGTGGAGGATGGGGCGACCTGCCAGGAGGACGTGATCTGGGACGGAGGGCTCCACAAGAACAACCTGGATACGGTGGTAAAGGGGTATACGGATGGGGAGCTGGGGCCGGAGCGAGCGGCCCGGATCGGCGCCGCATTTGTAAAGAGCCAGAAGGGGGCGCAGAAGGAGCTGGCCATCGCCACGGATGGGAGCCAGCAGGCGGTCATGCTCAAGCACGGGGCCATGGCGGGGATGGTATCCCAGGGCGGGGACGTATATGACCTGGGCCATTGCAGCTATTCCGCCTTTACCCATGGGATCCGCAGCTACGGCCTTCACGGCGGGGTCTATATACGGCGGGATGGCGACGGGCCCCATGGGGTGGAAATGGCCCTGTGCGACGGCCAGGGCTGCCGGCTGAGCGGCGGGGGCTTCCGCTCCTTCCGCCAGGAGCTGCTTGGCGGACCGCATCCGCCCTTGACGGCCCAACGGCTGGGCATCATCCAGCAGCTGGGAGGCGCGGCCAAGGGCTACGAGGCCCAATTGGCCGGCATCCTGGAGCCCGGGGTCCGGGCAGGGGGATATAAGGTTATCCTGAGCGGGGATGGGGACCTATACGATATTGCAGCCCGGGTGCTATTGCCGGCGGGCTACAGCGTATTGTACATGGCGGAACGCCAGGCGGAGCGCCTCCATGGCAGCATGATCCAGCAGGGAGCGGAGCTGGGGTTTGCCATGGAGGGGACGGGGGAGCTGACCTGCATCTTCCGGGACCGATACCTAAATGAAAGCCAGCGGATCCTTCTGTTTATCCAGTGCGCCCTGGCGGAGGGCCGGCTCCAGGGGCATACGGGGCTGCCGGTGGGGATCAGCGAAGAATACGCCGCACACCTGGAAAGCCTGGGCTGCAAGGTGCACCGGTGCCCGGAGGATCGGGAAAAATGGAAGAAGCAGGCCCTTTCCCATGGCTGCTATCTCCCGGAGCTGTTTGAACCGGAGGCGGCGGTGATCCGGCTAAGCCAAATGGGCCGGCAGGGGCGGCTTGCCGGGCTTGTGGAGCAGCTGCCCCATACCTATGAGGCAGAGGGCAGCGTGGGCTGCTCCTGGAAGGAGATGGGCCGGGTGATGCGGAGCCTGGTGGAGACCGAGCGCAGCGACCGGGTGGAGCTGATGGACGGGGTAAAGGTGCAAAGCGATAAGGGCTGGGTACTGATCCGGCCCAACGGGGATCTGACCGCCTACCGGGTGGTGGCCGGGAGCTTCAACGGGGAATACGCCAAGGAGCTGACGGATCTGTATTTGGATAAGGTGCGGCAGATTGCCCAAGACAAAGGGAACGAATCGTGATACAATGGACGGAGCTTGGATTTTCATCATGGAAAAGGAGGCCCGTCCATGTTTCATATCGTTTTGGTGGAGCCGGAGATCCCGCCCAATACCGGCAACATTTCCCGCACCTGCGCGGTGACCGGCACGGCCCTGCACATGGTTCGCCCCTTTGGGTTCAGCCTGGATGACAAGTACCTCAAGCGCGCCGGGCTGGATTACTGGAACAGCCTGGAGGTGCATTATTACGATGCCTTCGAGGAGGTGGAGGCCGCCTATCCCGACGCCCGGTTTTTCCTTACCTCCACCCATGCGACCCGCTCCTATGGGGACGTGAAGTATCAGGATGGGGATTTTTTGGTATTCGGCAAGGAGACCGCCGGGTTGGGCCCGGCCCTCCTGCAGCGCCGGGCAAAGGATGCCATCCGCATCCCCATGCGCCAGGGCCAGCGCTCCCTGAACCTATCCAACTCCGTGGCCATCGTGCTGTACGAGGCCCTACGGCAGACGGGATTCCTAGGCTTGGTTTGACCCTTGGCCGCCCGGCGCCGGGCCTCGGAAAAAAAGTTGGATTTCCAGGAAAAAACCTGGATTTCAGCCTGTTTGGGCTTGACAGGGCGGAATAATTTGGGTAGAATATCACTTGTGTGTTCGTTAGGATCGGTATTTGCGGCCACAGCCCCGGAAGCAACGTACCTCCCCATGGATGCAACGCGATTTTATTATCACTACTGCTTTTAGGAGGACAGCCATGAAGACCTATATGGCCAAGGGCGAAGCCGTAGAACGCAAGTGGTACGTGGTGGATGCGGAAGGCATGGTGCTCGGCCGTCTCGCGTCCCAGGTAGCCGCTATCCTGCGCGGCAAGCATAAGCCCATATATACCCCCCATGTGGACACCGGTGATCACGTCATTATCATCAATGCGGACAAGGTCACCCTTACCGGCAAAAAGCTCACCGATAAAATGTATTACCGGCACACCGGCTATCCCGGTGGCATTCGGGAAACCTCTTATGGCGAACTGCTGGCCAAGAAGCCTGAGTTTGCCGTGTATGAGGCCATTCGCCGGATGATGCCCAAGGGCCCCCTGGGCCGCAAGATGCTCAAGAAGGTCCGCATCTATGCGGGCAGCCAGCATCAGCACGCCGCCCAGACCCCCGAAGTGCTCGTGCTCAAATAAGAGACAGGAGGAACAAGAAAATGGCAAGCATTACCCAATATCTCGGCACCGGCCGTCGTAAGAAGTCCATTGCCCGCGTTCGCCTGCTCCCCGGCACCGGCAACATCACCATCAACCAGCGGGATCTGGACGATTATTTCGGCTATGAGACCCTGAAGATGATCGTTCGCGCGCCTCTGGCCCTCACCGGCACCCAGAGCAAGTTCGACGTAAAGGTCAACGTATGCGGCGGCGGCACCACCGGCCAGGCTGGCGCCATTCGTCACGGCATTGCCCGCGCCCTCATCGCTGCGGAGCCCGAGCTCCGGGGCGCCCTGAAGAAGGCCGGCTTCCTCACCCGTGACCCCCGCATGAAGGAGCGCAAAAAGTACGGCCTCAAGGCCGCCCGCCGCGCACCTCAGTTCTCCAAGAGATAATTTCCACTGCTTCTCAGTACGTCTTTGGACGCTGTTTTGCAGAAAATTGGATGGTTTTGGAGTTGTGAGCGTTCCTCAGAAGTGTTCCGTTTTACTTCGTAAGGAGCAAGCAAGGAGCACACAAGGAACAAAAATCACAAGCGAAAACAAAAGCCTTATGAAGCAGGAGATCGTTCCGCAAGGAGCGTATCTCCTGCTTTTTTGTGCTGCACGGCGTTTCCTTCTCTCTTTCAGATCTTGTTGATTGCCTCCACCAGCGTTTCAATATCCAGGTGGGTGTAGACACGTTCGGTGAGCGTCATGGCACCGGAGTGTCCCACAATCTTCTTGATCATGGTTTGATCTACATGGGCCTCTGTCAGCATGGAGATGCAGGTGTGCCGGGTACAGTGTGGCGTCTGGTCATATCCAAGCTGCTCCATCAGGGGTGTGAAGTAACTGTCGTAATAGTTCCTGTAATCGAAGTGCTTTTGGTCCGGCGTGTGGAGCAGATATTCACACTGAGAACCTTCGTACCACGCTTTGTAGAATGGCAGTACCTTGTCAGCAATAGGAACTTTCCGCAGGCCGTTTTCGGTTTTGCTGGCGATCACATCAAAGTATTGTTCTTCCAGATGTACGTTTTCCTTCTTCAAGTCGAGGAACTCCGAGATGCGGCAACCGTTGTAGATCAGCATCAGCACGATCTGATAGTACGGGTCCTCTGCAAGCTCCCATAGGCGGGCAATCTGCTCTTTTGTGAACTTATTCCGGTCACGTTTGTTTGGATTTTTATCCTTGTACCGGCTCAAATCCACAAACTCGGAGTAATCCTTGTTGCAGATGTCGTTTTTCATGGCGTAGGCATACAGCTGGTTGAACAGCCCCTTGAGTTTTTTTAGAGTGGGGTAATTCTTCTCACAGGTGTCCACCACAAATTGAAGGTCCATCAGCCGAATGTCTCGAAACACCTTGTTGTAAAGTGTTCCGCACACCCGATAGGACGCCTCATAGCCTTTTACATTTGACTTGGAGATGGTGGGGAACTTCTCCTTTGACCAGCGTTCATAGACCTCCTGGAAGGTGGCCTTGGATGCCTTGATGTCAAAGGGATTGTTGTTGTACTCTGCCAGCATTTGCAGCCCCTCTGCTCTGGTTGCCGCATAACCGATGGTGATTTGTTCCTGAACAGACTTTCCTGTTTCAGGGTTGACGTGCCACCCTACCGTTTTCCTCACTGCATAGGGCCTTCTTCGCTTTCCGGACATTTTCTTGACGCTTCCATATCCGTTGGGTAATCTCAAAAAATCTCAAACTTCCTTTCTCCCAGCGTTTGAATTAAATTTGATAAAGGGTATGCAACACCCTCTGTTACTCCTGGTCGCCGTTTTCCTCGGCGGCCTTTTTCATTTTCTCCAGCATCTGCCGATCCAGTTCGTTGCGCCGCTGAATGCGCTCCAAATCGGAGAGGACTTCCACTTCCTTGTCCTGCAACTTGGCATCTGCGTAGTAGGCCAGTTCTTTTTCAATCCAGCGGTCAAAGGATTCTTGATCGGTCCAATAGGTTTCCAACTTTTCACGCTCATCCCGGAACTCTTCCAAAATCAGGCACAGGGAATCATTCATCTCGGCGGAGTGGTCATTTCCTTTGAATTTCAGGGAGCAGGACCATTCTTCGCTGTGGGGCGGGCGCTGGACATCGATCTCGAACCGGATACCGGCCTTCTTGTTTAATTGGTAAAGAACCGCAATCACATCAGACAGGCTGTCCAGCTGGATTTCGGGTTTCTGATAGCCAATCAGGTCTGCCGGAGATATGTTTAAGATTTTGGCGATGGTATTGATCATCGCTATGGATGGCTCAATTTCACCGCTTTCGTATTTTTGAACTGTGCGCATCGTCTTGTCCAGACGCTGTGCCAGCTCTGTTTGGCTCAAGTGAGCGGCCTTGCGGGCTGCCTTGATTCTCTCGCCAATTTCAGCCGGGTTGCTGTGCATTGTCATCACCTCGCTTGTATTGTAACACGAAGCCGTGCGAATTACAAGGTCGTAATACGAATAATTTTTTCGTATTTAGTGTTGACAAGCAGTCTTGGATGGCTTATAATCAAAATACGAACTAATAATTCGTATATCGGCAATAAGGAGGTCATTCACATGGAGAAGAAAGTTTATGTCGAACTGCCGCCCTTCACCGGACGCAATGTCCCCATCACCGAGATTGCAGCCGCCATGCACAAGGATGCCCAGTATGTGCGCATTGGTTTGCAGCAGGGAATCCTGAAATTCGGCTATGCGATCAAGCTGGAAAACTCCAACGAGTACAACTACTACTGCCCCGACAGAAAGGTGTGGGAGGAAATTGGATACTTCCAGCCGGAAACCGCATAAAAAAAGAGCCCTCATCCTGGCAGATGAGAACTCTTGGCGGACAGTACAAACGGCAGCTGCCGTGTGACTATCACTCAGCAAGGATATTATAACACGACAGCTGCCAAATTCAACAATTATTTAAGGAGGAACAGAATTTGACAGCTTTACCAGATAGCATCATACAAAATGGTCTGTTCTGTTGCTGGAAGTATGAGGAACGAAATGGGAGGAAAACGAAGGTGCCATACCAGCCGGAAACTGGCCTGGGAGCGAAAAGCAACGATTCTTCCAGCTTCGTACCTTATAAAACAGCAGTACAGGCCAGCGGATATGATGGCATTGGAATTGGCATTTTCAACGGAATCTGTGCGATTGACCTGGACAACTGCGTTTCGGACAGCGGCTATTACACCCAGACCGCCGCAGAAATTGTGGCCTTAATGCACAGCTATACCGAGTACAGCCCCAGCGGAAACGGTCTGCACATCCTCTTTTCGGCAAAAGGTTTTCAGTATGATACCAAGCGATTCTATATTATGAACCATCAGGCTGGGATTGAGGTGTATGTGGCGGGAGCAACCAACAAATATGTCACAGTGACCGGCAACCGCTGCGAGGACTATGAGTATGGGGACCGAACACAGGAACTGCAAACACTGTTGGACAAGTTCATGCGCAGGCCAGAAGCAAGTACAGAAAATGCAATAAATGCAAAAAACTCTGATTTGAGCATGGAGCAGCTTCTGCAACTGGCAAAAAGCAGTAAGAATGGGGCGGCGTTCACAGCCCTGTGGGATGGCTCCCTGGAGGGATATTCATCCCCGTCGGAAGCTGACCTGGCACTGTGCAGTCACCTTGCCTTTTGGACAGGACGGAATGCCGCCAAAATGGACACTATGTTCCGGCAGTCGGGATTGATGCGGGATAAATGGGACCGGCAGCAATCCGGCACAACGTATGGTGCAATCACCATTCAGAAGGCAATCGAGCATTGCCGGGAAATCTACACTCCAAAAGCGGAGCCTGCACCGGTTTTTCAACCTATTGTTCCACTGACGCCACAGTGGAGTGACCTGCCTGCATTTCCGGTAGACACTCTCCCGGATGTGATTCGGAATTATGTGAGTGCGGTAGCTGAACACAGTCAGACTGCCCCGGACATGGCAGCGGTGATCAGCCTGGGTGTGCTGGCAACCTGTTTACAAGGAAAATACAAGATAGAGGGAACGCCGGGATACTGTGAGCCTTTGAGCTTGTACACAGTGGTGATCGCCGCACCGGGGGAGCGAAAGTCCAGTGTCATGCGGGATATGACCACATTCCTCTATGAATACGAGCAGGAATATAACAAGGCGCACAGCATGGAAATACGGGAAAACCATTTGCAGAGGGAATCTATGGAGCGCCAGATCTCCGGTCTGCAAAAGAAGCTGGAGCGCAAGGAAAGCCGGGAAATGGAGTTGGAGCTGCGGCAGCTTCAGGAACAGCTGGAAGAAACTCCAGAACTAAAGCCGGGTCGCTTTTTTGCCGACGATTGTTCCAGTGAAGCGCTGACCAGCTTGATGGCAGCCAACAATGGAGTATTCTCGGTGATCTCCACCGAGGGCGGCATCTTTGACATCATGGCAGGACGGTATTCCAACAAATCCAATATCGATGTCTGGCTGAAAGGCCATTGTGGGGATGCCATTTATGTGGATCGAATGACCCGTGAAGCAGAGTGCATCATGCACCCGGCACTGTCGGCTATCCTCTCAATTCAGCCCAGTGTGCTGGACGAAATCATGTCCAATACCACCATGACCGGGCGGGGCTTGATTGCTCGCTTCCTGTATGCATCCCCACCGTCCAGAATTGGCAGCCGGGTCTTTCGTACCCAGCCGATTCCGCCCGAAATAACCGCCGCTTATCGCAGCTTGATTTTTCACCTGATGGCTCTGCCGATTGCTGGAGATGCCCAGACGGTACACCTTTCCGAAAAAGCCTTTGACCTGATGGCCGATTACTTTCAGGAACATGAGAAGTTTCTGGTTGGCGAGGGACAGGCAATTTCCGATTGGGCAAGAAAATATATCGGTGCCGTACTCCGGATTGCGGGATTGTTGCACTGTGCTGATATGGAAGATGACAAAACAGAAGTGACAGCTTCTACGATGAGCAGGGCAATTCAGATCGGCAAATATTTTCTGGCTCATTCCACCTACGCCTATTCCATGATGGGCACTGACTTAACCATCCAGAAAGCCAAATTTGTCTTGGCAAAGCTGAAAAAGAAGAACGTATCGGTGATCAAGCGTTCTGAGCTTTTTCAGATGTGTCGGGGAAAGTTCTTCAAGAAAACGGAGGAGATTTTTCCGACTTTGGAATTACTGGAGGGGCATGGATACATCCGGCTGGAAGAACCGGAACGCCAGTCGGTGGGCAGACCAGCCGATGTGAAAATCATTGTGAACCCCACAGTATGAAACCGAAATTTTCTGCATTTATTGCATTTTCTGCACAGAGTTGCACTCTGGTATCGCACCACCGTCCCCATCAAAAAATCCACAGATTTGGAGATGGATGGTTCGGGAGAATCCGGTGGATTTTCCCGAACTGTGGGCGGCAGGATTGCTTACAGAAGCAAGGATGCCGAACACACCTGGCTTGCTGTGTGGATAGCACACGCAAGCCAGGGAGGCTCCCGCAGGAGCCGCATCCCCCTCGGAGAGCCCACGATACTTTGCAGCCGCAGGATGAAAGTATCATAGTGGGTTATTACACTTCCGCAGGAAGTGCGCCCCGGCCCGCAGTCCGTACAAATGTGAAAGGAGATCTATGGCGAGAAACGACGGGATTGACCGTACCAGCGCAAGAAACGTAAATCTGACTGCCGCTAAAATTGGAAATGCCCAGCGGCACAATGAACGAGAAAAAGAATCCTATACCAACCCAGATATTATACCAGAACGCACCCCTCAGAACATCCATTTTAAGAAGCCTACTGCCGGATATGCAGAGATGTTTGCACAGATGGAAAAGGATGGTGTAATCTCCACTCGTGGCCTGAAAACGGATGCCAACCTTTACGGGGAACTGATTTTTGATGTCAACTCTGCCTACTTCTATAACCATGGCGGGTATGAGTTTGCCAAGCGATTTTATGAGGACGCTTACAAGGCTGCCATAGAGATCGTTGGCGGCGAACAGTATATTCTCTCCGCTGTTATGCACGCCGATGAGCGTAACCGGGCCATGTCCGAAGCACTGGGGCAGGATGTATTCCATTATCATCTCCATGTGGTCTATGTTCCGGTTGTGGAGAAGCAGATCCTCTGGTCCAAGAGGTGCAAAGACAAATCACTTGTGGGAACTGTCAAGGAAACGATTATGCAGGTGAGCAGCAGTAAAAAATGGCTGTCCAAACCGGCATTGGACGAACAGGGAGCGCCTATTCTCCAGAAGAATGGCAAGCCGGTGCTGCGGAAGTCTTACAGCGTCCTCCAGGATGATTTCTTCCAGGCCATGCGCAATGCCGGATATTCTGATGTTGAACGTGGAGAACGGGGCAGTTCCGAGGAACATTTAACCGTGACGCAGTTCAAGGTGGAACGGGAACAGGAGCGATTGGAACAACTCACAGCACAAACACAGCAGAAAGAGCAGCAGGCAGCTTCTCTGGAAAAGAAGATTGAGAAGATTCAAAAACAGCAGATTGCCGTTCAGAAAGTGGAGCAAATAGAACCCCATGCAGTTCCATTTTCCTCAAAAGTCATGCTGGAGCGTTCTGAATATGAAAATCTGGCAGCTGCGGCAAAGAAGTTCTATGTCCAGGAGAGCAAGGAATCCAAGCTACAAAAGGCTTTGGATGCAGCGATGAAAATGATAAGCGAGTTGAAGGCAAAGGTTGCCTCACTGACCGCAGAACTGGCAGAGTACAAGTCTGTTCGTGGTCAGCTTCGCACAGCGGACTTGGAGAAGGAAAATGGTAAGCTCCGTAGCTGTCTCTTATACACATCTGACGCTGCCGACGATCTACTCTGTGTAGATC
>OJRG01000984.1_pt1 | contig 12148 bp, 6 predicted proteins | sample 1599121 | NCBI WGS metagenome assembly OJRG01 (sample SAMN03922528, study PRJEB24848) | human gut metagenome | isolation source: stool sample | host: Homo sapiens | place: Germany | collected 2010-05
CAGCATTTATAAATCTGCCGAAAACGCAGGGCATATAAAAACCGCGGCTGCTTTCAAGCAGCCGCGGTTAATTTATTAACCGGTCATTTTCAATTTAACGGTGATCAAACAGATCATTCAAGTGAAAATTCCGCATAAACCCCGTAATGATCGCTTACATAGCCCTCCGGTATATCATCCAGTATCTCATAATTAAGCGTATTAAAATCATCAGACCCAAAGATAAAATCGATCGGCTCCGATCTGTCCGTTTCGCCCCGGTTCTGATATGTTCCGTCTGCCCTGTCCGGAAAAGCGGAAAGCGTATCACTGAGTTCTGCGGCAACGGCATTATAAGCCGCCATGCCGCGGTTCTGATTAAAATCGCCCGTAAGAACGATCTGCGCCTGCGGATATTTCTCTGACAGTGCCTGCATGCGCTGCATGATAAGCCGCGCGCCGAAATTTGCCGCTTCACTGCTTGCATTATCAAGATGCGTATTCATATGGAGCAGTAATTTCCGGTTTCTGTTTCCCGCAAAAGCACCCATGTGCATATTCTGTTGCACCCGGCGCCGTCATACTTGCTTTGGGTATCCGGAGTTTCCGAAAGCCAGAAAGTGTCCTTATCCACAGCAGTGTATTTATCTTTACGCCAGAAAACCGCATTCATTTCAGATTTATTTTCATTTTCATCTCCGTGCGTTTAACCCCATAGGAATCATAATCGCTCATCAGCGTTTCAAGGCTGCCAAGCCTGATTCAGTTCCTGCGTACCGATTATATCAGGCCGAATCGTGTTCATATAAAGCGCAAAGCGCTGAACTCTTTTGTATAATAAAGCATTTCCAAAAGGCTTCCTCAAGGCACGGCACGGTTAAAAGTTACAGCTGTTACACTGCCTTCCTCCATTCTGTCTATAGAAGTATACTTTTAATCGGGAACCATTACCGGCTGTGTAAAATCGCCGTAAAGCCTTGCGCCCTGATACCATTTCCATGCTCTGACACGCACGTAATACGTTTCATTGCTGTCTGCACCGATTGCATAACTGGTTGCGCCGGAACCCGTAATAAACGCGCCGTTTACATCCTGCTGAAAATCTTGATCTGTTGACCACTGAATGTAATAGCCGTGAGACGCCTGCACATCCCATTTTGCGTTGATCGTGCTGCCGTTCATTTCGGCGCTGAAATTCAAAACAGGGGACGGCGCTGCACACACATGGGTTTTGGATGAGGCGGAGCCGTAATCGTTATACGCAACAACCATTACGTTATATTCCCACGCTGCAACAAGATCCGTAAACACAAATCTGTTTTCCTCTGTTATACCCTTTAAGGTTTCCGTGTAGCCCGGCTGACCGTAAGTGCCTGTATAGATATATACACGATATCCGTCCGCTCCGGCAACGTTGTTCCATTCAAGGTAAAGATCCGTTCCGCCGTCACCGCGCGCATACACGTTATAGCCTGTCGGCGCCTGGGGTTTTGTGCCGGCTTTTACCGCAGCGCAGAAATCGCCGTAAAGCCTTTGATCCTGATACCATTTCCACGCCCGAACGCGCACATAATATGTATCATTGCTGTTTACCGAGATCGTGTAACTGGTTGCGCCGGAACCCGTAATGAACGCGCCGTTTACATCCTGCTGAAAATCTTGATCTGTTGACCACTGAATGTAGTAGCCGTGAGACGCCTGCACATCCCATTTTGCGGTAATGGTATTGCCGTTTGCCGTGGCTGTAACATTTTCAACCGGCAGCGGCGCCGCGCATACTCTGGTATTGGATGACGCATAGCCGTATTCGTTATACGCAGTAACCTTTACATTATATTCCCATGCCGGGATGAGATCCGTAAACACGAATCTGTTTTCACTTGTTGTGCCCTTAAGGGTTTCGGTATACCCCTCTTCACCGGGAGCGCCCGTATAGATATAAACTTTATAACCGTCTGCACCTTCAACGCGGTTCCATTCAAGGTAAAGATCCGTTCCGCCGTCGCCGCGCGCATACACATTATATCCCGTTGGCGCCTGCGGTTTTGGACCTTCCGGTTCCTCTTGCGCAAGGGTGGTGACAGAGATCTCCGAGGAGGCACTATGCTCTGCATTGGCTGCGGTTACGCGAATTTTGTATTCCGTATTTGGAGTAAGGCCGGTAAATACATATTCGTTTTCCGTTACCGTTTTGATAAAAGCAGCCGGGTCATGGGTTGCGTCATAGATCTGATATTCCGTTGCGCCCTCCACATCATCCCAACACACGGTAAAGCCCGTTTGGGTAAGCTCTTTTGCCTGTAAAACAGGCGCCGAAACTTCCGGCAAATCAGGTTCCGGCGGATTCACTTCCGTAAGTTCCACAAAATAGGAAACCGGGCCGGTGATTTTTGTTGACTGACAGATAATAAGATATTCTTCACCAGCATTGAAAGTTTCCGTAATATCAAAATTAAGATTTATCTTGCCGTTAATTTCACTGTCCTGACCCTCGGCTATAGTCTCGCCGGTGCTGTCATTGATAAAGCACCACGGATCAACGGTATCATCACCAAAATGTGAAGTCAGGCGGTACTCACCTGTTCTTTCCGGCGTGAAAGTAAGTAGATAATTGTCACCGCTGTGATCAAGTGTAACGGTAACCGTTTGCCCGGGACTGATAGTGCCATGCCCGGATGCAAAGGCAACGCCTGCCGGCAGAGCGCAGACCGCCATGATCAGGCTGAGTACCAGACTTAAAACTTTTTTCATAAAAGTGCCTCTCCTTTCATTTTCTGAAACAGATCCTTTTTTTATTATAAAATAAAAACACAGTGTATTCAACCGGCAATTCAATCCTTCATAAAAAGTTAAAATTTAAGAGCAAAACAACACAAGGAAAAAGCAAAGTCCGCCCTGATCTGGGATCAGAGCGGACTCTTTTCTAAAACAAACAAGATTATTTAAAGGTATGCTGCAGAATGGAATGATCCCTTGCGTTGATATAGCCGTCGCTGTTCACATCCATAACGGAATCGTAATTTGCGTCGCCCTGCTTTGCGTTATAACAATCCTCAAGGCTTATTGTATATTCCTCGCCGCAGACAGAGCACCTTGCAGTTGCAACGAACCCTTCGTAACCAGCCACTTCATAACTGTGCTGCGCATTCCAGACAACATAAATATCCGTATCGGCAGTTATATTTTTACCGTCCGCACTCCAGGAGGGGCAAACATAGCCGGACGGAGCCTGCGGAAACGCAGGCGCAGCCGAATCGCCGCCGGCGGTAACATACAAATAATCCATAAGGCTGCCGCCCTGTGCGTCATAATAAGAAACTTTATAAAAATCTTTTGTTACATTAACATGCACATTCATATTGGCAGCGCCCGACAGCCCCACGTTGTAAGCGTAATCAAATCCGTTTTGTGCGGCAGAATAATCCGAAAATTCAAAAGCCCCGGTCTGCGCGTTATATTCGCCTGCAGCAGACGGCTCCACCACATTCTGCGCAAGCAGGCCGCTGACGGGAACGGAAAATGTTTTTCCGTTTGCCGCTGCGGCAGCCGTAACAGACTGATTACCTATATTCTGCTGCGTAACATTGGTAAGCTGCGTATTTGCGGAAAGATCCAGATACGTCAGGCAGTTATCACTGCAGATCAGCGTTTGAAGCGCCGGATTATGAGAAAGATCAAGCGCCGTGATCTGATTGGTATGACAGCTTAAGCGAATCAGCCCCGTGCACGCGCTTACATCCAGAGAAGTCAGCGCGCAGCCGTAGCACTGCAGATCCGTGATACCTGCCGGCAGAATTATACTTGCCAATTCCGAGTTGCCGAAACAATACAGCGTTTTCAGCGCGGTATTTGCAGATAGGTCAAGCGAAGTCAGGGCATTTCCGTTTATGGTTAAATACTCCAGGTTCTGAAGCGCGGAAAGATCAACGCTTTCCAGCCCGAGCGCGCCGGCATAAAGTTCTTTCAGATTTGTGAAATATTCTATGCCCTTCAGATCCGTAATCTGCCCGTAAGGTATGGAATAAACGAACAGGGGCATATTGGTTACCTGCGCCGTTTCCTCCGGGCTTAAAAAGAGATCTTTGTTTGTATCATAGCGTTCTTCCACAACACTTCTGAAATGATCATCCGGGAAGTTGACGGCGTTGATCTCAACGCCGTCCTGCGCGTTTGCAAACACAAGCCCGGTAAAGCAGGAAAGCGCCAGAATGAAAGCAAAAAGCGCAGATAAATTTTTCTTTAAAACTTTGTTCATTGCCCTGCTTCCTCCTTAGAATCCCGCTGTAAACGATACGGGGATCGTGTTGCTGATCTGCGTGCCGTCGCTCAAAGTGATTGTGCAGGTGATATCCGCCTGATAATTATTTGCCAAAATCACGCCGCTCACCTTAACAACACCGTTTTGATCCACGGTTACCTTGGAATTGCTGGATTTCCATTCAATGGAAGTGTAATTCTCAGCCGCCTCCGGATAAGTATTGATGGAAAGCTGAATGCTCTTGCCATACAGATTGATATTCTTGTATGCAACGGAATCAACTTCTTCACCGTTATATACGAATCTGAACGATTCAATCCGTTTCAGCGCGTCCGTTACCATGATTGTTCTGGTAATCTCCGAAACGCGGTCATAATCATCGGTAACGGTATACGTGATTGTAATTCTGCCGTATTCGGCGTCATTATCCTTAAGAACGGTTATCGTATCTCCGCTTACCTGAGCCGTTACGTTTTCCGCATCGGAATATGTGATCTCTGCGGATTTGATCATGGCGCCTTCGTTATGGGAAGCCGTGATCACAACGGCATTGTTCTCATCCTTAACATAGGATTCGCCGTCTTTTACATCTGTGCCGTTGATCTTAAGGGCAACGGTGCCCGCCTCGATAAACGGATGATCCGCAAGGTTGTTGTACGCGGTTCTGAGCGCGGCGCAGGCACTGTCTATTGTCTCCTGCGTGGAGAGATAATCCTTGCTTACCGCCTGCGCATGCTCATACGCCTCTTTAAACGCCATGCCGTATTCATATTCATAATCCATATAATTTACGGAGGAATATTCCGAAATGGCGGCATTGAGCGCGGTGGTATCATTCGTGGTGATCGCCCTGATAGTTGCGGAAACGCCGCCGTCCACAGCATAAGCGGTTATAATACATTCGCCGCCGGTTATAAAGGTTACAACACCGTTATCATCCACCGTTGCGATCTCAGGATCTGAGGATACATAAACGCATTCACGCACGCTTGGAATTGCGATTGCGGAAGAACCGGAATACTTCGGATCCAGCGTTACGGTTGTTGACGGCGAACCGTAAACAAATTCCTCATCAAACGAAACAGACTGCACGGGCGTGATAACAAAGGAAACATAAACGCTGTTTTCCACAGTATTGCCTGCCTCATCTGTTACCTTTGCCGTGATCTTCGCGTAATCAGCGGAAATGCCGTTTTTGGTTACAAGACCATACTGATCAACCGTAATATTACTGTTTGAAGAACTCCACTCCACCGTTGTGCCGGAGCTGCAGTCGGCAGGTTCAAGCGCCGTATTCAGTTTCAGCGAAGCGCCGTTGAGCGCAAGCGCCTGATAACGGATAAAGCCTTCGTTTACCACAGAGGCGTTGTCACTTTCCTCCAGCGTAACGGAAACACCTGTTACGGGAACAAATTTTTCGAGCGAGTTATACGCCGTATTCAGGGTTTCAATCGTTGTGTTTACATCTGCCTGATCCGCCGTTGCCTCGCTGATTACCTTATTTGCAAGATCGAGCGCGTTTTTAAAGTTCTGCAGCGACGCATTGGTATAGGTGTGCGTATCTTTTGTATTTTCATAAAATTCGTTATACTGCGCATAAAGATTGGCAAGCTGTGTGTAATCCGTTTTAAATGTTACGGTACAAGCTGCCGTGTAAGCGCCGTCAAACGTTTCCACGGTGATCACAGCCGTTCCGGTATTCACAGGCGTTACATTGCCTTCGTTATCCACAGTTGCAATGTTTGTGTTATCTGAGCGCCAGATAACATCTTTTATGCCGGCATCGCTTGGGCTGACGGCAGCATTCAGTTTGAACGCGCCTTCGTTTGCATATCTTTCCACATTGGTCTGATCCAATGAGATCCCGTTTACAAGCGCTTCCGCTACAACCACCCTAATCGTTCTGGTTACGGTCCTTCCATAATAATCCGTTGCGGTAATCATGAGTTCTGACTTAGCGCTTGCATTCAGATTTGCCGTGGGCTGGGAAACCGTTGCCTGCGTGCCGCTGAGCGAAATATCCGCATCGGATTCGCTTATGATGCTCCATTCCAGACTCTTATAGTTTGCGGCTGCCTCTGCCGGCAGAGACGCCGTTAAGATCGTGCGTGATTCGTAGCCTGCGCCTGAATCCTCAAAAGAATGCGTAACGGCATTCGCGTCTAAACTGCCGCTGCCTCTGGACTGGAATTGGAAAAGCAGGTCCTTTTTCTGATTGTCATAACTCAGATTGATCGTATCAGCGGCAACGAATTCGTGACCGGCAAGCGCTTCGCCTGCCTTATTCAGTGCGTCTGCAATCTGATCAATCTCATACTGCACAAGGGAATCATCACTGAGCGCCGCCTGTGCGTTATCATATGCCTCTTTGAACGCCATGCCGTATTCATACTGATAATCCATATAGTTGACATCGGCATATTTCGCGATCGCGTTGTTCAGAGCGCTTCTGTCTCCCTGCGTGGAAACACGGCATTCCGCGGTGTAACCGCCGTCATACGTTGTAACCCGGATCGTTGTTGCGCCGGCGCCGGTAAAGGTTACCAGACCGGTCTGATCCACGGTAGCAACGCTTTCATTATCGGAAGACCATACTACATCCTTGATGCTTGCCTGACCGATATGGAATACAGAATCTCCGGTAGGATAAACCACGCAGTTGAGCTGATACTGTTCGCCTATGCTGCCGCCGACCTCATCTTCGTTGATTTCAACAGATGTAACCGGGAAATACGCAAAGGATACCCAAACATCATCGCTGTATTGATTGCCGAAATGATCCGTAACCGTGCAGGTTACCATGCCGTAGCAGCTTGAATCCTGCGCGGGGCTTGCAACGCCTTCCTGCGAAACCGTTATGGTTTCCGTTGAAGTGGTCCATTCCACCTTTTCGTAACTTGCGTTGTTCGGATAAAGCCTTACTTTCAGGTTGAGTTCCGCATTCTTATAGGAAAGGCCTTCATCCAGCAGGGAAAGATCATACTGATAATAATTGTCTGTCTCCTCGCCGTCCAGATAAAGTTCCACTTTCTGGATAAACGTATATTTCTTAAGACCGTTGTACGCCGCCTCAAGCTGGGCGTACATTTCGTCTACCTCTTCCTGAGAAGAAGCGTTGGCGTCAACGAGCGCCTGCGCCTCGTTCAGTTTCTGGATATACGCGTTATAGGTGTCCGGATAATAATTTTCCGCGGCAAGCGAAAGGTTTTTATAAGAAGTGATCAGCTGCTGCAACGCGTCGTAGTTGGTTTGAACGGTAACCGCGCACTGCGCCGTATGCCCGCCGTCAGCCGTTGTGGCGGTAATTACACATTCTCCGCCGTAAACGAACGATACTTTTCCGTTTTGGTCAACAGTTGCGACGCTCTCATCGCTTGAAGACCAGATCACATCCGTAATATCCGCAGAGCCTATGCCGAGAGCAGTAGGCTGCACCGTTGCTTCCAAAGTGGTGTTTTCGCCCGTTTTTCCGGTTATTTCGGTTCTGTCAAGCGTTACTCCCGTTGCCTGCGTTCTTGAGAACGCAACGACAACGCTGTCCGAAACCGTATCGCCGAAATAATCTGTTGCGGTAACGGTTATGGTTGAGTAACAGGAAGTATAATCGTTTTTAGGTGTAACTTTACCGGTTGCGTCAACCGATACCTCGCTTTCATTGCTGGACTTCCATTCAACGTTACTGTACATAGCGCCCTTGGGACTCAGTTCATAATCCAACTGATAGGAAGTGTTGTAATAATACAGCGTTGAAACATCAACACTTATGTAATCCGCCGCTTCCTTTCCGGCATTGTCAAGGATCGTTACACTGTTGAGGCCCACATAACCGCCAAGCTGATAGAACACATAAAGCAGTTCTTCCGCATACGTATCCACAACGGACTGAGACGCCATATCCATCTCATTGTTGATATAATATGCGTAATTGAGCATCAGCATATAATTCTGATAATATTCCTTGTTTTCCTCTGTTTTCTTAATAATGGTGGATTCACAGAGGCCTATGATCTCCTGCAGTCTGGATTTATCGGGATATACCGTAACGGTAGCCGTATCCTGAATACCGCCGTCTGTTGAAATGCAATAGAGTGTTGTTGTGCCAACGTCCACGCCTTTGATCACGGCGTTGCCCGTTTCGCTGTCCTTGCTGATAACGGTAGCGATATCATTATCCGCCGAATACCAGTTTGCGTCATAGCATGCCGCGTTGCTGCCGGTAAGGGAACCGCCGAAAGTCATGGAATGCGTAACGTCAATAGACTGACCGTTTATAACGGAAAACGCATCGCCGTCAATGGTGTTGGATGTAGCATCATTTCTGACTACCGTAAGCGTAACCGTACCGCTCTGCACTTCGCCGTCCGCCGAAACGCAGTAGATATTTACGCTCTGCGCGCTCTCATTGCCCGCCTTCATTTTTACGGTGGCAGTGCCGGCTGCCGCATCGCTTTCAAGAGAAAAATTGTTATTATCTATATACCAGTTTACAGTTTTATTGGTTGCATCCGCCGGGGCGATATTCGCTTTCAGCGTGATGCCTTTATTTACATAGGTAATATTGCCGTCCAGCGCTTTAATGGTTACGGTAGCGAACTGGTGCGTTTCCCCGCCGATCTCTGCCGGTTCGGACACTGCATAATCACTGCCGCCTACAGAACCGGTCACTTCAAGTGAAATGCTCTGCACCGGCTGGCCGTTGTCTATGGATTTTTCACCCTGAACAGAACTTATCTCAAGGAAGTTTGAGCCAACATAATAGCCTGTCTGCGCTTTGCACACAACCGTGCAGCTGCCGCCGCCGACCGCCGTATACAAACCGTTTGTATCGATTTTTCCGATTCCGTCAGTAGCGGTGCCGTCGTTCATAACGGGATCGCCGTTTTCATCCACCATCGGATTGCCTTCAGCGTCCGTTTCCTGATAAGGCTGCGTTGCCCAAAGGATCTCTTCTTCGCCCGTTTCGGCATTCTGCGTCTTGATACCCCATGTGAAATAGAGGTTATCCGACTCCGCAACGCGCGAGGGATATACCGCCGCGTGCATATACTGACTCTCGCCGAGGTTTATGGAATCCCGGTCCGCGGTAACCTCCACATCGGAAAGATAGTTGCCCACCCTGCCGGTCACGGTGATATTTACGGTTTTTGAAACGTTATTTGCCGCCGAGGTGGCTGTGATCTGCACCGTCTGCTGCGAATACTGCCCGAGCGAACCGCCCGCGTCCCTGCCGGTGATGATGCCGGTAACGGGATCTACAGATGCGATAGACGGATCAGAAGAAGTCCATGTGATATCCGAAGTATCCGCCGCTTCCGGCTGTGCGTTTTCTATAGAGAGTTGGATCTCCGTTCCTTCACGCACGGTATTTGCACCGGTAATCTCAAAATCCGTAACGGGCACACCGTCCACTACGGTAAACGTGATCGAATCATTCGTTGTGAACTGATAAATAATATTCGCTATAATCTTAACGGCGGTTGCCGTAAGCTGAACGGGATCTGCCGTATCGCCCACGATATCGGAAATAGCAAAGCAGGCGTCCAAAATGGCGGTGAGCACCGTTCTGTTGATATCCAGACCTACATATTTGATCAGAATGTCCGCAATCTGGCTGGAATCTACCGTGCCAAGATTTTCCAGTTCATAAATATAATTGATATATTTTAGCAGATTTTGAATAAATCCGTCTGTATCCGGGGAAACCAAAATGGTAACTTCACCCGTATTTTTAAACGTAACAAGACCGCTGTCATCCACCGTGGCAATTACCTTGCCGCTGTCAAAAATGGAAGTGTTTTTAACGGAATAAATCACGCCCATGTGCAGCCTGGTAGGTGTTGTGCAGGCAGAAAGCTGAAGGGTGGAACCAACCGCAACCGTGGTGGGCAGATCCTGTTTATTCGTGATATGCGTGCCGTTCGGAATGAAATCCGCATAGATCTCCTGCGATTTCTGAACGGTAACGCTGAAACTGTCCGCATCCAGCACGTTGCCGTTTGCGTCATACATGGTGCAGGTAATCGTGGTATTAACCTTATCCAGATATTCTCTGAGAGAGTCGATCAGTTCCCCTTTATAGGAATCGATATACTGATCCAGCAGGGAATCCGAACCGAATGCCGCCTCAACAAGCGCAATAATCTCATCCGTATCCATTGTGTCCACATTAACGGTATCGTTAAACAGGGCCTTTTCAAATATGGTTTTAAGCAGTGAGCCGATCAGCGGCACCGTTGCCACCTCATTATCGATCCAGAGCCGTACCGCCGCGCCCTTTGAAGAGTCAAACGCGCGAACAAGGCCATCCTCCGTAACATCACATACGGTGGGAGTATCGCTTGTCCATTTCACATATCCGTTATCCGGCAGCGTGCAGTCGATAAACTGATAGGTAAACTGCTTTTTATCGCCTTCATACATATATTCTATGTAGGCGGTTTCGCCGTCCTCCTGATAGGCGGGAACAAGTGTGCCGTCCTCATAAAAAATCTCAATATCATACACGCCTATAACGCCGCCGCCCTCATCAATCTCTGCGGCAAGCGCGGAAAGCCCCGGCAGTGTCATACTGATTACTGTAAGCGCGGCCAAGAAGATACTTAGCACTTTTTTGCCTGTTTTCATTTATTTTTCCTCCGGTTTAGGTGATGACAGTGTTACGGAAAATCCACTTACCCATATTACTCCATAATACTATAATCTTTATTATAATAATTTTTACATATTTATTCCATTGTGAATTTATACAAAATTTAGATTTCCGATTTGTATATTATTGTTATACAGATCGGGAATCCGCACAGAACAGATCCTTAAGCCGCTGTTTTCTGAAAAAAACAGCATCAGAGTGTAACCCGGCGCTGCCGTTTCCGCAGCCGGCAGAAACATTAAAGCAGCCGGAAAGATGCAAAAACAAGAAACGTAAAACGCATAAAAACAGCGCGTGTTCCGCCGGTAAAGCCAAACACACGCTGTAAGCAGATTTATAAAATTTTCAAGGGCATAAGGATTAATGAATGCGTTCAGGTCTCGCAAATCTCCTCCAGCTCGCAGATCGCAGCCATGGAATCATCCTGCTGGGTGATCAGTTTTCTGATATCACGAACTCTTTTCAGTTTGGAGCCGCGCGTCTTAATGGTATACTGCGCCTCGCATTTTCCCGCTTTCAGGATATCATCGTGAAGCTGTTTTTCAAGCGCCGCTTTGTCTCCGCTGATCAGACGGGAGAGATCGCCGTCAAATCTTTCAAAAAATTCTGCTCTGGAATAACCGGTCAGTTTCACGAAATCGCCGCTGATCAAATCACATTCAAACGGCTTTTCCGGCGTGGTAAAGAAGATCGCGCCGTTCAGATTCTCCAGCAGGTTGATCAGGTTATCATTTGCCCTGTCCGCCCGTGCCTCCGCGTCTTTCACACGCGTAATATCCGTAAACATGGCATGAAATACCGGGCAGCCGTCCTCATCCGTTTTATGCACCGCGGCGTTGCACTTGCACCAGATATACTGATCCTTGTGCTGGCGGAGCCTGTATTCCAGATCAATGGGATCACCGGTTGCCATCGCCTTGCCCACCGCCTGATAAACAAGGGTCTTATCCTCGGGATGGATAATCTCATCCAGGCGGTAAGTCTGTTTTCTGCACGCCTCTTTCGTTGTGCCGAACAGGCGGCAGCCGCCCTCGTTTATGTAAAGCGTTTCAAAATGCATATTCGGCGTAACTTTAAACAGGCACACACCGCCGGTTACAAGATCAATCAGATGGTTGATCTCTTTTGCCTTTTCTTTTAAGATCCTGTTCTTTTCCCTGCTTTTTGAAACATCGGCAAAAACAAGGCGGCACAGCGGCGAATCTTCAATATTCTGCGCTGTGCCTGTCTCTTATACACATCTGACGCTGCCGACGATCTAC
>OJRG01000997.1_pt1 | contig 11987 bp, 9 predicted proteins | sample 1599121 | NCBI WGS metagenome assembly OJRG01 (sample SAMN03922528, study PRJEB24848) | human gut metagenome | isolation source: stool sample | host: Homo sapiens | place: Germany | collected 2010-05
ACGAGATTTCTGCCTGTCTCGTGGGCTCGGAGATGTGTATAAGAGACAGTGGCAGACGTATCTTATATTTGCACTCCTCATTGCCCTGTGCTTTATTCTGTCCCTTTGGGCGGTGCGGAATTATAACTTTAACTTCACAGGAACGGAGGGCTAAGGGATGCGTAATATAGCCATAAGCGTTCAAAACGTATCCAAGTCCTTCGGGCAGGAGCGGGTATTAAAAAGCGTCTCCCGCGATTTTGAAAAGGGGAAGATACACGGCATCGTGGGCAACAACGGCAGCGGCAAGACCGTGCTCATGAAATGCATCTGCGGCTTCCTCATCCCCACCGAGGGGACGGTCACCGTAAACAGCAGGCGGGTGGGCAGGGACGTGGACTTCCCGCCCGACCTTGGCATTATCATCGAAACGCCGGGGTTTCTTCCAAACATCACGGGCGTGAAGAACCTTGAGATATTGGCTTCGCTGAATAAAAAGATAGGGCTTGAACAAATCGCGGCTTCCATCCGCCGGGTGGGACTTGACCCCCTCATGAAAAAGCCTGTTGGAAAATATTCCCTCGGTATGCGGCAAAGGCTCGGTATCGCCCAGGCCATCATGGAAGACCCGTCGCTGCTGATACTGGATGAGCCGCTCAACGGCCTTGACAAGCACGGCGTGGCGGAGATGAGGAAGCTCATAAAGGGGCTGAAAGGCGAAGGCAAGACCATACTCCTCGCCAGCCACAACCAGGGGGATATCGACGAGCTCTGCGACGCCGTGTGCGAGATGGACGCGGGCGTCATGACGATCATTCGGGAGGAATAAACCCATGCGAAAGAAACGCGTGATATTATTGTTTGCCACGCTTTTGATACTCATCATACCACTTACGGCTTTTGCGGAGGACCCTGATCCGGCTGTCTCGGAACAGCCGGAGACAACTCCTGCCCCTACACCTGCTGCAACACAGCCATCATCACCGACAGCGAACCCGACAGCTGAGCCCACGTCCGTTGTGGATCAGCTCATCATCGACAGCCGGAATCTGTATGACGGCATGGACAGAACCTACGCAGATGGCTATGTGCCCCGCGTGGTGAACGGTAGGGTATACATTATCCTGCCCCTGTTGGGCCAGACGTATGACGGCAAGGTGACCGTAACGGCAGACCTTGGCACGACCGTGGACAGCCCCTTCGTCTTCGGTAACTATTCGCAGACGGCAACGGGCTGGGGAAAATATGTGTTCACACTGGAAATCCCCCTCGTAAGCGAGCGCATCAAAGGCTCCTATCCTGTGACGCTGAAGGCGGATTACCTCGATGTGCTGGGGCAGCAAAAACAGCAGAGCTTTACGGTGCATGTCACCATAACCGATGGCAAGAACCCGCCCGACCCCAACGACGTGCCCAAGCAGACGGTGGAAAAGCCGGAGCTGTTTATCTCCGCCTGCACGGTAAATCCTGATACTGTAGGCGGTGAGGAGGAGTTTTCCGTTGACGTCACCATAGACAACATTGGAGCAATCCGCGCCCGCTCCGTGCGCCTGTCCTACGGCAGCGAGGCGGCGGGCATAATCCCCGCGGAGACAAACAGCGCCATGCATTTAGAAAATATCTCAAGCGGAAAGAGCGAGGCCGTTTCCTTCAACCTGCGCACCACAAAGGACGTGCTTGCGGGCGAACAGCCCTTTTACATCACGCTGGACTACGTTGACCTGTACGGCGGCGTATATACCAATACGAGGACCTTCCTTGTGCATGTGACCCAGCCTGCAGAGATGAGCTATGATTCCGTTTCCTTGCCCAGGGAAGTCACGGCGGGAGAAACCATATCCCTGCCCGCCAATGTGTTCAACATAGGCAAAAGCACATTGCGAAACGTTACCGTGAACCTGAGCGGCGCGGGTCTGTATCCCACCTCCAGCGTGTTCCTTGGGGACATACAACCGGGGCAGGCAGGCTACGGCGAGCTGAAAGTATTCGTAGGTATGCTGTCCATGACGGAAGGCTACACCGAAAGCTACGGCAGGACAAGCGCCGTTTATACCATTTCCTATACGGACGATGCCGGCGAAATCCATACCGTGGAGCAGCAGCTTTCCACCGAGATCAAGCAGCCCGTGATCGCCGGGGAAAAGACCGAGGCGGAGAAGAAGGCCGAAGAGGAGCAGAAGCGCGCCATGAGCCAGTGGTGGGTCAGCGCGCTCGTGGCATTCGCCATTATCTCCATCGTCGTTGCACTGATTGTGGTAGGAAAGTTTACCCGGATGATGAAGATGAAATAACGTTTTTGCCGCTAAGGAGGCTGCTTCCTCTATGGCGGCTTTTCTTTTTCAACGTTTTCCGAACGAAATATGCGTTGTTTGCTGCTGCGATGTATGCCGCATTGTGCTTCTCTTCTTTTGCGAATCAAATCAGAGTTTATGACAGCTTACTGTCTGAATTTTCATAAAGAAACAAATGCTCAGCCGATATGGATGCGTGAATTCCTTTACCCTTAAAAGAACACATGACGGAGTATGAGACCCGTCTGCCAAGCGCTGTGAAAGCCGTATGGTTTCACGGCGCTTTTTGTTTGCATCCGGTTCCACGGCGCGCCCGCTCACCTCCGTTTTTCTTGGCTTTCCACATAAAAATCAAGATTTTGCGGAGGTATCTATGAAAACAGTAAATCTCAGGGATTTCTATCAATCCATTTATGACCACGATTGCCTATACGAAGTGCCGGACGAGGTAGCAGAACTGCTCATCCTGTATCAGCGGCGAGAAGAAGCTCATCGCAGGCTGACATATAAGTACAGGGCATATTTTTCTCTCGACTGCTGTGACGGCATTGAGAATGAAGCTGTACATAATTCACCATCTGCCGAGGAGATCTTTTTTCGATATGCAGACAATGTTGAATTGTGTGCAGCGCTGCAAAGGCTTACGGATAAGCAGCTTAGAAGGCTGTATGCGAGATACTTTCTCAATATGAAATACACCGACATAGCCAAACGGGAAAATGTGAATGAAAGCACAATCAGATGCTCTATTCAATCGGCATTATCCAGGCTTGAAAAATCAATTAAAAAAAGTTAGGAACAGAGGGCCGATTTTCCCGGTTTTTGTTCACGGTTATTGAGAGGGATGTTTTTTCTCTCGATTGAACGTTGACAACTTCATATCCGACAGTTTAGATACCGAGCTTTCCATGCAGCGAGCAGTGCGGCGCATACGCGAAGACTGCCTGCGGGGCAACCCGTAAAAAGGATGACATCCAAGGCACGAGCGAGAATTATTCCTGCCGCAACCCCTTTGCAGCGTGAGGAGAATGCCAAGACCTGCATGGAAAATAATGAGACTTCCGCACAGTCGAGGTTAAGTCCCAGAGTGCGGCTCTGTCGTTGGCAGGGTGGTGAAAATCCAATGCGTCCCAACGCGTGGGACGGTCTAAGCTCTCGCCCAAAGCACATCGGGGAGCAGCGGCGAATAGATGTGTGATTGTATGGAAGAAAAACGGAGGTGGACGGCGGTCAATTCCGCGTGTCCGAAGGCAAAAGTGACCGCCGACCTTCTATTTTTGACACAACATTCTTTATGGAATCATTTAAATTCGTACATTTGCGTCATAGGCGAATTGCCTGTATGCTGAACGCAACAGATGCATCGCCTGGCGATTTTCATACGGAGAGGAGGAATAAGATGGAGCAGCCGTCAAGGAGCATCTGTGAAAAGCGAACTTACACCGTTGAGGAGGTCGCCATGCTGTTAGGAATCAGCCGTACCTCCGCTTATGAGTTTGTCAAGAAGGGCGAGGTAAAGTTCGTAAAAATCGGTGCTTCAATACGAATATCGAAGAAGTCCTTTGATGAATGGCTGGATCAGCAAAACATTTAGCAAAGGAGAAAAACAATGGCATCTATCAAAAAAAGAAGAGGGACGTTCTCCGTCGTATATACCTACGAAAATGAGAACGGAGAAAAAAAGCAGCGTTGGGAAACCTTCAAGACCTACGCGGAGGCGCATAAGCGGCGTGCTGAAATCGAGTACAAGCAGAACGAGGGTACATTCCTGCCTCCGAATAAACAGACAGTAGAGGAGATCATGAAGGATTATGTGGCGCTGTACGGGGAGAAAACATGGTCGTATTCTACCTTCAATTCCAACTGCGCCCTGATTGCAAACTATATCGTTCCCATCATCGGCGATAGGGAGATGAAGGAGATCACACCGAGAGAAGCGGACAAGTACATCAAGACGCTGCAAAGGACGCAGCCCGTTGAGGTTGGCGGCAGGCGCAGAAAGACGGAATACATGACTCCGGCGAACATTGAAAAGGTGATAAAGTTGCTCAGATCCGCTTTCAAACAGGCGGTGCGTTGGGAGGTTATCGCGCGCAATCCGTTTGACTTTGTAACGCTCCCAAAGGTCGAAAGGAAACCGAGAGAAATCTGGACGGCGGAAATCATTCGCAAGGCGCTGGACAGCTGCAAGGACGCAAAGCTGTTTGTCGCTATGAATCTCGCGTTTGCCTGCTCTTTGCGAGTGGGCGAAATCCTGGGGCTGACATGGGATAATGTCAATATAAGCGATGAGGATATCGCAAAGGATAACGCCTCCGTATATGTCGATAGAGAGCTTTTCAGAGCGTCAAAGGAAGTGATGGACACGCTTGGAAATCGGGATATCCTCTTTGTGTTTCCGCCCGTGATGGGCTGCCCCAAGACAAGGCTGATACTAAAAACGCCTAAGACCGCTACCAGCGTCAGGCGCGTATGGCTTCCGAAAACCCTTGCCTATATTCTGCGGGAATGGCGGGATACGCAGCAAAAGCAAAAAGAATTTCTTGGAGATGAGTATTTCGACTATAACCTTGTGGTTGCGCATGGCAACGGGCGCCCTTGTGACTGCAAAATCATTGAAAAGAGCTTCAATCGCTTAAAGGAGGAGGCCGGACTGCCAAACGTTGTGTTCCACTCGCTGCGCCATTCAAGCACGACCTACAAGCTGAAGCTCAATCATGGCGATATCAAGGCGACGCAGGGCGATACGGGACACGCGCAGGCGGATATGGTAACAAAGGTTTACGCGCATATTCTGGACGAGGATCGAAAAGTAAATGCGCAGAAGTTTGAATCCGCGTTCTACGCCAATCCGGATTTGCGCGATGTAAAACCTCCTGCGGAACAAAAGGCAGCCATTGATCTCGGCGCGCTCATCGAGCAGCTGAAACAATCGCCGGAGCTTGCTCAAGCACTTTCGGGATTGATCGTTGGATAAGGTTTGCTAATCTCAAATTAGCAAGATGAGCAAAATTTGGTGCCAAGCCACGAAAACCGACCTAACGCCAATTAGCAAATTTCGAGAGGGGAAAGAAAAATGAAGATAAGCAGCAATAAAAAGCAAAGCAGCTTCCGGGCAAAGGAAAAGCCCGAAAAAGTTAGACTTTATCGGGCTTTTTGGCGTCCCCGGCGCGATTCGAACGCGCGGCCTTTCGCTTAGGAGGCGAACGCTCTATCCAGCTGAGCTATGAAGACGGATACCATATTATAATACCGCAACTTCCCCACAAAATCAAGTTGAATCGGAAAGAAAAAAGGTGTATCCTATAGGAGAGGTGCTCATGCGCTGCATGGGTGCAGAATGAAGTGCAGGTGCAGCACAGGCGGCCCGGCACAAAAAGGAGCCAACTTATGGGGATGAAACGGAAAAAGAGAGCACCGCGTCGGCGCGGCTGGCTGCTGGGCAGCAGTGCAACGCAGGTCATCTGCATCAGCTTTGTGCTACTGATCGCGCTGGGAACGCTGCTGCTGACACTGCCCATTTCCAGCCGCAGCGGTCGGCTGGGCGTGGTGGATGCCATGTTCACTGCCACCAGTGCCACCTGTGTGACAGGTCTGGTCGTGCGGGATACCTGGACGCAGTTCACGCCCTTTGGGCAGGCGGTGGTTTTGCTGCTGATCCAGGTGGGCGGTCTGGGCCTGGTGACACTGACCAGCTTTTTTGCGCTGGCTGCCAAACGCCGGATGGGCTTTAAGGATCTGCGGCTGCTGGGAGAAAGCGTTTCGGCCAGCGGCTACTCGCAGGCCACCGATGTGCTGAAGATCGTGGTCAAGCTGGCGATGACCTTTGAGATCATTGGTATGGTGCTTCTGATGATCGCTTTTGTGCCGCAGTTCGGTGCGGAGGGCATCTGGATCAGCGCATTCACGGCCATCTCGGCGTTCTGCAATGCGGGCTTCGATCTGTTTGGCCGGTTCGGGCAGTATTCCTCGCTGGCTCCCTATGTCAGTAATTATTATGTACAGGCTGTGATCATGTTCCTGATCATGGCAGGCGGTCTGGGCTTTATGGTCTGGGTGGAGATCGGCGAGTGGCGCAAGAAGCGGCACCTGTCTCTCCATGCCCGGATGGTGTTGCTCTTCTCCTGCATCCTGTGGGTGGGCGGTGCCGTCCTCATTGGCCTGATGGAGTGGAACAACCCCAAGAGCATGGGTGGGCTGTCCGTGCCGGGCAAGGTGATGGCTGCCCTGTTCCAGTCGGTGTCAACCCGTACCGCCGGTATGAACACCATCGACTTGGCCGCCTGTGGGCCCATCACTAAGCTGCTGATGAGCGTTCTGCAGTTCATCGGCGCGGCTCCCGGTTCCACCGGCGGCGGTGTGAAGGTGACCACCTTTGCCGTTCTGATCCTGACCATGCGCAGCGTGGCGCAGGGCCGGGACGATTGTGTCATCGGCGGCCACCACATTGAATCCAAGACCGTTTACCGTGCGCTGACCATTATCATGCTGGGCATGGTGGCAGCGCTGGGCTCTGCCGTGGTGGTCTATTACAACACATCGGATGCCGTAACGGTCATTGATGCGATCTTTGAATCCTGCTCCGCCTTTGGTACCGTGGGCCTTTCGGTGGGTGTGACCAGCCAGCTGAACACCGGGGCCAAGCTGCTGTATATGCTGGTGATGTTCATGGGCCGTGTGGGCCCGGTGTCCTTTGCCATCAGCCTGACCAGCAAGCCCGATGACAACAAGCGGAAGATCCTGCCCGTTGGACAGATCAACGTGGGATAAGAAAAAATGGACGGCTCTCGTTTTTGGGAGCCGTCCATTTTTTATGTGCAGTCAGCGTGAAAACGTTCCGGGAGCGGAATCATTTGCTGTAGATCTCCACGATATTCAGCAGGATTTCGGTTGCCTTGTCCATGCGCTCTACGGTGGTGCACTCGCACACGCCGTGGAAGTTGAAGCCGCCGGTGCCCAGGTTGGGGCAGGGCAGGCCCTTCCAGCTCAGGGTGGCACCATCGGTGCCGCCGCGCACAGGCACTTCCTCAGGGGTCAGACCGGCCTTTTCGATGGCCTTGCGGGCGTTCTCCACCAGATGGAAGTGGGGCTTGATCTTTTCCAGCATGTTGCGGTAGCTGTCCTTGATCTCCACCTCCACGGTGCCGGGGCCGTATTTGCCGTTGAGGTAATCGGCAATGTGGAGGAGGTTATCCTTCTTGTACTGCAGCTTGTCGGCATCGTGGTCGCGCAGGATGTAGCCCAGCTTTGCGTTGGTCACGTCGCCGTACATCTGGCAGAGGTGGTAGAAGCCCTGACGGCCCTCGGTGGTCTCGGGACGGGCCATGATGGGCAGGGCCGTGTGGAACTCCATGGCCACATTGGAGGCGTTGATCATGGCATCCTTGGCGGAGCCGGGATGCACCGAGAAGCCGTGGATGGTCACGGTGGCGGCAGCTGCGTTGAAGTTCTCATACTCGATGCCGCCCACGTCACCGCCATCAACGGTGTAGGCGAAATCCGCGCCAAAGCCCGGGATATCGAAGAGGGAAGCGCCCTCGCCGATCTCCTCGTCGGGGGTGAAGGCGATGCAGAGCTTGCCGTGGGGGCGGCCCTCGGCAAGGAGAATCTCGGCGGCGGTCAGGATCTCTGCCACACCGGCCTTGTCGTCTGCGCCCAGCAGGGTGGTGCCGTCGGTGGTGATCAGGGTCTCACCCTTGAGGTCGGCCAGGAAGGGGAAGGTGGAGACCTTCATCACCATGCCGGTGGCGGGCAGGGTGACATCACGGCCGTCATAATTCTCGTGCAGGATGGGGGAAACACCCTCGCCGGAAGCATCGGGGGCGGTGTCCATGTGGGCAATCAGGCCCAGGGCAGGCTTGTCCTCACAGCCGGGGGTGGCGGGGATGCTGCCGTAGACATAGCAGTGCTCGTCTACCCGGGCATCCTCGATGCCCAGAGCCTTCATCTCTTCCACCAGCTGGCGGGCCAGGTCAAACTCCCGCTCTGCCGAGGGGTGGGTGCCGCTCTCGGGGTCGGAGGTAGTGTAAACGCGGACATAATTCAACAGTCGCTCGTATGCACGCATAAGAATGCTCCTTTGCTTGTATTTGATTCTATGATACGCTTTTCCGCGGCAATTTACAAGAGGGTGCAGCAGGGGAGCGCAGATCGAAGCGCAGTAAAACAACAAAAACACCGTCAGCCCGTTGTGTCAGGCCGACGGTGTTCTGTTTGAGGGGAGCGTTTAACGCTTGTATTTGGCGGCCGTCTGCAGGCGCTGCATGGCGCGGTCCAGTGCGATCTTGCTCTGGTAGTACTCGTGCATGCTCTGCTTGTGCTGCAGGCGCTCCTCGGCCCGGATGCGGGCAGCCTCGGCGCGGTTGCGGTCGATATCCTCGGGCCGCTCGGCGCTGTCCACCAGCAGCAGGACAAAGGTGGGGGTCACTTCTGCAATGCCGTCGCCCACCAGCACCTCGCGGGTCTCACCGTCCACGGTGAACTTTGCAATGCCCATGTGCAGGGCCACCAGCACGGGGTTGTGCCCGGCCTGCACGCCGTACACGCCGTCGCCAGTGGGCAGGGTCAGGCTCTCGCAGTAGCCCTGATAGAATTCACCGCTGGAAGCCGTGATGTTCAGGATGAACTTTTCCATCAGTTGGCACCGCCCTTTTCCTCCGCCTGTTTGTCTGCGTACTTCTTGCGGGCATCCGCAAGGGTGCCCACGTTGAAGAATGCCCACTCGGGCAGGTCATCGCACTGGCCGTCCACAATGGCGGCAAAGCCCTTGACGGTCTCTGCCAGCGGGACGTACACACCCTTCAGGCCGGTGAAGTTCTCGGCCACTGCAAAGGGCTGGCTGAGGAACTTCTGCAGCTTGCGGGCACGGGTGACGGTGAGCTTGTCCTCTTCGCTCAGCTCGTCCATGCCCAGGATGGCGATGATGTCCTGCAGCTCCTGATAGCGCTGCAGGGTGGCCTGCACCTTGCGGGCCACACGGTAGTGCTCCTCGCCCACGATGTCGGCTTCCAGAATGCGAGAGGTGGAAGCCAGCGGATCGACAGCGGGGTAGATGCCCTGCTCCACGATCTTACGGCTCAGAACGGTGGTTGCGTCCAGATGGGCGAAGGTGGTTGCAGGAGCCGGGTCGGTCAGGTCATCGGCGGGGACGTAGACGGCCTGCACCGAGGTGATGGAGCCGTCGCGGGTGGAGGTGATGCGCTCCTGCAGGGCACCCAGCTCATTGGCCAGGGTAGGCTGATAGCCAACGGCGGAGGGCATCCGGCCCATCAGGGCGGAGACCTCGCTGCCTGCCTGCACGAAACGGAAGATGTTATCGATGAACAGCAGCACGTCCTTGTGGGTCTCCTCACGGAAGTACTCTGCCATGGTCAGGCCGGTCTCGGCCACGCGCATACGGGCTCCCGGGGGCTCGTTCATCTGGCCAAAGACCAGTGCGGTCTTGTCCAGCACGCCGGAGGCGTTCATCTCGCCCCACAGGTCGCAGCCCTCGCGGGAGCGCTCGCCCACGCCGGTAAAGATGGAGTAGCCGCCATGCTCGGTGGCCACGTTATGGATCAGCTCCTGGATCAGCACGGTCTTGCCCACGCCGGCGCCGCCGAACAGGCCGATCTTGCCGCCCTTGGCGTAAGGAGCCAGCAGGTCGATGACCTTGATGCCGGTCTCCAGAATCTCAGTTGCGGGCTTCTGCTCTGCAAAGCCGGGTGCCTTGCGGTGGATGGGCCAGTGCGGCAGCTCGTCCACAGCGCCCTTGCCGTCAATGGGGCGGCCCAGCGGGTCGAACATACGGCCCAGTGTGCCCTCGCCCACAGGGGCGGTCAGGCCGTGGCCGGTAGCTTCCACCGGCATTCCCTTGCCCAGACCCTCGCTGGCAGAAAGCATGATGCAACGCACCGTGGTCTCGTTGACGTGCTGCGTCACCTCCATGGTGCGCTCGGTGCCCTCTGCGGTCACGGTAAGCGCCTCCTGCAGGGCAGGCAGCCTGCCGGCGGTGAACTGCACATCCACCACGGGGCCTGCTACGCGAATAATAGTTCCCTGTATCATTTGGATTGCCTCTCGTCAAATCTTGTTTGTCCAACGAACCCTCTCAGTCATCGTTGCGCGATGCCAGCTTCCCCGAGGGGGAGCTTTTATCCGCGCCGCCGTCAGGCGCGACGGAGAGGTTTTTCCTTTATTATGTCCGATCCTGCACGGCAGCTGCGCCGCCGATGATCTCGGTGATCTCCTGCGTGATGGAGCCCTGACGGGTGCGGTTGTATTCCAGCTGCAGGTCCCGGATCATATCATTGGCGCTCTTGGTAGCAGAATCCATGGCGGTCATGCGGGCGCTCTGCTCGGCGCAGAAGCTCTCGGTCATGGCACCAAAGATCATGCCGTGCATATAGATGGGTGCGATCTGCTCGAACACCGTCCATGCGTCCGGCACCAGTTCCACCTCGCCCTTGGGGTCGCCCAGACCCTTGGGAGCAGGCTGCAAAAACCGCCGGTCCAGCGGCAGCAGACGCTCCATGACAGGCTCACTGGTAAGGGCGTTCTGGATCTTAGTGTAGACGATGTAGATCTCGTCCAGCTTGCCGGACTTGAAGTCATCAATGGCGTCTACCGTGATGTCGCGGGCACGCTGCAAAGTGGGTGCGGTTGCGCTATAACGGAACTCCTCCACAAGGCGGGGGTCCCGGTGGCGCAGGGCGCGGTAACCCACCTGACCGATGACATAAAAGCGGTCGTTGGGGTCTGCGTGCTCCCGCAAAAATTTGAGCAGGTTCTGGTTATAAGCACCTGCCATGCCCTTATCGGCAGTAAGCACCAAATACGCCCGCCGGGGGTTTTCCAGATTCCGCTCGTGGAAGAAGGGATGCTCCGGCTCCTCCGGCAGATGCGGCACAACACGGGAGATGGTATCCCGCATACGGTTGAAGTAAGGGGACACATTCTGGTAGTTCTGCCGTGCCTTGCGCAGCTTGGACGAAGAGATCAGGTACATGGCATTGGTAATCTTCATGGTGTCCTGAATGCTCTCGATGCGCTCCTTCAGCAGCTTACTGGACGACATGGTCATTGCCTCCCGCATAAGCTTTCCAAGCGTTCAGGATGGCGTCCACACGGTCGGGCTCCAGCTTGCCGTCGGCATCGATCTTCTGCATGGTGCCGGAGACGTCTGCGCGGAACTGCCGCACAAAGGCAGCGGTCTTTTCCCGCTGTTCTGCGGTGGGCAGAGTGTCCAGCAGGCCGTGGGAAGCCAGCACCAGAATGACCACCTGCTCGGCATCAGACTTGGGCTGGCACAGCGGCTGCTTGAGCATTTCCATCAGTGCCTTGCCGTGCTCCAGCTGACGGCGGGTCTCAGCGTCCAGATCGGAGCTGAACTGTGCAAAGGATTCCATCTCCTTATACTGTGCCAGCTCAATACGCAGGTTTGCGTTGGCCTTTTTCATGGCCTTGGTCTGGGCAGCGCCGCCCACACGGGACACCGACAGACCCACGTTGACAGCCGGACGGTTGCCGGCGTTGAACAGGGCGCTCTCCAAGAAGATCTGACCGTCGGTGATGGAGATGACGTTGGTGGGGATGTAGGCCGAAACATCGCCGGCCTGCGTCTCTACGATGGGCAGTGCGGTGATAGAGCCGCCGCCCAGATCATCCCGCATACGGCAGGAGCGCTCCAGCAGACGGGAGTGCAGGTAGAACACATCGCCGGGGTAGGCTTCACGGCCC
>OJRG01000999.1_pt1 | contig 11968 bp, 10 predicted proteins | sample 1599121 | NCBI WGS metagenome assembly OJRG01 (sample SAMN03922528, study PRJEB24848) | human gut metagenome | isolation source: stool sample | host: Homo sapiens | place: Germany | collected 2010-05
CGACGTTACCCTTGAAATCGTGCCCCAGGGGCTTTGGATGCGCTGCTAAGCGCGCCGCGGCCGCCTTTTGGCGGCTCAGGCGCTCCGCCGCCCGGCGGAGCCAAGGCTCGCCGCCGGTGCAAATGTCGGAAAAGAGCAGCGCGCCGCCGGGGCGCAGGAGCCGCGCGGCCTCGCGGAGCGCCCGCTCCGGGTCGCCGCTGAGGAAAAACGCGCACTCACACAGCGCCGCGTCGAAGCTCCCCGGCGGAAAGGGCGGGGCGAGGACATCGCCGCGCTCCACGCCCTCGCCGGGCAAGAGGTCTATGCCCAGGGCCTCAAAGCCCAGCGAGCGCAGGAGCCTCACGGTGCCGCCCGCGCCCGCGCCGAGGTCTATTAAGCGGCAGGGCGGTGTAATGCCCGCCATTTCCACAAGCCGCAGCGCCGCGGCCTCACCGCCGGGGTGCCGCGCCGTCATTTGTCCTCCAGCACCTTCTCCACCGAGAGCACCTTGCCCATGGCCAGCTCCTCCGGCACGAAGACAAAGCCGCACTTCGGGCAGACCGGCAGCTCCACGGGGAAGGCGTTGTCGAGGTATCCGAACACCGCGTCGCCCTTCACGAGCGGCACGCCGCATTTGAGGCAGCGGTAGCGCCCGCCGGGGTCCACGACGTAATAGCTCTTCTCCTCCGCCATGGCCCTACCTCGTCTCGACGGTCATCCTGTGGCTGTAGGCGCTGTGGATGACGTAGCCCTCGGCGTCCTCCGTGAACTTCACCCAGAAGGTGACGTTGCCGAGGCGGTAGCGCGAGATGCGCAGGCCGGTATCCGCCTCGTAGATGGCCTCGCCGCCCTCGCGGTAGGCCTGCATGACGGTCTCAATGTCGCTCTCCAGCACCATGCGCTGCTCCATCTGCTCCTTCACCTCGGGGGTGTACTCGATCTTGTAGCCTCTCGGGGCCATGTGTGTGTCCTCCTTCCAGATATCGCGCAGCAGCCGCTGCTTCAGGCTCAGGCGGTTTTTGCGCTTTTCGGAAATGCCCGGCGGGGAGCCCGCGGGCGCCGAATAGATGAGCTCCAATATGTGCGCGCTCTCCGCGCCCCCGCGCGCGTAGCGGTCCCGGCAGCCCATGCAGTATGAAAGCTGCACGCCCTCGCAGCCGTCGAGCGCGGCCTTGGTGTAGTCCTCGGCGACCTCTGGCTTTGCGAAGGCCGCGAGCCCGCCCCAACCGCAGCAGTCGGAGCGGTCCAGCGTGTGGCCCGGCTCCGTTATCTTGCAGCCGAGGCGCTCCGCCAGCTCGCGCACGGCCTTCTGCGTGTGCGCGTCGCCTCTCGCGCCGCAGGCGTCGTGCAGCGTGACCTCGCCGCAGGATACCGGCGCGCCCTCGGGCAGGCCGAGCTCCAGCAGCAGGTCCCAGATGCCCGTACACTCGCCCAGGCCCGCCTCGCGCAGGGTTTTCTGGCAGGTGGGGCAGGCGGCGATGATCCTGGGGTTTCCGAGCTTTTCGAGCTCCGCGCGCAGCTGGGCGCAGGTCTCCTTGAAGAGCTCCTCACGCCCGGCCCAGTGGGAGATGACGCCGCAGCAGCCGAGCAGGATGCCCACGCCGCCGGGAAGCCGCGCGCGCAGGTCCTCATAGGCCCGGTACGCCGCCTCGGGCGCTATGGCCCCGGCCTGGCAGCCGGGGAAAAAGACGTAGGCGCATTTTTCATATCCCGGCTCCGGGCGGCAGAGAAAGGCCTCGGTATTCGAGAAGAGCTGGTCGTAGAGCGCGAACTCGTGGACGGCGAGGCTCATCTTCCCCGTGGCGACCATGTTCCGGCGGGCGGAGAGGCAGATCTCGGCCATGTCGTAGCCGTTCGGACAGTTCACCGTACATTGGCCGCAGAGGGCGCAGGAGTTTATGGCCCCGTTCATCATGTGGTCGCCCATGATGATGCCGACGTTGTTGTATATTTCTCGCGTCATGATGCGCGGGAACTTGCCGTAGTGCCGGAGCCAGGCGCAGCCCTTGATACATTCCTCGCAGCGGCACTGGATGCAGCGCGCGGCCTCGGCGGCGGCCTGCTCGGGCGAGTAGCCCCCGCCCTCCGGGACGGAGGGGCCGGGTACGGCCTCGGATAGGTCGGTGTAGAGGCGGCTCTCGACGGGGCCTTCCTCGCCCCGGGCGTTGTCCGGGCTCATGCCCTGGGCCAGCCTGTCTGCGGAGACGCCGGCCCGCCGCGCGTCATAGAAGGCGCGGATGACGCCCCCCGCCCCGCGCCCCTGAGCCAGGACGCCGCCCTCGCAGCAGAGCGTGAGGCCGTCCGGCTCCCCGAGGCCGAGCGCCCCGTGTACCGCGCGCGAGACGCAGACGATGTCCGCGCCGCAGCCGCGCACGAGCTCCGGCGTCAGCTGCGCGCCGAAGACGAGCCCGAGGTCCATGCCGTCGAGGCGCTTTGCCTCCGCCGCCCTGCCCTCAGTGGAGAGGAAGGGCGCGCAGGTTTCGATGAGCTCCTCCGCCGAGCGCTCCGCGACGTAAAACTTCGTCGGGTAGCTCTTTCCCGCGAGCTCGCCCGCGACGACGAGGGTAAAGAGCTCTGCGCCGAAGACGGCGGCGGTCTTTTTCTTCTTGAATTTCAAAAGGCCCTTGCCGGTCTTCGCCGCGCCGTGGCGCATGGCGGCGCGCTCTATGGCGGGGATGTCCACGGCCTGCCCGCCCGGGACCTCGCTGAGGCGGCAGACGGCCCGGCAGGGGGCCTCGCAGCCCGCGGCGAGGATGGCGGGGAAAGGCGTCGCCCGCTCAAGCATGGCCCGGGCCTTGCCGAGCTCGCCCTGCGCGGCGTGGGCCAAAAGCTCCCGCGCGTCCAGGCGCAGGGGGCAGGCCGCGGCGCAGAAGGCGGGCTGCTCGTGTACGCAGAGCGCCTCGCGCGCGGCGAGCTCCTCCTTCGTGTAGAGCTGCTTTGTGCGGTATACGCGGGTGGAACGTTCTGTAAAGTCCATATGTCAGCTCCTTTGCCGGGCGCGCAGGCGCGCCGGACGCTCAGTCCATTTCCGTGAGGGTGTAGGGGCAGCCCTCCGCGGGGTCAAGGCCGCCCATTTGCAGCAGCAGGCGGCGGACCTCGCCGTTTTCGTCCTCAAAGCTGATGAAGTAGGCGCTGAGCTCCCCGTCGAAGGGCAGCTCGATGACGAGAGGCTTGTTCTCCGGGCCCATGGTATAGAGCAGCCCGCCGAGGGCATAGCCCTCGCCGCCCTGCTCCGCCGCGTAGAAGGAGATGTCCCTCGCGCGGTCCTCCTTCACCTCCAGCAGCAGCACGCTGCCCTCGCCGGCGCTGAAGGAGTAGTAGTCGGAGTACGGCTCCGGGTAGATGTCATAGGGCTCCAGCGCCGCGGCGCAGGCGTCGCGCAGGCTGAACCACTCGGTCTCGCAGCTGAAGGCGGAATACGGCGTCTCGGGTATGACGATGCCGGCCGCGGAGCGCAGGGCCTTCGCCGCCTCGGCGGCGGTTATCGCCTCGTCCGGGCGGAGCTTGCCGTCCCGCATCATCAGCCAGCCGTCCTTCCAGGCCCGGTCGAGCTCGGCCCTCTCCCACCAGACGCGCTCGCCGAGGTCGTCGGCGGGCACGGGCTCGCCGTAGGCGGTGGGGTAGCGGTCGACCTGGTCGCGCACGAAGAGGGCGCACTGGAGCAGGTGGATAAAATCCGCGCGGGTCACGCCCTCGTCGGGGCGGAAGAGGTCCCCGTCGGAGATGGGCTCGTTATCCTCGTCGTAACGGGCGAACATGCCGTAGCTGTCGAGATATGCGGCGGCCCGGGCGGCCTCGCTGCCGGGCTCAAGGTCGGTAAAGCGCAGGGGGTAGTCCGCGGCCTTGTTGTCGGCGGTGAGCGCGCCGAAGATGAGCTCCGCGGCCTCAGCGCGGGTGAGCGTCTCGTCCCCGCGCGCGGCGAGGGCCTCGGACGCGGCGCGCATGGCCTCGTCCGTCAGCTCGGGCAGGGCGTCGGGCTCGTCCACCAGCAGGTTCTCGCGCAGGTCCTCGGGGTCGCCGACGGCGGTGGCGGCCGCCTGGCCCTCCTGCGGCTCCATGGGCAGCTCGGTGCCGCCTATGCCGCCCTGGAATACGTAGATGTACTCCGCGCTCGCCGCGACTACGCTGTGCCAGGAGTGGTAACTCTCGTTGTAAAAGCGCCCGGGGTTGAAGAAGTCCCGGCGCGGCGCGACGATGATGCCGGAGCTGAAGGCGGTATACCGCCCGTCCTCGCCGTAGATGTAGTAGAAGGAGCAGGACTCGTCCTCGGACACGAAGTGCGGTATGCCCATGCAGATGCCGAGGTAGGGCGCGGCCTCGTCCGGGACGGGCAGGGAGAAGCCCAGCTCGTCGCAGCGGAAGGTGTAGCCCTCCTCCGCAGGGCCGAGGATGAACTCCGGCTCTTCGGGTATGCTCTCGTCGCGCTCCGGCGTGGGCGTGGGCGTGGCGAGGTCGCCCGGCGAGGCGTTATCGGCGCTCTCCGCCGGCGTGGGTACGGGCGTGGGCGCAGGCTCCGGCGCGCCGCAGCCCGCGAACAGGCCGAGCGCGAGCGCGGCGCAGAGCAGGGCTGCGAGCCTCTTTTTCATGGCTTCTCCTTTCTGCCGGCCTCAGTCCACGGACGCCCAAAATTCTATCTTGCAGACCCTGCCGTCCTCATTGAAGATGAAGCGCGTTATCGTCCAGCCGTCGCTGACCGAGACATCCGGCCCGCCGCGGCTGGCGTCATGTGCGTCCCAATAGCCGAGGAGGCCGAAGTCGCTGCCGTAGATACAGCGATAGCGCTCCGGCCTGGGGCTGTCCCAGCTCTCCGCGTATTCCAGCGTGAGCGCTTCGCCCTCTGCCGCAGCCTCGGCCTCCGCCTCGGTGAAGCTGCCGCCCGTGAGGTTGAGCCAGTCGATTTCCGGGTGCTCGCGCCAGCTGCTGTACCAGCACTTGAAGCGCCCGTCGCCGGACATGAGCAGCAGGGCCAATATGAGCGGTATAAGGCGCCTCATGTCCGGCACTCCCTTTTGACAAAATGGGGAAGGCTTCCGCCTCCCCCATTTTACCATGGTTTGTTGCTTTGTAAAAGCCTGTTATTTCAGCTTCGCCAGGGCCTCAAGGACGACCTCGGGCAGGGCCGGCACGCGGGTGATGCGGGCGCCGGTGGCGTTGTAGATGGCGTTCAGGATGGCCGGGTGCGGGGCGTCCAGCGGGGCCTCGCCGCAGCCGGAGGCGCCGTAGGGGCCGTTCGGGCGCGGGTGGTTCTCCTGGTAGACCAGCTCGATGTCGTCCGGGGCGTCGTTCGGGTACGGGATGCCGCACTTCATGAGGCTGGTGTGCTTCTTGAGGTCCTCGAAGTCCTCCGTCAGCGCCAGGCCGATGCCCTGGACGAGGCCGCCGTAGAAGTTGCCGTCCACGGCCAGCTTGTTCAGGATGGTGCCGACGTCCGCGACGGCGGTGAACTTCTCGACCTTGACCTTGCCGGTCTCGGTGTTGACCGCGACCTCGGGCAGGAAGATGGTGTACATGTAGGTCGGGAAGGGCTCGCCCTGGCTGGTGGCCTGGTCGAGCGCGACGGAGGCGGTGTAGGTGTAGACGCCCACGGCGTGGGTGTCTATGCCCTCGGCCTTCATCTCGTCATAGGTCCTGTAGGTGCCGTCCGGCTTGCGCATGGCCTTGAGCAGGTTCTCGCAGGCGACGCGGGTGGCGGAGCCGGTCATGACCGTGGAGCGGCTGCCGCCGGCGGGGCCGGAGTTCGGGGTGAGCTTCGTGTCGCACAGTTCGAGCTTTATCATCTCCGGGGTGAAGCCCGCCTGACGCAGGGTCTCGTGGCCGGCGGTCAGCGTCGCGATGTCGGCGCCCTGGCCGTGGTCCTCCCAGGAGTTGCGCAGCGTCACCGTGCCGTCCGGGTTGAGGTCCGCCCAGCACTCGGAGGCGTCGGAGTTGTCAAGGCCGCAGCCGTAGACGCCGAGGGAGACGCCGATGCCGTATTTCACCTTGCCGTCGGAGGCGGCGTTCTTCTCCGCGACGCGCTTTTTCGCGGCCTCGTAGTACGGGCGCGCGAGGTTGAAGAGGTCCTCCTCGCAGTAGACGTCCGGACGGCAGCCGTTGGGCGTCCTGGAGTCGTCGGCCTCCTTGTAGCAGTTCATGGCGCGGAACTCGAAGGGGTCGATGCCCAGCTTCGCGGCCATGACGTCCATGGCGATGTCGCTGCCCATGAAGCTCTGCGGCGAGCCGTAGGCACGGAAGGCGCTGCCCCAGGCATGGTTCGTGAACACCGTCGTGCTCTTGTTGCGGATGGTCGGGATATCCACGCCCGCGCCGACGAACTGGCTCAGACGGTGGGTCAGCAGGTCGCCGAACTCGGAGTACGGGCCGTGGTCGATGTAGTTGTCGCCCCAGAGGGCCAGCACCTTGCCGTTGTCGTCCGCAGCGAGCTTGATGTGCATGAAGCCCGGGCTGCGCTTGCCGGTGTAGGTGATGGACTGGTACATGTTGAAGTTCAGCGAGACCGGCCTCTGGCACACCAGGGCCGCGACGCCGAGGATGGCCTCGTTCGTGGGCGAGAACTTGTAGCCGAAGGTACCGCCCGCGTGGTTCTGGACAAGGCGCAGCTTATCCATCGTGACGCCGATGCCGTCGGCTATCATGGGCATGTGCAGGTGGATGCCTATGCTCTTGGAGTGGACGGTCAGCATGCCGTCCTCGTCTATGTAGGCATAGCCGTTGTCGGGTTCGAGGTAGAGGTGCGGCTGCCTGGAGCAGTAGCTCTCGACCTCGATCACGTTGGGCGCGGAGTCGAAGTCGAAGTCCGGGCCCTTGATGCAGTTCGTCTCATAGTAGGCGTTCGGCGTGCCGGGGTGGATCTCGATGGCGTCTGGGGCCAGAGCCTCGGGCACGCTCATGTAGGCGGGCAGGACTTCAAGGTCCACCTTCACGGCCTTGGCGGCCTCGCGGGCGTGCGCCTCGGTGTCCGCAGCGACTATCGCGATGGCGTCGCCGTACTGGAAGACCTTTTCATCGCAGAGGATGGGACGGTCCCAGCCGTCGCACTTGTTGTTGAGCGGCAGCATGACGAGGCCGTTTATGCGGTTCTTGCCGGGGACGTCCTTCGCGGTGATGACCTTGAAGACGCCGGGCATCTTCTCGGCCTCGGAGGTGTCCACGCCCTTGATGTTGGCGTGGGAGACCTCGGCCTGGACGAGCGCCAGACGCAGGGTGCCTTCAGGCATGTGCAGGGCCTGGTCCGCGCCGAAGTCCCAGGTGCCGGTGACCTTCATGGCCGCGGAGGGCCTCGCGTAGGTGGTGCCGGTGATGACGTTCTCGGTGGGCTTGAAGAGCAGGTCCTCCTTGCTCATCTCGCCGCGCATGACGGCGGCCGCGGCCATCGTCGCGTCGATGAGGGGCTTGTAGCCCGTGCAGCGGCAGAGGTTGCGGTTCTTGTTGAACCAGTCGCGGACCTCCTGGCGGGTCGGGTTCGGGTTCTGCTCGAGCAGGACCTTCGCGCTGACGATGAAGCCAGGGCTGCAGAAGCCGCACTGGGCGCAGCCGTATGCCATCCACGCGACCTGGATGGGGTGCAGGTTGTTCACCGTGCCTATGCCCTCGATGGTGGTTATCTCTGCATAGTCGCGGAGCTTCATGACCTTGGTGATGCAGGAGCGCGTGACCTTTCCGTCTACGATGACGTTACATGCGCCGCAGTGGCCTTCGCCGCAGCCGATTTTGCAGCCCGTGAGCATCAGCCGCTCGCGCAGGACCTTGGCAAGCGTTTCGGTGCCCTCCAGCACTAACGTGCGCTCGACCCCGTTGATGATTAGGACTTTCTTGATCATGCGGTTTCCTCCTTTTATAGTTGCATATTTCGTAAGCTATCCTTCAAAGCGCGCTCGCGCCTCAAATCACTCTTTCAAAGGGGCGGGGCTTGTGCTATATTGGAGCCGGCCCCGCTGTACGGGAATGTAATGCGCTGGAAAGGAGAATCGCCATGTCTGATACGGAAAAACTCACCGAGATACGCGCCTCGGAGGTCACCGTGGAGGTGAAGGACGCGCGCAGCGGCCTCACCCTGCGCCGCACCCTGCCCATCGATTATCTCGAAACCGCCAACTGCCTGCGGCTTGCCGCGGAGGACGCCGAGGGGAAGCCCGCGGAGCTGGTTTTTTACTCAAACATAGGACTTGGCCGCCTGCGGGACCTGACTGGCGGCGGCCCTGATAAGGACCCCTGCGGAGGGCACGGAGTCGGCGATTTAAATTGACTATCCTTGTAAATTGATTCTACTCTCGCTGTTCAATACCGTCAAATTGTTTTAGTTTACAAGTCGCTTTTTATGTGTTATTATACAAAGCATCAGGGGCCGGTCGCATAGCCGGCCGGATGAAAGGGGGGCGCGCGGCATGGAAACCGGCGCCGTCGTCGTCGCTGCGGGCATGTCCTCCCGGATGGGGGACTTCAAGCCCATGCTGAGCATAGGCTCAATATCCATAGCCCAGCGCGTGGTCGCAACGCTCAAGCAGGCGGGCGCGGCCCGCGTGGTAGTGGTCACGGGCTACAACGCCGAGGAGCTGGAACGGCACCTCGCCGGCAGCGGGGTGGTCTTCCTGCGCAACGAGGCCTACCGCACGACGCACATGTTTGATTCCGCCCTAATAGGGCTCAGGTACCTGCGGGACAAGTGCCGGCAGGTCCTTTTTACGCCTGTAGATATTCCATTATTCACCTCTGCAACGGTAGAGGCCCTGCTTTCGAGCGGGGCGGAGCTGGCCTGTCCGGTCTGCGGGGGCAGCCGGGGCCACCCGATCCTCATGTCCGCCGGGGTCATTGACCGTATCCTGACGGACTCGGGCGAGGGCGGGCTCCAAGGCGCGCTTGAGCGCTGCGGGGTGCCGATGACCTTTGTCGAGGTGCCGGACCCCGGCATCCTGCACGACGCGGACACGCCCGAGGACTACCGGGAGCTGCTGCGCCTGCACAACAGCCAGCTGGCCCGCCCTGTCGTCCAGGTGGCCATCTGCCGGGAGAAGCGCTTCCTGGACCCGCGCGTGGCCATGCTGCTGGCCCTGACGGAGGAGACGCAGTCCGTCCGCGCAGCCTGCCAGAGGATGCAGCTGAGCTACAGCTCCGGCTGGAACACGATAAAGCTCCTGGAGACGGAGCTGGGCTACCCCGTCGTCTCCCGCTCCCAGGGCGGGCAGAAGGGCGGACGCAGCTGGCTCACGGACAGGGGCAGGGAGCTCCTGCGCGCCTACGAGGCCTACACCCAGCGCGTCCGGGCCACGGCGGACGAGCTCTTCGCGGAGTATTTCCCCGATTTATTTAAATAAGTATATTGCACGGACTGAACTGATATGAGAGACATCTATCTCATCCGGCACGGGATGCCGGACTTTCCCGGCGGGGCGCGGATGTGCCTCGGCCGGACGGACCTGCCTCTGGGGCTGCGTGGCAGGCTGCAGGCCGCGCTGCTGGGCGCGGAGTTCGCGGGCTCGGGCCTTGGCGACTGCTTCTGCTCCCGGCTCACGCGCAGCCGGGAGACGGCGGAGCTCATGGGCTGCGAGCGCCCGGTCGTCATCCCCGGCCTTGAGGAGATGGACGCGGGCGAGTGGGACGGACTGAGCTTCGACGAGATACGCCGCCGCTGGCCCGAATACTACGAGCGCCGGGGCCGGGAGCGCGCCCTGCCCCCGCCGGGGGGCGAGGAGTTCGGCCCCGCGAGCCGTCGGTTCTCGGCTGCGGTGGCGCGGGCGGCGTCGCTCTCGCGGGGGGACGCCGTTATCGTGTCGCACTCCTCGGTCATCCAGACCCTGCTGTGTACGCTGGAGGGGGTGCCCTTCTCCTGCGCGCGGGACTTCAACCTCCCCTACGGCTCGGTGACGCGGCTGCGCTGCCCGGAGCCGGGGCGCTTCGAGCTTGTGGAATACGGCCGCCTGCCCGCCCCGCCCATGACGCCGGAGCTGGCGGAGCGCCTGCTGGCGGCGGCGCAGCTGCCGGAGGAGACGGCGGAGCACTGCCGCGCGGCGGCCCGGGCGGCGATGGACATAGTCTGCGCCCTTGCGGCGGCGGGCCTCTGCCTGGACGAGACGAGGATCTATGCCGCGGCGCTGCTGCACGACGTCTCGAAAGGCACGCCGGGCCACGCCCTGGCGGGGGCGGGGCTCATGTCCCAGCTGGGCTACCCGGAGCTTGCGCCGCTCATCGCCCAGCACAACGATTTGGAGGAGCCCTCCCGGACGGACGAGGCCGCGGTGGTCTTCCTCGCGGACAAGCTCCGGCGCGGGGCGGCGCCCGTGAGGGTCACGGAGCGTTTCCGCGAGAGCCTCTCCCGCTGCCGGGACGAGGAGGCGCGGCGCGCGCACGGCCGGCGGCTGGAGGCCGCCCTGGAGTCGGCGCGGAGGATAAACGATATCTGCGGAAAGGATGTAGTACAGATATGAGGAACATGTTCAGGACGATAGCCGAACGCCTGAGGGCCGGGGAAGAGCTCGTCATGGTGACGGTCGTGGCCTCCTCGGGGGCGACTCCGCGCGGAGCGGGCGCGAGGATGCTCGTGGGCCGCGGCGGGCGCATCTGCGGCACTATAGGCGGCGGCGCGGTGGAATACAAGTCCGAGCAGCTGGCGAAGCGGGTGCTCGACGAGAAGCGCAGCGGGGAACACGACTTCTCCCTGACGAAGAACGACGTGCAGGACCTCGGCATGATCTGCGGCGGGGCCGTGAACGTGTATTTCAGCTACATACCGGCCGGGGACGAGCATGTCCTGGCCGTTGCGGAGGAGGCGGAGCGCCGCTTCGCCGGTGGCGAGGACCTCTGGCTGCTCTCGGAGATCTCCGCGGGCGGGCGGCTGGGCCTCTGGTCGGCGGCGGAGGGCTTCTTCGGCCTGGACGCGCCGGAGTGGACGCGGCAGCTCATGAGCCGCCACCCCCAGCGCCGCCGTGAGGAGGGGCGCGACTTCTACGTCGAGCAGATAAACTCCTCCGGCAAGGTCTACGTCTTCGGCTGCGGCCACGTGGCGCAGGAGCTGGTGCCGGTGCTGGCGCACGTCGGCTTCCGCTGCGTCGCCCTGGACGACAGGCCGGAGTTTGCCAACGAAGAGGTCGTGCGCGGGGCGGAGAAGGTCCTGCTCGTGGACTTTGAGCACATAGGCGAGAGCGTGGCCATCGGCCCCGAGGACTACATCTGCATCATGACCCGCGGCCACGCCTACGACACCATCGTCCAGGCCCAGGCGCTCAGGACGCCGGCCTGCTACATAGGCGTCATAGGCAGCAAGGCCAAGACCGCGGGCGTACAGCGTCAGCTTCGGACCATGGGCTTCACGGACGAGGACTTCGCGCGCATCACGACGCCCATCGGCCTGGACATCAAGGCCGAGACCCCGGCGGAGATAGCCATTTCCATCGCGGCGCAGATGATAGAGGTCCGGGCGGGGAGGAACGCTCTTTGAGGCGCAGGCTTTTCCTGACTGGACCCATAGGCTGCGGGAAATCGACGCTCATCGCCAAGGCTCTGGGCAGCACGGTCAGGCATGCGGGGGGCTTTCTGACGCTGCGCGTCATCGAGGGCGGGCGCCTGGCGGGCTTTGACCTTGCCGCGCCCTCCGGCCAGCCCCGTGAGCGTTTCCTGAGCTTCGGCGCCGGCGGCGCGCTGCGGGACGAGCGGCCCTTCACCCGGACCGCCCCGGCCCTGCTGCGGGAGGCTGCGGAAAGGAAGTTTGCGCTGCTGGACGAGATAGGCGGTTTTGAGCTGATGTATCCGGACTTTTACGAGGCGCTGACGCGGTTTTTCTTCTCAGGCGTACCCTGCGTAGGCGTCCTGAAGGCCCTGCCCGGCGCGGAGGAGCTCCGCCGCCGCGTACAGCTGCCTTCGGAGTATCTTGACGCGGCCCGCGGGCTGCACGAGCTGCTGGCCTCGGACCCGGACACTCTCCTGCTGGAGACGACGGGCCGCTACGACGCCAACGCCGAAGGCGCGCTGCGCCACTGGGCCGAAGAATACGCCCTATAAC
>OJRG01001001.1_pt1 | contig 11966 bp, 10 predicted proteins | sample 1599121 | NCBI WGS metagenome assembly OJRG01 (sample SAMN03922528, study PRJEB24848) | human gut metagenome | isolation source: stool sample | host: Homo sapiens | place: Germany | collected 2010-05
ATCTACACAGAGTAGATCGTCGGCAGCGTCAGATGTGTATAAGAGACAGTTTTTGCATTTTCAAACCCGGCTTCATCAAGCATTTTTCTTGCTTTTTTGGTAAGGTAAGCAAGATCGCCCGAGTCAAGACGAATACCCGCCGGCTCATAACCTCTGCTGCGAAGCTCGTTAAAAACTGTTATTGCATTAGGAACGCCGCTGCGCAGCGTGTCATATGTGTCAACAAGCAGCAGACAATTTCCCGGGAAAATATCCGCATAGGCGCGGAAAGCATCAAGCTCCGTCGGGAAGCTCATTACCCAGCTGTGTGCATGTGTGCCGAGGATGGGAATGTTGAAAAGCTGACCCGTGAGAACATTGCTTGTGCCGCAGCAGCCGCCGACAACGGCAGCACGTGCGCCGTAGTTCCCTGCATCCGGACCCTGCGCGCGCCGCAGACCGAATTCCATTACGGCATCACCCTTTGCGGCATAGCAGACGCGGCTTGCCTTTGTTGCGATAAGCGTTTGATGATTAACAAGGTTCAGCAACGCTGTTTCAACGAGCTGTGCCTCCATTATCGGTGCAATGACGCGAACGAGCGGTTCATACGGATAAACGAGGGTCCCCTCTTCCATTGCATAGATTTCACCCGTGAAATGCAGTCCGCGGAGTACGCTTAAAAACGATTCATCAAAAAGATTAAGCGAACGCAGGTAAGCAACATCGTTCTCCGAGAAATGCAGATCATTGATATATTCAACGATAGATTCCGTGCCCGCCATTACTGCATAGGAAGAATTTGCTTTTGTATCGCGGAAAAAAAGGTCAAAGACCGCTTTGTTGCCCGCCATGCCCTTTTTAAAATAGCCGTACATCATGGTCAGCTGATAAAGGTCCGTCATCATGGTCAGGTTGCGGCTGCTCATTATGCTCATTTGTGGTTGAATCCTTTCGGGGGTATTTATATGGTTAAAACTGTCGGAGATACACTGAATAATTCACTTTTCGGGAATCAATAAATCAGTTCTCGTCAGTGCTGTGTTTTTGATATTTTTTAAAAACATCATCAAGCGTTTTTTCGTCATCGATACCGACAAGGGTTTTTTCCGCCCCTTCGCCTGTTTCACGCAAAATTACGTATTCGAGTTCATCGCTGTCATCATCAACCGGAAGCAAAACATAGTAGTTTTCGCCGTTGTGTTCGATAATGTCCATAATATCAAACTCTATCTCATTTTCATCCTCATCGATAAGGATAATGCTGTTGTAAAGCTGTTCTTCCAAACTCTGCTCTCCTGTGTTTGTATTTTGCTCCGCGGCGACAAATTCCGCCTTATAATGCAGCAATATGCAGCGAGCAGCACAGAAAGCCGTTTAATCGGCACAATGCACTGCCGCTGCATATATCGTACGTTAAGTAAGCACTGTTCGGGCATCACACCCATAGCCGCGTGATTGCTGCCTGAATATGTGTTTTGTTATGCCTTGCCGTTGCAGCCGAGAACGTCAACGATCTTATGGCGAACCATCTCTTTGATGGCAGCGCGGGCGGGCTTGAGATACTGACGGGGATCGAAGTGAGAGGGGTACTCATCGAAGTATTTGCGGATGGTGCCGGTCATTGCAAGGCGGAGATCGCTGTCGATATTAATCTTGCAGACTGCCATGCTTGCCGCTTTGCGGAGCATATCCTCGGGGACACCGATTGCATCCGGCATGTTTCCGCCGTGTTCATTGATCATCTTGACAAATTCGGGAATGACCGAGCTTGCACCGTGCAGAACGATCGGGAAACCGGGAAGACGCTGCTCAACCTCTTCAAGGATATCGAACCGAAGCATGGGCTTTGTGCCGGGTTTGAATTTGTATGCGCCGTGGCTGGTGCCGATTGCGATTGCAAGGCTGTCAACACCGGTACGCTCAACAAATTCCTGAACCTGCGCGGGGTTGGTGTAGCTTGCATCCTCTGCGGAAACATTGACATCGTCCTCGACGCCCTCAAGCCTTCCGAGTTCGCCCTCAACAACAACGCCGTGATCGTGTGCATATTCAACAACCTGACGGGTGAGTTTGATGTTGTCCTCGAAGGAATGATGTGAACCGTCAATCATAACGGAGGTGAAACCGCCGTCGATGCAGCTCTTGCAAAGCTCGAACGTGTCGCCGTGGTCAAGGTGTACGCAGATGGGCAGCTGAGTTTCAATTTCGGCTGCTTCAATAAGCTTCATGAGATATGTGTGGTTGGCATATTTCCTTGCGCCTGCGCTGACCTGAAGAATGAGCGGTGCGTTTTCTTCTTTTGCAGCTTCGGTAATTCCCTGGATGATCTCCATGTTGTTAACGTTGAATGCGCCGATGGCGTATCCGCCGTTATAGGCCTTTTTGAACATTTCGGTGCTGGTTACGAGTGGCATTCCGGAATCCTCCTAATGAATTTATTCATTGTAAGTTAAGCGCGAACAACTCCTGCGTATCAATCAGGACAATATCATCCGCTGAACCTATTATATACCAGTGCCTGTATTAAATCAACCGCTTTTTTCCGCAAATTTGATTTATATTTTTTATACTTTTTTCAGTCTGTTTCGGTTTTTTCAATACTAACGGTGCGTAAACGCAGCAAACAGCTGTTGTCCGGCTTCAGGCAAGCACATTCGCCTTCGGCAATGCGGCACGGATTGCTGCAATGCCTTCCTGTGAAATACCCGTTCGCTGCAAATCCAGTTTTTCCAGTCCCGTCAATGTGCAAAGCACCTCCACCGCAGAATCATCAAGCGGATTGCCAGACAAATCGAGTTTTTTCAGATTCACATGTTCTTCAAGAGCCGAAACATCCGTTATTGCATTGTTGTGCAGCGAAACATCCGTCAGGTTGATGAGCTCCGCAAGAGAGGAAATATCCTCAATCGAATTCATTCCCGCATACAGAACGGACAGTTTTTTCATGCCCGCCAAAGCGGAAATATCCGAAATGCTGTTATTGTATATCCACAGCCGTTCCATATTCTCAAGGCTGCGCAGCTCGGAAATATCGCTCAGCACATTATCATGCAGGTTCAGCCTGCGCAATTCGTGAAGCTCCGAAAGCGGTGAAACATCCGAAATGCTGTTATCATGCAGATACAGTTCACGCAGCTCAACGAGTTTTGAAAGCGGGCGCAGGTCGCTTATGCTGTTGCTCCGCAAACCAAGCTTTTGAAGCTTTGTAAGCTCCGAAAGCGGCTGAAGGTCATGAATCTCGTTTTCATGCGCAAGTAGTTTAGTCATATTCTTGAGCGGCGTCAGCGGATAAAGGTTGGAGATATTGTTCTTGTCAATATCCAACTCCAGCAGGTCCGTCAGTTCGCTCAGGTGTGATATGTCAGAAATATTGTTCGTATCGAGGTTCAGTTTTCGCAATGCGGTAAGCTTTTCAATCGGAGATAAATCGTAAATCATGTTTTCGGAAAGATCCAGCACACGAAGATAACCGAATTTCGTCAAATCGTCAATATACATCAGTCCGCACCGCCGCAGATGCAGCTCCGCAATGCTGCTTCTGTCCGATACGCATATCGAGCCATATTTATATTTAAAGGCACGCGCGAAGTTTTCGTTATTGAATTGTAATTCTGTTTCAAACGGATTCGGTTCGTCTGCGGGCAGCGGCAAAGGCGTCTGTACAGGAGGAATATAATCGCCTGACAAAACCTGTGTGGGGTTCGGCACAGGGGAATCGGTTTGCTCGGCAGATCGCTCGGGTTTTACGGGAGCAAGGCTCTCGCCGCCGCTGCATCCGAGAATTGCGGTCGCTCCGATACATATAAGCAGCGCAAAAGCAGCCGGTTTACGAAGTGCAGTCAAAACAGCAGGACCGGGGGTGCGAACCCCATTGTTCCGTGAACAATGCTGCAATGCCGATTTTGCTTTTTTATCGTCAGTTTCGTTGTTTGATTTAGATTTATACGTATTTTTTCTGTTAATCATATTCGTCCCGAACTCATATTGTTTGTTCCCGCCGCATTCGCCGCACTTTCGCAATGCCCGTTTTCGCATCAACCAATAGCCGCCGTCCTGTCAAGGATCCTCGTGCCAAAGGGGAGCAGCCTTGTCGGTCGCTCCCCATGTCAAATCATCGTGCGGAATACGGCATTATCCACCGGACTTTTGCTGTGCAAAAGCTGTCAAGGGTGCAAATGCCGTTCGACACTCGGAGATACTCCGGATAATTCGTGTTTTTGTGTGTAACCGCTTACAGTTGCGGCTCGGTTCACAAAAACAGCCTTTAGGCAGAGTTTTCGTTGTACGGAGCTTCCTCAGATGACACCGATTGCCATACGCATTATGGTCAATGCATCCGAAACGGAAACACCGGGGTTGCCGTCAACATCCGCAAGCTGAATCTGCTGCTCGGTAAGCTGCATCGTGCCCATCGCATACCGCATTGCAGTCAATGCATCCGAAATGGTCACGTTGCCGTCCATATCAACATCGCCGGGAGCGTACTGTGCGCCGATATAACCGGGAATGCTGATATTATCAACCCAGCCGCAGTCGCTTCCGCTGTTGACGCTGCTGTCCTTAGAATACACCCATTCGAAGGTGTAGGAACCGGTTGTCTGAGCGGTGTATGTAACCGTTGTCCAGTCACGGTCGCCGGAGATATTCGTGTTGTCCGTATTGTTGACTCTGAATTTGAGTTTGTCGTAATTGCTTTCGCTGCTGACGCGCCAATCAAAGCTCATTGTTTCGCCTGCGTTCATGTTGACGGTAACGCTGAACCCTGCGGAAGAACCGCCGACGCCTGCGTTTGTGCTTACAACGCTTGCGCCGCCGACGCTGTTCACAACATCAACCGCCCAAGGATGGCTGCTGTTGTTTGTGAAATTCAGCGTGCCGTTCTGCACGTTTGCCGCCTCGTCAAAGCTCGGAAGCCCTGCAATCGTCACTTGCGCGGAGGCAGTGTAGTAACGATCGTTGAGCAAATCGTGTGCTCTTGCCGTTATGGTTGCCGTGCCCTGAGCGACGCCGGTGACGGCTGCATAACGCTTATTGCCGCGAACTGCTGCAACAGCGGGGTTTGAAGAAGTCCACTCAACCTCGAAATTGTTTGCATTCTCGGGTGTGCGGAGTGCAGACAGGCGAATTTCGCCGCCGACATAAGCCTGTGCGGAAACGGGGTCAATGCTGAGCGCCGTGAGCGCAACGGGTTCGGGGGGGATTGCATTCAGAGTTACGCCGAAATACTTAAGGCCGTTGTCCGCACCCTGCGGCGGGAAGTAAATGCCGTCAACGGGTTTTACGGTTATTGCACCGCCGCCGCTGATGGAGCAGCTGTTTCCCGTGAAAACAACCGGTGAAAGCAGGTTGTAGAGATTCTGAACATCGTGATAATCCGCGGGGTTGTATCCCTCCTGCATCCTGAAACCGTAAATGCCGTCGTATGCATCCGGCGCATTTGCGGTCATTGCAACGCGGAAATTGCCGACAAATTCGGAAGCCGTCTGGCCCGTGACCTCTTTGAACGCAGTCGCAAAGGATTTTCCTGCGGCAAGCTTTTGCAGAAGCGCACGGAAAGTCTGGTTGCCGTATTGCGTGTAGATATACTGAGCAAAGAACGATACCTGAGCATAAAGCGCAAGCCTGTCGTCCGTTTCGATCCAGTTGCTCCAATCGTACATTGAGAAGCCGTTGTGCAGGCTCCATGCGGAAACATACTCGTGTTCTGCGGGCGGAGTGAGCCAATCGTTATTGGTTTTGAAGCTGTAGTTCATCCAGCTCTGCACCCTGCGGGAAATGCTGCTGCCGGGATAGCAGATTTCCTCGGAAGCCGCGCTCATGCATTCGTTTATCCACGTGTCGGAACCGCCGGCGGAGTAGTTGATAAGGTGCTGATATTCGTGCACCATTGTGCCGTAGGTATCTGCAATGTCGATGGTGACTTCACCCTCGGTATTAACATAGTAAACACCGGGATATGTATCGATATTAAGGCAGGGCATTCCGTTCGAAGCAAGATCCGATGCAGTGAAGAAGCCTGCAACATAGCCGTTGCCGGGAGTCCAGCCGTCGTCAATGTTGTAATACAGAATGTTCAGCCTGCCGTCGCCCTGGCTTCCGTTTGCGTGATCGCCGAATGAAGACTGCATCAATGCAAACTTTGAATCGAACTCATCCGCACAAATCTGGGCAAAGCTCTCGTCGATTTCATCAAGGGGATAGACGTTTGCCGCCGTTGATGTGGGAGTCCAGATATAGCAATGCTCGCCCTTTGCAAGCACTTCAAACTCAACATTTGAGTTGGGCAGCGGGCAATAGCTTGAATAGAGGCTGAAAACATGTGTGTCGCCGACATTGAAGGAAAGGGATTCCGTGCCGATGCTTCCGATGTTGCTGCGGGAATCAACACCGGCTTTTTTGTCCGCTTCGGCAAGCTCGGAATCTATATCGACAACATAACCCTTGTCGGAAACGGGAAGGCTGCCGCGGTTTGCACCGGTTGCGCCGACACCGACTTCGGTTTCGATAAGGCCGCTCATGTTGCCCGTGGACATATCGCCGTAAGAGCTTGTGCTCGGGTTGTAAATAACGACATAGTCGCCGCTGTAGCCATCGCTGCCGTCGGTGTCGATTTCAACATCGCCGGTGTTGATGAGGTTTGGGGTTACCTGTGTTTTTGCAGCAGCGGAAGACGGCAGGACTGCCGCAAGCGTCGTTACCGCAAGGCACAGGCTCAGCATGATGCTGATGATTTTCTTCATAACGTTTCCTCCTGAAGTTTTTGCAGAGGTGTATCGGCAAGCAATCCGCTCGATGCGGGTTTGTCCGAACCACTGCACATATATAATAACACATCCGCCGCATTCATCAAAGATAAATCGGGGCGAATGTGTCAATATATTATTTTTTCGTATTCTTTAATCTAAATCCTGCCTTTTCGCTCATGCGTCTGCCTGATTCTCGATTCAATGCCCATATCTGTCGGAACATAGTAAACATGTCCTTCAACTGAAGGCGGCATGTATTTTTGCTCCACTTCATGATTCGGGTAATCATGAGGATATTTATACCCTGCGCCGTGCCCAAGCTGTTTTGCGCCCTTGTATGACGTATCTCTGAGATGAATCGGAACAGGTTCGTCAATCGTCTTCTCCGCCTCGGCAAATGCACCGTCAACAGCAAGAACTATGGAATTGGATTTCGGACTTTCGCAAACAAAAACGATCGCCTGTGCAATGCTGAGCCTTGCCTCCGGCATTCCGATGAGTTCAAGTGACTGCGCCGCCGCAACAGCCTGCTGCATTGCGGTCGGGTTCGCCATGCCGACATCTTCGGAAGCATGCGCAATGATCCTGCGGCAGATAATCCGCGGGTCAAGTCCCGCATAGATAAGCCTTGCAAACCACGCAAGTGCGGCATTGCTGTCCCCGCCTCGGAGGGATTTGCAAAATGCGGAGAGCATATCATACAGCTGCTGCTCATCGCATTTAATGACTTTTTGCTGAATTGATTCAGCCGCAATTTCAGCCGTGATATGTATCACTCCGTTTGCAGACGGTTCGGTTGTTCGCACCGCAAGCTCAAGCGCATTCAGTGCGCAGCGCACATCTCCGTTTGCAATGCGGGCAATATGCATCATTGCCGCTTCATCAACCGATGTTTTGTACATGCCGAGCCCTTTTTCCGCGTTATTAAGAGCAGCCGTCATCGCTTGCATAACATCTTTTTCCGATAAAGGATAAAATTGGAACAGTCTGCATCGGCTGACTATTGCGCCCGTCATGGAAATCATCGGGTTTTCGGTGGTTGAGCCGATGAATTTAATCGTGCCGCTTTCAAGCGCGGGCAGAACGGAGTCGGACTGTGCCTTGCTCCATCTGTGGCATTCATCCAAGAGCAGGAAAGTTTCCTTTCCGTAAAGGCGCAGATTATTTTCGGCCTCGGCAATGACCTCGCGAACCTCTTTAACTCCGGACGTCACGGCATTAAGCTTTACAAAGTTCGAACGCGTTGTGTTTGCGATTATTGAAGCAAGCGTTGTTTTTCCGCAGCCGGGCGGACCCCAAAATATGCTGCTTTGAAGTGCATCGATTTTTATGGCGCGCCGAAGAAGGCAGCCCTCGCCCACAATATGCCTTTGTCCTATGAATTCATCCAACGTTTGCGGGCGCATTCTGTCCGCAAGCGGAGCGGATTTTGAAACATTGTTTGAAAAAAGGTCCTGCATAGCTCCGTTTGAATCCGTTTTCGAAATTGCTGTATTCGCTTGATTTTACTGTAATGCCACGCAATCCGCCGCCGGTTGCCGGCGACGGACTGCATTCGAAAGAAAGTGCAATGAAGCACACGATTTATTTATCGGTATCCTCAAAGCTCATTTCCATAAGGCGTGCGGGCAAATGTTCGAACATGTATGCCATGGGTTCACGTTCGTGAATGGTGCGCACGGCTTCCGCAAACAGCGGCGCGGCGGAAACAACTTTGATTTTCTTTGAATTTTTAAGCACATCGGTGTTGTCAACGGTATCGGTTGTGACAAGCATCTTGATGGGGCTTTCTTCAATGCGCTTAACAGCGTCCTCCTTGACGATCGCATGGGAAAGGAACGCATAAATTTCTTTCGCGCCCTTGTCCATAAGGCCGTATGCAACCTTGCAGAGGGTGTTGCCGCTGATTGTGAAATCATCAACAACCATGCAGGTTTTGCCTTTTACATCGCCGATAATCTCAAGTGCATTGGGGTTTTCGTCGTGGCCGATGCGAACCTTGTCGCCGATTGCAACATTGCAGCCGAGAATGTTTGCGTATGCCCTTGCACGCTTTGCCGAACCCGCATCGGGAGAAACGACAACGAGATTTTCATTAACAATGCCGAGGTGCCGCGCATATTCGCAGAGCAATGCACTTGCATAAAGGTGATCGACGGGTTTCGAGAAGAAACCCTGAACCTGAGCCGCATGAAGGTCCATTGTAACGACCCTGTCGGCACCGCACATCTCGATGCAGTCCGCACAAACCCTTGCGCGGATTGAAACACGGGGTTCATCCTTTTTGTCAGCTTTTGCATAGCCGAAATAAGGAATAATTGCGGTTATTGAGTTTGCACTTGCACGTTTGAACGCATCTATCCAAAAAATAAGCTCGGTGAACGCATTGTTCGGATCCTTGCCGATGGATTGAACAATGTAAACATCCTTGTTGCGGATGGATTCATCGGCGCGGACGTAGATTCCGCCCTCGGAAAAAATATGGGTTGTGGATTTGCCGAGTTCAACGCCGAGATAATCACACATTTTCTGTGCAAACGGCCTGCTTGCGGAGCCGGCAAAAACAGTTATGATACCGTTGGTTGAGTTCATAATTCTAAGAAGCTCCCCCTCATCAAAATATTTTGCTATCGTAATTATAGCAGACAAGCCCCGTGCATTCAATGAGAGCAGCGAACAAAATGAAAGTATATTCGGGCAATATCGACTCGCTTTTTATTTTTTCGTGCCGCACAAAAGAATGCCCCGGACGGTTATAAGCCGTCCGGGGCAGGGTTCATGCGTTCGGCTGAACGATTCAGTTTTGACTTTTTCCACCGCTTCCGCCGAACAGCTCCTCATCGATTGTGTAGCCGGGTTCGCCCTCGGCAACACTTCTGACAGCAGCATAATAATCGTCCCAAACGATAAGATACTGTGTGTGTTCACTGTTCAAGAAGTATATTTTAAATCCGATTCCGCTTCCGCCCTCATAGTCGGGGGCGCCGGTGATTGCATTAAGCTTCTTAGTCACGTTCTGATACCCGTTCTCCGAAGAACGGTATTCGGGCAGATTTGCAAACACCTCATGCACCTGTTCAAGTGTGAGCATAGGCACATCCTCCGGAAGATCCCCAATGATTTGCAGTATCTGCTTTGTGTAGTTCCTCTCAGACCCAATGCCTTGAAAACTCAGCTCAATGTTTTTAAGCTTCTGCTTCTGCTCATCGTCGGCACGAGCCATACAGTATTCATACAGCGAGCCATATGCCTTTGACCAGACATTCGCGCTTTTCCAAACATCCAAATCACTGTAATCCGGAGCTTCCGTCGGAAGCTGAGCCTGTTCTGTCGGAGCGGCAGTACTCGGATTTTTGCCCGAAGTGCCGGTGCAGCCCAAGACAAACACAACAGCGCATACAAGTGCGATTATGAGGGTAAGAGTTTTCCTGTTCATGCCGTTGTCCTCCTTTTCGTTATTCTTGAACGAAAACGGTGTGCACAGCGAATCATCATTGTGCCCGTTCCCAATCGATTGTGAAGCGTGATTAATTATCGGTCACGCTTCGTTTTTTCACGGCTGCGCAGATTACGGGCGCAGCAGCCACGTTTCGCTTCCTGCACTGTCGTAGTGCCTTACCGTGCCCCTCCACACGCGAACGTACTCGGTGTGTTCGGCATTCAGGTAGTAGACCGTGTTTGTGATTCCGCTTCCGCCCTGATAATCCGGCGCACCGGTGATTGCATTAAACCGCGTCATCACTTCGCGTTCGGTATCATCAAAATCCACGGGTCTGAATCCCATCTGTGCAACTTCGTTGCAGATCGCCTGCACCTGTTCAAGGGTGAGATAGGGTGTATCCTCCGGAAGGTCGCCCATTACAAGCATGACATCCTTAACACATACCATAAAGCAGCCCAAGCTGTCAGTGTCGCGGACTTGAATTTCATCAAGCTTCTGCTTTTGTGCATCCGTTGCCTTCTCGTAACTCCTTGTCAGGAGTTCGGGATCATCAAACTGAATGCGTGAGCTGTAATTGGCCTTTTCAACATTGGTTGAATCGGGAGGATTAACGGGCGCATCTGTTTTCTGCTTGTCTCCGGCTGTCAGTGCCTGCACGGCAATGCAGCCGAGAGCGAGCGCAACCGCACATGCAAGCGCGATTATGAGGGTAAGAGTTTTCTTTTTCATAATAATTTCCTCCTTGAATCCGGTAGAAATGATTCTTTTTGTTCTCGCAACGGCAGAATTGCCGTTGCAAGAACAGGTTTCAGTCAGCCGTTTTAACGCAATGCTATGCAATCGGTTCAGTTATGTATTCCACGACTGTGTGCGTTGCAGCATCAAACACCGCTGCGAAGCCTATCGTTACTTGCAGATACCGTGTGTGTTCACTGTTCAAATAGTATACTGTGAATCCGATTCCGCTTCCGCCTTCATAGTCCGGGGCGCCGGTAACTGCGCAAAGTCTTCTGTCAAGTTCACTGCGCCATTCCCACCAATCTTCAATTCCCATGTCGTTAACTTCGGCGCAGATTGCGCGTGCCTGTTCAACAGTGAGAATCGGAGTATCCGAGGGCAGCCTCCCCATAATTTGCAAGATCTTTTTCTTGTAAGCATAATTGAATCCACCGAATTCACATTCGATGTTTTCAATCATCCGCTTTTGCTCGTCATTTGCTTCTGCATAGAGCTTGCCGTAAACAGCCGAAGTGTCACTCTCAACAGCTTCCGAATTTTCGAATTCGGAAGTATCCTGCGAATCCCATGCCCAAGGAATCTGATAACAGGAATTCGGATCGTTCTCGTCAGTCCAGTAGTAGTAATACTCGGACGCATCCCGGTTCTGTTCAAAAGGATCAACATCGTTCAAAGCAACATCGGCTGCATTCCTTCCGCTGAGCGTCAGTGCCTGCACGGCAAAGCAGCCCAAGGCAAGCACAACCGCACATGCAAGTGCGATGATGATGGTAAGAGTTTTCTTTTTCATAATTAAACCTCCATAGCAATGTTATGGTGATAGCTTGCCCGATTGCTGTCGATTGAACCGTTCCCGGTCGAAATGAGTTTTGCAAGCCAAAACATTTATCGGGCGGAGATCGGAAACGGGGAAGTCCTTGTTGTCAGCACAGCCGGAATGCACAAAGACCCGAGGAACTGCGGCTTGGAGCTTTTGAAAATCGGATCGATCGCCCTCGTTTCGGCTCTCTTCCGCTCTTCGAGTCAAGCATACCATATATTGCCGGATAGTGCAAGTG
>OJRG01001004.1_pt1 | contig 11944 bp, 11 predicted proteins | sample 1599121 | NCBI WGS metagenome assembly OJRG01 (sample SAMN03922528, study PRJEB24848) | human gut metagenome | isolation source: stool sample | host: Homo sapiens | place: Germany | collected 2010-05
CAGCTTTCTGCTGTGGTTCGTGCTGCCCATTCTGCTGTTCAGTTTCATCGGCAACCAGATGAACAAAAAGCTGATGGAAAAGGCAGGCGGCGGTCCGGGTGCCATGATGTTCGGCGGCGCGAGCAAATCCAACGCAAAGGTGTATGTGCAGTCCACCCATGGCATCCGCTTTGCGGACGTTGCCGGTGAGGACGAAGCCAAGGAGAATCTGCAGGAGATCGTCAATTATCTGCACGACCCCAAGAAGTACGAGGAGATCGGTGCTTCCATGCCCAAGGGCATTCTGCTGGTAGGCCCTCCGGGCACCGGCAAGACCATGCTGGCCAAGGCCGTGGCAGGCGAATCCAACGTTCCCTTCTTCTCCATCTCCGGCTCGGAGTTCGTGGAGATGTTCGTGGGCATGGGTGCCTCCAAGGTGCGTGACCTGTTCAAGCAGGCCAAGGAAAAAGCCCCCTGCATCGTGTTCATTGATGAAATTGACGCCATTGGCCAGAAGCGCAACAGCGGCCAGTTTGGCGGCAACGACGAGCGCGAGCAGACCCTGAACCAGCTGCTTACCGAGATGGACGGCTTTGAGGGCAACACCGGCGTCATTATTCTGGCAGCCACCAACCGCCCGGATTCCCTTGACCCTGCCCTGACCCGTCCCGGCCGGTTTGACCGCCGTGTGCCCGTGGAGCTGCCCGACCTAAAGGGCCGCGAAGAGATCTTGAAGGTACACGCCAAAAAAGTGAAGATCGCCCCGGGTGTGGACTTCAACGCCGTGGCACGCATGGCCTCCGGTGCCTCCGGCGCAGAGCTGGCCAACATTGTGAACGAAGCCGCCCTGCGTGCCGTGCGGGCGGGCCGCAAGAGTGTGACGCAGGCCGACCTTGAGGAGAGTATCGAGGTGGTCATTGCCGGCTACCAGAAGAAGAATTCCATCCTGACCGACCACGAAAAGTGCATCGTAGCCTACCATGAGATCGGCCATGCCCTTGTAGCAGCCAAGCAGTCCAACTCTGCACCGGTGCAGAAGATCACCATTATCCCCCGCACCTCCGGCGCACTGGGCTACACCATGCAGGTGGACGAGGGCAACCACTACCTGATGAACAAGGCCGAGCTGGAAAACAAGATCGCCACCCTGACCGGCGGCCGCGCCGCCGAGGAGGTGGCCTTCAACTCCATCACCACCGGCGCGTCCAATGATATTGAGCAGGCCACCAAGCTTGCCCGCGCCATGCTGACCCGCTACGGCATGAGCGATGAATTTGACATGGTGGCGCTGGAGACCGTAAACAACCAGTATCTGGGCGGCGATACCTCGCTGGCCTGCAGTGCCCAGACCCAGCGCGAGATCGATCAGAAGGTGGTAGAGCTGGTCAAGACCCAGCACGAAAAGGCCATTCGCATCCTGACCGAGAACCGCGCAAAGCTGGACGAGCTGGCACAGTACCTGTACCAGAAAGAGACCATCACCGGCGAGGAGTTCATGGATATCCTCAACCGCGATGATGCAGAAAGCAAACCGGAAAATTCCTGAAAATAAAAATTTTTGAATCTTTTGCAATAATCCGACCGCCGTATCCGTTTATAGAGCAGATACGGCGGTTTTCCATTGTGGATGCGCCGCAGCTGAACCATGGTTCCCAAAAAGATTATGATGCAAAAAAATGAAGGCAGTCCCTGCGGCTGCCGTTTTCAGGAGGTATTTCCTATGAAGATGCTGAACAAAAAGTTTGTCCGTACCCTGAGCTGTGCCGCTGTGGCGGTGTGTGCCGCTGCCATGCTGAGCGTGGGTGCATTTGCCGCCGAGGTAGATTCTACCTGCGTGGAGGGCTATCTGCCCCCGCAGGAGCAGATGGTGCAGGGCGACATCGCACTGCACAGTGCCGACGTTGCCGTGGGCGAAAAAGACCCCAGCTACGGCGGTTACGGTGCCCCGGAGGGCAACCCCATTCAGGGCAACATTATGCTGATCTCCGGCGACGAGCTGGCTGACACCGCCAAGACCGAGGCGCGCTACACCGTCAAGGGTCTGCTGGGCAAGCAGCTGCTGTACACCGCCCGCCAGAAGGACGGCGTGCTGACGCTGGACGTCCCCGCCGAGGTGGCTACCTTCCGCACCACCATCGAGGATATGCAGACTTTGCAGGCCAACGGCGTGAAAACGCTGGTGCTGGTGACCGAGAAGAACACCACCACCCTGAACCTCTCGCTGCTGTGCGAGGGACAGAAGTCCGGCACCCGCGTCACCCTGCGGCATCTGGGCAGCACTGCTACCCTCTCTGTGGGTCTGCGCTGCCGCCGCGACCTGCTGATCGGCCGCTAATCGGAAAAACGGCAGTATAATTTGTGGTTCAGAAACGCCCACAGGCGTTTCTGAACCACTTTTTTTAATGATGACAAGACCCCCGGCGGGCAGCCGGGGGTCTTGTCGCACACTTATGGAGGCTTGGACAGGAATAAAAGGAAGATCACATTCCCTTTGCGGGAAAGAGAATCGCTGCTTACTTGCCGCGGACGGCTGCGAAGCCGGCTTCCAGATCGGCAAGGATATCATCAATGTGCTCGGTGCCGTTGGACAGACGGATGGTGTTCTGGTAGATCTGCTGCTCGGCCAGCTCGGCATCGGTCAGCTGGCTGTGGGTGGTGGAGGCCGGGTGGATGACAAGGCTCTTCACGTCCGCTACGTTGGCCAGCAGAGAGAAGATCTTCAGGTTATCAATGAAGGTAAAGGCCTCCTCGCAGCCGCCCTTGATGTTAAAAGTAAAGATGGATGCGCCGCCGTTGGGGAAATACTTCTGGTACAGGTCGTGATCCGGGTGATCCGGCAGCGAGGGGTGGTTCACCTTTTCCACCTGCGGGTGGTTGGCAAGGAACTCCACCACCTTTTTGGTGTTCTCTACATGACGCTCAATGCGCAGGCTCAGCGTCTCGGTGCCCTGCAGCAGCAGGAAGGCGTTGAAGGGGGAGATGGTAGCGCCGGTATCCCGCAGCAGGATGGCGCGGATATAGGTAACGAACGCGGCAGGGCCTGCAGCGTCTGCAAAGGAGACGCCGTGGTAGCTGGGGTTGGGGGCGGCAATGTTGGGGTAACGGCCGCTGGCCTTCCAGCCGAAGTTGCCGCTGTCCACGATGATGCCGCCCAGCGTAGTACCGTGGCCGCCGATGAACTTGGTAGCCGAGTGCACCACGATATCCGCACCGTGCTCGATGGGACGGATGAGGTACGGGGTGCCGAAGGTGTTGTCAATGACCAGCGGCAGACCGTGCTTATGGGCGATGGCGGCAATGGCGTCGATATCCGGGATGTCGCTGTTGGGGTTGCCCAGCGTCTCCAGATACACAGCCTTGGTGTTGGGCTGGATCGCGGCCTCCACCTGTGCAAGGTCGTGGGCATCCACGAAGGTGGTGTTGACGCCGAACTGGGTCAGGGTGTGTGCCAGCAGGTTGTAGCTGCCGCCGTAGATGGTCTTTTGTGCCACGATGTGGTCACCGGCCTGTGCCAGTGCCTGAATGGTGTAGGTGATGGCGGCTGCACCGGAAGCGGTAGCCAGCGCTGCCACGCCGCCCTCCAGCGCTGCGATGCGCTTTTCGAATACATCCTGCGTGGAGTTGGTCAGACGACCGTAGATATTGCCTGCATCGGCCAGACCGAAGCGGTCGGCGGCGTGCTGGCTGTTGCGGAACACATAAGACGTGGTCTGGTAGATGGGCACCGCACGGGCATCGGTGGCGGGGTCGGCCTGCTCCTGACCGACATGAAGCTGCAGAGTTTCAAATTTATATTCAGACATCGTCATTTGCCTCTCTTTATATACTAAAAGTATTATTATTGTGTACAAAAAATCCCGATGCGTTTTCAAAGGCGCACCGGGCAGTGTGGTCTACCGGAGCTGCTGCTGTCACATTCGGGTGCACATTCGCACAGCCGAGGGCAACATACAGTACACATCCGATGCCTGTGCCCGGTTGGTATGCATTCGCCCACAGCGATAATTCGCGTGCAGCAGTTCTTTCCAGATCAGCTTCATCTTTGTGCCCTCCTTCCGGTAAAACTTTCCCATCCCTCTATGTACCACCCGCCGGGGAACCTCTGTTTCATTTCCCTACAAGACTGGTGGATTGGATGTTTGCATTATATCCCGTTCTACCTAGTTTGTCAATAGGTTAATTCCACTTTTTTCAAGGATGTATTTTTTGCATGATAATTTTGCCCGTGCCGCCCCCGCCCGACAGCATTTTGTACAGCACGGTCTTTCGACCGTACTGAGGGCACACCGATAACTACTGCCCGCCTGCACCCACATCCGGCGCTGCGCGCCACCTTCCCCCGGCTGGGGGAAGGCTTTTGTTCCGGCACGTTTTCAGGAAATAGGAACTGCGCTCACATCAAAAAAGGACTGCTGCACCAGATGCCGTGCAGCAGTCCTTTGTATCGTTATAAAGAGAATTTAAGCGATTCGCCGTGAAATAGTTTAGACAGACTTTGTCTGTTCCGTCCGGGTGGAAATGCTGAACAGCACAAAGCCGATGACGAACAAAATGGCAATGGAGCCCACACCCACGTTGGCGCTGCCGGTCAGCTGGCTGCCCACGCTGACGATCATGGTGCCAAGGAAGGATGCGCCCTTGCCGCAGATATCGAACAGACCAAAGTATTCGCCGGATTTTTCCTGCGGGATGATCTTTGCAAAGTGGCTGCGGCTCAGTGCCTGCACACCGCCCTGGAACATCCCCACCACCACGGCCAGCACCCAGAACTGCCACTGACTCTTCAGGAAGAAGGCAAAGACGGCAATGCCGATATAGGCTGCAATGCACACCGGGATGAGGGTCTTGGACGCGTATTTCTGGCTCAGACGGCCGAAGATCAGCGCCGAGGGGAAAGCCACGATCTGGGTGACCAGCAGCGCCAGCAGCAGGCCGGTGGTGTCCAGTCCCAGTGCCGTGCCGTAGGCGGTAGCCATATCAATGATGGTATACACGCCGTCGATGTAGCAGAAGAAGGCCAGCAGGAACCAAAACACCTGCTTGTCCTGTGGCAGATGCTTCAGGGTCTGCCCGATGCGCACGAAGCTTTGGCGGATGGCGTGCTGCTCCACCTCCACATAGTTGATCTGACGGTATTTTTTCAGCAGCGGCAGGGTGACCGCCAGCCACCATACGGCGGTAATGACCAGCGCGATGGACAGCGCAGTCATCTGACTAAGCCCCACCGCACTGCTGCCCAGCACCAGCGCCAGACAGACCACAAAGGGCACGCAGCTGCCGATATAACCCCACGCGTACCCGCGGGAGGACACCATGTCCATCCGTTCCGGGGTGGTCACATCGCCCAGCATGGAATCGTAGAACACCAGACTGCCGGAGTAGCCGATCTTGGCAATGATAAAAATGACCAGAAAGGCCAGCCATGTGCCCGCCATACCCATGGCGCAGCAGCCAATGACGCCCACAAAAAGGCAAAGCATGAAGATGGGCTTTTTAAAGCCCTTGGTGTCCGCCAGCGTGCCCAGAATGGGGCTCAGAATGGCGGTGACCACCGTGACGATGGAGCTTGCGTAGCCCCAGTAGGCCAGATAGTCCACCTTGCTCACCCCGCCGGCTTCGGCCAGCGCATTGAAGAAGATGGGCACCAGTGTGGCAATCATCAGCACAAAGGCCGAGTTGCCCACATCGTATAAGATCCATGCCCGCTCCAGCGGTGTCACCTTGAATTTTTCAGTTTTCATCGTATTTCCCTTGTCCTCTTTGCACCGCCGGGCGGCGCGTTTTTTAAAATTCCCCAAAGGTGTGGTCGTAAGCGGCATCCAGCGGCTCGTCCGTATCCAGCTTTGCCACATACTCTAAGATCAGCCGCTCTGCCAGCGGTAAAGCCTTGGCGTACAGCGCATCCAGCTTGCGGTTGCTCTCGGTGCACTGCGGGTTCGGCTGCGGGTTTGCCACAAGGCCGTGCATCCCCTCGTACTTGCCCAGCACCTTCATGCCGGTCAGCACCACCCAGCGCTTGACCGGATTCGAGGCCTGCAACACCTTATGCACCATGATCATCCCCTTCAGGGCTTCCAGCGCGGTCTGCTCCGAAATATCCCTGTAAAACGGCGCAATGACCCGGGCATTCTCTGCGCTGGGGTGGATATGGCTGGCGGCAAAGAAGGTCAGCGGGTCATAGCCGTCCCGGCGCATCAGCATATTGTCGAACTCAGTCTCGATCTCGCAGTGGGTCACACCGCTCTCCCGGGTAAACTGCTCCACAAAGGGGTGGCAGGTGCTGTCCAACGCAAAATGGCACACAAAGCCCAGCGCGTAGGCCAGCGCAGCCTCGCGGTCGGCTTCCTCGTGCACCACCCGGCGTGCCCGGTCAAAGAACGTTCTGCCCGGCTCGTCGTGCATGGCGTTGCCCAGCGCGGCGACCGGGGTGGACTTTTCCGCATGGTAATAGAACAGCAGGTCCGGCCCATGCAGGCCGATATCATACAGTTCCCGGTGCGCCTCCAGCTTTTCCCGCAGCGGCGCGGGCAGATGGTCCAGCACATTTGCGCCAAAGCGGCGGTGTGCGTAGGTAGAGGGCATCTCTCATTCCTCCTTCTTGCAGTGCCAGCGCCCGCCGCCCTGTTCCGGCTGCACTGACCAAAAATTCTATCGTTTTCAGTATAGCAGAAAGTTTGCCGGCCTTCTACCCTTTTGTGTCTGTTTTCTGTAAAAAGTTTTAATAATTTTGCTGCACTTCCCGCCGCTCCCCCAAACAGAAAAGGGACCTCCTGAAATGCCCGCAGGTATTTCAGGAGGTCCCTTTCTAATCATTCAGGTTCACACACTCTCATAGCCCTGCGGCATCTCGCTCTTGCGGTCGCGGGACATCAGGTTGCGCAGTGCGTCGCTGGCACTCATGCCCTCCTTGACGATGGCGTTCACCGTCTGGGCGATGGGCATTTCCACATGGTATTTCTCGGCCAGCTCCATAGCGGCGGGCAGGGCGTTGATGCCCTCCACCACCATGCCGACCTCCTTCACGGCCTGCTCCGGGCTTTCGCCCTTGCCAATCAGGATACCGGCGCGGTTGTTGCGGCTGTGCATACTGGTGGCGGTAACGATCAAATCGCCGATGCCGGCCAGACCCGCAAAGGTCTGGACATTGCAGCCCATGGCCACGCCCAGCCGGGCGATCTCGGCAATGCCGCGGGTGATCAGGGCGGCGCGGGCGTTATCGCCGTAGCCAAGGCCGGTGGAGATGCCGACGCCCAGCGCGATGACGTTCTTCATGGCGCCGCTCAGCTCCACGCCCTTGATATCAGAGTTGGTGTACACGCGCATACAGGTATTGCTGAACACCTCCTGCACCACCTCGGCGGCTTCCAGATCCGGGCTGGCGGAAACGATGGTGGTGGGCAGATCCAGCGCCACCTCCTCGGCGTGGGTGGGGCCGCTGAGCGCCACCAGACGCACCGCACGGGGGCCGTTCTCGTGGCTCAATTCATCGGCAAGGATCTCGGTCATGGTATATAAGGTATCGGGTTCAATGCCCTTTGCCACGTCCACGATGATCTGGCCGGAGCGGATATAGGGCCGTGCCTTGGCCGCCGTGGCGCGCACGAACACCGACGGCACTGCAAACAGCAGCACGTCCTTGCCGGTACACACTTCCTCTATGCTTTTGGTAAAACGCAGCTCCTGCGGAATGACCATCCCCGGCAGATTGGGGTGTACCCGGGTGGTGGAAAGGTTGTCCACCTCGGCCTCAATGGCCGACCACACCTGCACATCGTTGCCGCTGACGGTCAGCATCCGTGCCAGAGCCATGCCCCAGGTGCCTGCACCCAGAACACCAATACTAAACTTTTTCACGTTTGTATCCTCCGTGTCTGCACCGGGCAAGGGGCAAGCCCCCTGCCGGTGGATTTGCGCCGTGCCGAGCCGTTGCCCCGCGCCTGCGCACTACTATGACCATTGTACACGAAAGCGCCCACAGCGTCAAGCATCTGCCGCATTGCACAAATATTTAACAAGTTTATGCAATTTTTCGGTCACATCACACGTTTTGTGCAAACCGTTTGCGCTGCGGGGCATTTCATGCTATTATAGTATTCTGGTAGGTTTTGTAGGGATTTGTGATTCAGTCTCTTGACTTTGACCCTACTTTAAGGTATATACTGCTTTAGCCGACAAGAGCCTTGCCGGAGCGCGTATTTTTTAGTTTTGAGGAAAAACCGATGTTTGAAGCACTTTTATCCAACCGCACGGTCAGCGTGCTGGCGGAGGCGCTGCCCCGCATCCTGACGGCAGGCCTGACCATGACCATTCCGCTGACCCTTCTCTCCTTCTTTTTTGCCATGATCATCGCGGTGGCGGTGGCGCTGGTGCAGTACGCCAATGTGCCGGTGCTGCGGCAGATCGCCCGGTTCTATATCTGGGTCATCCGGGGCACCCCGCTGCTGGTGCAGCTGTTCATCATCTTTTACGGTCTGCCCAGCGTGGGCATCATGCTAAACGCCTTTCCGGCGGCGGTCATTGCCTTTGCCTTCAACGAGGGTGCCTACTGCGCCGAGACCATGCGCGGTGCGCTGGAAAGCGTACCGCAGGGGCAGCTGGAAGCCGGGTACTGTGTGGGCATGAGCTGGTGGCAGATCATGCGCCGCATCGTGCTGCCGCAGGCGCTGCGCACCGCCGTGCCTGCGCTGTCCAACTCCCTCATCGGTATGATCAAGGACACCTCGCTGGCGTCCAACATCACGGTGGCAGAGCTGTTCATGGCCGGGCAGCGGGTAGCCGCCCGCACCTACATCTTCCTGCCCATCTACTGCGAGGTGGCTGTGGTGTATCTGCTGTTCTGTACCGTCATCACCAAGCTGCAGGCGCTGCTGGAACGTCAGCTCAACGCCCGCGGCTTCCAGTAAAAGGGAGGTGCACACCTATGGCTATGCTTGAAATCCGCAATGTGCAAAAAACCTTCCGCACCTACACAAAGCCCGGCCTTTTCCACCGCCCCGGTGCGCGGAAGGTCATCAGTGAGCTGCCCGTGCTGCGCGGGGTAGACCTGACCGTGGAAAAAGGCGATGTTGTGGCCATTCTGGGGCCGTCCGGCTCCGGCAAGACCACCCTGCTGCGCTGTTTGAACTTTCTGGAGACCGCCGATGCCGGGCAGCTGGTATTTGACGGCGAAAGCTTCGACCTTGCCCATGCCAGCCGCGCCGACATTGCCCGGCTGCGCAAAAAGACCGCCTTTGTGTTCCAGAACTACAACCTGTTCCGCAACAAGACCGCCCTGCAAAACGTGACCGAGGGGCTCATTGTGGCGCGTAAGCTGCCCAAGGAGCAGGCAGAGGAAATTGGCATGAAGATGCTGGCCAAGGTAGGGCTTGCAGACCGCGCCGACTACTACCCCCGCCAGCTTTCCGGCGGGCAGCAGCAGCGGGTGGCCATTGCCCGTGCCCTTGCCGCCGACCCGGAAATTATTTACTTTGACGAGCCTACCAGCGCCCTTGACCCGGAGTTGACCGGCGAGGTGCTCAGCGTGATGCGGCAGCTGGCCGAGGAGGGCATGACCATGCTGGTGGTCACCCACGAGATGGGCTTTGCCCGCAATGTTTCCTCCAAGACCGTGTTTATGGAAAACGGCGTGGTGGTGGAGCAGGCACCCTCTCAGCAGTTCTTTGCATCCCCCAAGGAGGAGCGCACCCGGGCCTTCCTGCGCAGGATCGCCCATACGGAATAAAATCACTTCTCTTTTTGCATTTTTCACGACAGAAAGGAATTTTTACTTATGAAACGCAGAACCTTTATTTCTCTGATGGGCGTTATGGCCGCCGCCGGGGTGCTGGGCCTGACCGGCTGCTCCTCCAAGGACACTGCCGCCAGTACTGCCAGCACTGCCAGTTCCGCACCGCTGAATAAGCTGGACAGCATCCAAAAGAGCGGCAAGCTGGTGGTGGCGCTGGAGGGCGCATGGCAGCCGTGGAGCTACCACGATTCCTCCGACACGCTGGTGGGCTACGATGTGGAGGTATCCCGCGCCATTGCCGAAAAGCTGGGCGTGGAGCCGGAGTATGTGGAAAGCGACTGGGACAGCCTGTTTGCCGGTCTGGACGCAGGCCGCTACGACATGGTGTGCAACGGCGTGGAAGTGACCGAGGAGCGCGCCAAGACCTACGCTTTCACCACCCCCTACGGCTACATCCACACTGCGCTGGCGGTGCGCAAGGACAATACTGACATTACCAGTTTTGAGGATCTGAAGGGCAAGACCACCGCCAACAGTCTGGCTTCCACCTACATGGAGCTGGCCGAGAGCTACGGCGCTACCGTGCAGGGCATCGACACGCTGGAGGAGACCATCCAGCTGCTGACCGCCGGCCGCATTGACGCCACCCTGAACGCCGACGTTTCCTTCTACGACTACCTGAATGTCCACCCGGACGCAGACTTCAAGCTGGTGGCGCAGACTGCCGAGGCCTCTCATGTGGCCATCCCGGTGCTCAAGAGCGAGGACACCGCCTATCTGGACGCGCTGAACACCGCCATTGAGGAGCTGCGCGCCGACGGTACCTTAAAGACCCTGAGCGAAAAGTACTTCGGACAGGATATCTCTTCTGAAAACTGAGAAACTCGGCCCTCTCAGTCTGCTCCCTTCGTTCGCATCCAGCTCCCCCGAAAGGGGGAGCTTTTTTGTTATCTGCCAGTCCGTGCGGTAAAGCTCCCCCCCTTCGGGGGAGCTGGCGAGCGCAGCGAGACTGAGAGGGCGAATTCCCTATTGACTTGTGCAATATTATATGTTATATAATATTATAGAAACAGACCACGCCGAAAGGAGGCTGTTCCCACATGAGTTTTCCCATCAGTGCCGCGCTGCTGGACGCCATTGTGCTGTCCGTGGTGGCGCAGGAGCCGGAAGGTACCTACGGCTACAAGATCACCCAACAGGTCACCCACACGCTGGAGCTAAGCGAATCCCCCCTGTACCCGGTGCTGCACCGGCTGCAGAAAGACCAGCTGCTCACGGTCTACGATGCGCCCTTCAATGGCCGCAACCGCCGCTATTATCAGATCACCTCCGCCGGGCGGGCGCAGCTTGCCGCCTACGCGCAGGAGTGGAGCCACTACCGTTCTTCCATTGACACATTTTTCAGAGAGGTGGAATGATTTATGACCCGTACTGCATTTCTTTCTGCGCTGGAGCAGCTTCTGGCCCCCTTGCCGGAGAGTCCGAACGCAAGGACGCTTTGAGCTACTACGAGGATTATCTGGACGCCGCCGGGCCGGAAAACGAAGCCCGCGCCATTGCAGAGCTGGGCAGCCCTGAGGAGGTCGCCCACAAGATTCTGGACGAACAGACCCCGGCAGGCAACTCTGCCGCCCCGGCATCCCCTGCCCGCAAACCGCGTTCCCGCTGGCGCATGGTGCTGGGCGGCGGACTGGCGGTGCTGATCCTTGCCTGCTTTTTCTTCCAGCACTCCAAAGCCACCCCTGTGCAGCCGGTGGAATCCATTTCTCCTTCCTCAGAAATTCCTGCTTCCTCTGCGGAAGTGCCTGCCGAAAGTTCCTCTACGCAGCCCGCAGTTCCCGTTTCCACTCCAGACGGCTTAACTTTCTCCCTCTCTGCTGAGATGGTCAGCGATAAACTATCGCTGACGTTGGACTATGGTAGCATTCTCTTTGTTGTTGACCCAAACGCTTCCGATATCACGCTACAGTTTGATGGCTTTAGAACCCGGTACCTCACCCATTCCAACAAAAAAGACGGAACCGCAGAGTTTTCCTACCATGTCCCGAAATACTACGCTCTCCCTGATATTGACAGTGCTGTGCTCACCATTACAGTTCCGGAAAATATCCTGCATGAGATAGACATTGATCTTGCCATGGGTGACGTTGACCTTGGCACGCTCTCTTTGGAAGAACTGGAGCTGGAGCCTGTCTCTTATACACATCTGACGCTGCCGACGATCTACTCTGTGTAGAT
>OJRG01001008.1_pt1 | contig 11865 bp, 13 predicted proteins | sample 1599121 | NCBI WGS metagenome assembly OJRG01 (sample SAMN03922528, study PRJEB24848) | human gut metagenome | isolation source: stool sample | host: Homo sapiens | place: Germany | collected 2010-05
TTTGGACGGACGACACCTGTTCCGTAATTGGCGTAGACTACGAAACGAAGGAAATCACCCGAATCAAAGGAACGCTGACGGTTATCGGCTAAGGAAGATAGTATGCAAGGAGCGGGGCGCATGTCCCGCTCCTTTTTCTGTCTGGTCCATTAGGCTGTAATCCAGCCCCGCAAACCAAAATCATAATCCAAGCAGCCACGCAGAGCAAGCGTCCCCCCCTTGCATGGCGTTAGCGATGCATTGCGCGTCATTCGGGTCCAAGAGGCCTCGGGTTCGAATCCCGACACTCCGACCATGCAGAGTGTCCTTATAGGATCTGAGTATCCTGTAATGGACACTCTGCTTTTTTATTTCCTGAAAAGTTCATACTGCAACCTGTTCCGGGGCGTAGCTGAGTGCTACGCCTTTTCTTGTTTCCATGATAATGTCGGCCTCCGGGATCTTCCGGCGATCCGGCACATCGAAAGCGCCAATGCAGTTGTAGTAGATGACGACACGCTGATTGGTAACGCCGTCCTGCTTTTCGGCGTGGTACACCTCGATGTGGTCGATCAGCTCTGCGACCGTGCGCTTTGTAATGGTGGTTGCGTCTGTGTACCGCCGTACCGTTTCAAGAAAATCGTCAATGTCCATGCGTTTGCTTTCGTCCTTTTTCAGTTCCAGCCGCAGCGCCTTGATCTTCTTTGCGTTCTCGCCCTGCTCCTGTTCATAGCGTTTGGACATTTTGGCAAACCGGGCATCGTCGATCTTGCCCGCCACATTGTCCTCATAGAGCCGTTCAAAGAGCATATCCAGTTCCCGGTCACGGGCGGTCAGAGCGTCCAGCTCCCGCTGCTTGCGGATGCGTCCATTTTCCGCTACCTTTGCCGAGCGTCCGATCATGGCCTTGATAAAGTCATTTTCGTATTCGCTGGCGAAGCAGGCCAGCCGCTTGACCTCGTACAAGACGACCTGCTCCAAGAAGTCCAGCCGGATATAGTGCGTCTTGCTGCACTTGCGATAGCCGGAGTTGTGATTTTGACAACTGAAAAACTTGATGTCGTGGTTGTTCTGGTTGAAGTGGAAATTGAGGTTGCCGCCGCACTCCGGGCATTTCAGCAGGCCGGAAAATACGCTGGGTTCCTGCGTGACCGTGGGCTTTTTGCGGCGCGTCCCTTTTTGGAGCGCCTGCACCTTTTCCCAAGTCTGGCGGTCAATGATGGCTTCATGGACATTGAGGAAAATCGCCCGATTTTCCTCCGGGTTCTCGATCCGTTTTTTCATCTTGTAGGACTTGGAGTAGCTTTTGAAGTTAATGACATCGCCGCAATATTCCTGCAAGGTGAGGATCTTCTTGACGGTGGTATGCCCCCACTTGGTAGGCTCCACGGTGCTTTTCGACCCGCCCCGGCTCGTCCCACGGCTACGCCAGTAGTAGGTGGGATTGACCACGCCATCGGCGGCAAGGCGGGCGGCTGTTTCTGCCAGCCCGTACCCCTCAAGCGCCATACGGTAGATCCGGCGCACCACCTCGGCAGCCTCCGGCTCCACCACCCAAAAGCGGGGATCGTCCGGGTTTTTGATATAACCGTAGGGCGGCGGAGAGAGCGGAACGCCCGCGTTGCCTTTCATCTTATTCACGATCCGGCGCTTCTTGGAAATGTCCTTGGCGTAATACTCGTTCATAATGTTCTTAAACGGAGTAAAATCGTCCTCGCCCTCGTCGCTGTCCACACCGTCGGAAACGGCGACCAGCCGAATATCGTGGAGCGGGAAAAATTCTTCGGTCAGCTTGCCGACCTCAATGTAGTTGCGCCCCAGCCGGGAAAGGTCTTTGACGAACACCGCCGAGATGTACCCGGCCTCGATAGCGGTCAGCATCTTCTGAAAACCGGGACGCTTCATCGTCGTACCCGTGATACCGTCATCCACGAAAAAGATCGTGTCGGTATAGCCCTTGTCCTTGGCGGCCTTTTGGAGTATCTTCCGCTGATTTTGGATGCTGTTGGACTCGCTGTCCATATTATCGTCACGGCTCAGTCGGCAGTAAAGAGCGGCTGTGCCGAGTTCGTGTTTTTTGCTTGACTGTTTCATATAAACCTCCTCTCTGGCAGTCAAGCAAGAGGTTCTTTATTCTATCTATATTATACCTCGCCCGACCGCCCATGTTAAGGATGTCGATGGGGGCTTATACCGGCTCCAAATCAGCCAGCATCAGCTTCAAAAGGATGTCACGCATCAGCTCTCCCGTTTCCTTGTAAACAGGCTTGACGATAAAGCGGATCTTTCCAATGTAGTACACATATTCTTCCGTGGCGGGCTTCTCAGTCATGGCGTCCTCCTTTCACAGATGCAAAACACAATGCGCGTTCCCCGTTGTCCGCTGGGGAAAGCAAACAGGCCAGCACGTCGGGTGCTGGCCTGTGGCTTATGACCTTGGGACGAAATGTCCCAAGGTGTTTTTGAAAGGCGGGAGCGCCGCACCCGCTCCTGTTGGCCTGTCATAAGACAGCTCATATTCAATGCGGCGCTCCCTCACAGCGGATAGCGACGATCCGTGACGGAGCATCAACTACCTTGCTGCGGAGAGGTGAAAACTACCTCTCATATACCAAGGACAAAAATCGGGCAAATGGAGATACCCTTAGAGAAATTTTTTCAAATATTTTCTCATGGCCGCCTTGCCGCTTTTGACGGAATGGCGGACGGCGCTCTTGTCAACGCCCTGCTCCTGGGCAATCTGGCGGTAGCTTTTGCCGAGGATCAGATGCGCCTCTACCCGGACGCCCTGCACCTCCGGCAGAGAGTTGAGGGCGTTCCACAGGTGGACGAACAGCTCCATGCGATCCAGAAGCTCCTGCGGCGTCGGCTCATGCAGGCAGGCCGAGTATTCGATCCCATCGTCACAGTCGAGGGAATACTGCGCCTTGTTGCGGGTCGTGCGCCGCTGATGGGCTGCCTCATACAGCTTGTCCGCCTTCAGCTCGGCGGCCACTTCGTCGGAAACTTCGATGTATTCATCATGGGTGTACCAAGCGTAAAAGTCCTTCAGATTGATGGTCGTCATTTGTATTTCCTCCATTCGGTTCATGTGTGGGTGGGTGAACAGAACGGAGAAACGGCGGGGATCGGCAGCCGGGGCTGGCTACCTTGGGACAAATTGTCCCAAGGTACAGGTATATAAAAACGCCCGCACAGCATGACACTATGCGGACGCGAGCAAATGAATATCTTGTTACATGATGTTTGATTTCACATTCAAAGCCGGACTGCTCCGATGGAGGGGCTACGCTTTTTTTAGCTGGTGCAGATCATGGACGCTATGAAAAAGCAAAATGGACACGGCGATACCTCCTCGGACACCGCCGTATCCTTAAAAAAGGGCGACTTTACCACACCCCCCGTTGATCCAGTTTTTCAAAAGGAAAACGGCGGCTTGAAATGCAATATTTCAAAACCGCCGTTCTGCGCCGCAAGGCCGATTGCAACGGTCTTGTTTTGATACCAGCGCAGTTGCTATCAAAAGAAAAGAGCCGATAAACCGTGTGCCTGTTGGCTACGGGTTATCGGCTCTGCGTCTGTGCGTCTGGCTCTTTGATAACTTTCGTATTGAATTGTTTTACATATATCAGAATTTCTTGTTTACACTTGGGGCAATAAAGCGGGAAATATTCCAGTACCGTATCAGCGCGCAGCTTAATTCTGGTTTTATTTTTGCAAATCGGACAGAGCAGCCATTCCATTTTGCACACACTCACGTAATTCAATCCGACACGCACTTAACGATCTCACGGGCCTCGCTCTGATCCATATTTCCCAACTTGACCTGAGCATTGCAGAAAGACTCTACTGCCGCATGCAATTCGCTGTGCGTTTCATAAGGCCCAAAAAGTTTTTCTTCACCATTCTCCAAGGTCACAAAAAGTTCATAGCCACCGCTGCTCGAAACGTATTTCGGATCATACCCCACCATAATATCTGTTTCACCGTCAACAGTTTTGGAATACATCATGCCGTCCTTGATGTCCTGGAGCATCTTTTCATATTCGGCAATCGTTTCATCGACCATTTCTTGTGTCCAAACAAACTCGCCCTGACTAGTCCAGCTCTTTTCGCCGATCATGCTCTGGAGCGTTTCTTTCTCGTTATCCAGCCATTTTTTGTATTCGTCGTAGGTCCACCACTCGATGACCGGGGAAGGATGCTGCCGTTCGAATTCTTCCGCACTCATCGTCCATGTTGTATTTTCGTCCTCATAAACATAGTACATATCTCCGTTGTCATCGGTATAGGAGATCAATAAACCTCCGGAGGTTTCTGTCTCATAATAGTTCGTGTCCATAGAGCCTTTACTCTCGGCGAGGGCAGAGGTTGCAAAGACCGTTGTCGTTCCCGCAACAATCAACGCCGCAAGAACCAGAGATACAACTGTTGTTTTCCGTGTTTTCATAATTGCTGTTATCCTTTCTTCAATCGCATTTCTGCTGAAATTATTACAAAGAGGGGTGAAACCACTCCTTGTTTCCTCCATGCTGATTAGAACTTTGGCATAAACTGCTCTTGTATTTTCTCCGAACTGGCGAATTACCGTCTCGTCACAGGAAAGCTCAATATCTCTATTTGCCAGAACATACATGACCCATACCAGAGGATTAAACCAATGGATACAGAGAGCAACCGCCAGCACAACTTTTGTTATAATGTCAAATCGCTTGATATGCACAAGTTCATGTGCCAAAACATAATGCAGCGTCTCTTCATTATTCCAGACTGTAGTTTTCGGTAGTAAAATGACGGGGTGAATCACGCCGTAGGTCAATGGAGAAGATACCAAACTGGATTGGCGCACGGTAATGGTTCGTTTTGTTGGATGAGTTTCCAACCACTTCTCAATCCCATCATTTCTGACAGGCAGGGACATTTGAAACTCCTTATAGGATCTCCAGTAGGCTGCTGCAAAGAAGAACGCACAGAGAACACATCCAAGAATCCAGATGATTTCCGGCGCTGAGACATTCGCCACAGGGCCGACAGTATTGTGCGGTATGGTGGCCTGATCTCCCGCTGGTATCACAGGTATCAGCATACCCGCCGTCGTATTCATTCCCTCTGTGGGCATTTCTCGGTTCCAGAGAGAATAGATGCTAAACCAAGAGGGCAAAGAGAACGGTATCATCAGTCGCACCAGTGCGATCCCCCAAAGCACCAGGAATGTCTTTTTCGGGACTTTGTTAATTGCAAGAGCACGAATGACCGTAACGGCCAAAATCATTACAGCACCCGTAAAACTCATTTGGAGCAGGTTCATTATCACCACCTCATTCCAGATCGCCAACAATTTGTTTCAGCTTTTGGATCTGTTCCTCAGATAGTTTTTTTCTCCCGAGCAACGCAGCGAACAACTTGTCAGCAGAACCATCGTAAATTTTGTTAATCAATTCATCAGTTTCGGCTTCTTGAACAGCGGACTTGGAAACTAATGCATGGCACATAAAGCCCGGCTCGGAACGCGCAATCGCCCCCTTTTTTATGCAACGCTTGATAAGCGTATATGTCGTATTGACATTCCATCCTAATTCATCTGTCAGTACCCGTGCTATTTCTCTGGCGGGTGTATCCCCCTCCTTCCAAAGAACATCCATTACTTTTAATTCAGAATCAAACAGTTTAATATCCATGAGCAATGGCCCCTCTCATAAGACTGGTGTAGTTTGCATTTTCATAATACCACAGTCTTATAACTCTGTCAACACTGTATTGGACTGCTTTTGCGAAAATAAATACTACTTATCATAAAATTGTATTTCGTTCTCATATACAAACCTGAAATGTAGAATAATATAGGGTGATATGAGAATGTACCAAGATGAAAGACGGCTCGACTTCCACGCATTAGGCCGGGAGATCAAGCGCAAAAGAGAGGCAAAAGGCTGGACACAGGAATACCTCGCGCAGCTCGTTGACCGCACACCTCGTTCTATTATGTATTTTGAAAATCGTGGTCAGCATCCGAGCTTGAATACCTTTTATAAAATCGTCACTCTGCTGGATATTTCCGTTGATCAATTCTTCTATCCTGACAAACAGAATGAAGAAAGTGATTGCCGCCAGCACATTGACAGGATGCTAAACACAATGGACGAGAATGAATTGACGATCATGGAAGCCACCGCAGAGGGAATACAAAAAGCCAGAGAAACGGAGGGAGCGTAAGAAACGGCGCTGCCTCCGTTTTTCCGTGGGGGTTCCGGGGGACGCACTAACGGCAAGCAGGGCAAGTGTAGCCACACTTGCTATTTTTGCATCCCGGCGGGCTGCAAAAACGCTTGTTGGGGAGCCTCCCCAAACCCGGCTTTGGGACTCGTCAGCACAAACTCCGCTATGCTACTTTGGGACAAAATGTCCCAAAATCCGCCCGCTCCGTTGTGCCTCCTCTCCCCACAAAGTCTTGCGACTTTGCGGGGCACCCCATGCCCAAAGTAATTTGTCTGCGTCACCGTTCGCTATCGCTCCTGTTCCTTTTTGTGCTGGCCGTCCGTGACACCCAGTAGATGGTCAATGTTGGCCTTGACCGCCACGGCCTGCCGCATTTTCTCTTGTGCCGAGCGGTACTCGGTACAGAGCGCCTTTTTCCGCGCCGCCAGTTGGCGGCGTTTTTCTTTTAGCTCTGCCATCTTGGGCAGCTTCTCTCCGCCCAGCAGCTCTCCCATCGTGGCCTTGGCCGCCCGGTAATCCGCCAGCTCCGCCTCATGTTCGGCAAGGTATTTCCGGCTGTACTTGGCGGCCTTGTACCCGTCAAAGACGGGGCGGGTCTTGGCGTACCGCACCACGGCTCCCATCAGCTCAGATGTTGCGGACAGGTCAGCCTCCGTCCGCCGGAGCTGCTCGGTCAGAGCGTGAAAACGGGAAACGGCGTCCTCGGCCTTTGCGGAGAGCTGGTCATACTCGGTGATATTCTGCTCCTGCATGAATTGAAGTGTCGCCGCCATCTGTTTAAGGTTATAGACCTTTGCCCACCGTGCATAGGCCGCACCCTTGCCAGAGCGCAGGCGCTCCTGTATATCCACAATCAGATTGACACGGCGAGGGGCGGCAGGCGCAGGAACAGGCTGCTCCGGGAGTGGGCGCTCCCCGGCGATGACAGCCTTGATGTCCTCGGGATCGTAGCCGTCCCCGAGGGTGGATGCCCGCAGCCGGGTAGCCCGCTCCTGCCCCGGAACAAGAAAAGAGATCGTACCGCCGCGCCCATGCTTGACCGTGAAGCCGGACGCCTCCATGAGCCGGAGGAAAGCGTCAAAATCGGCGGGGCGTTTGGCAAGAGCTTCATTGATGGCAAGCCGTAGCTGCTCCTTATATGAGGGCTGCCGCGCTGTCCCCAGCCACGCCCCGTAATGGAGAAATCGCCCCTTGCTGTGCAGCTTGGGGTTGGTGATGACGGACAGATCATTTTCAAGGCAAATGCGGTCAGAGAGCCGCCGCACCGCACGGCCAGAGCCGATGAAGTCCCGGAACTTCCGGGTGCAGTCCAGCGAGGTCGAGTTATAATAAATGTGATTATGGATGTGTGCCTTGTCCGTGTGAGTGGCAACGAAAAAGGCATGCTTGCCCTTTGTCCAGCGCATCGCCGTTTCATAGCCGATGCGGTTGGCCTCCTCCGGCGTGATCTCCCCGGGTTTGAACGATTGGCGGATCTGATAGCACAGCACATCCGCGTCCCGCCGCTGCTCCCGGCCTGTGGCGGCTTTGTACTTTGCTTTGCTTAAAAGGAACTCGGCATCGGCGGTCATGTGGTCGCAGCCGTAGGACGAGATCAACTCGCCGCCCTCGGTCTTGTCCGGGTTTTGCCCATAGTCAAACCGCTCTTTCAAGGACTGCGCGATGGTTTCGCCCTTGCTGATTTTGTGCTTCTTGTAGTAGGTCGTGGCCGTAGGCAATCCTCCTTTTTACTGCGGGATAATTTGTCCCGAAAAATCATATTCAGTTGCTATTTCTGAAATTCGATGTATAATTAAAATAGGTTGTTATATGTTTAGATAATTAGGAGGTATCGCTATGCAATGGCAAGTCGCTCTTAATAATGACAGCTTTGATCGAGCTGGTATAACAAAAGACTGTCAAGATGCTGTATGTGAATACATTTGGAACAGTTTTGAAGCTGGCGCTTCCAAAGTAGCTGTATCTATGATGGGAAGCCCCTTGCAAGAAGCCATGTCACTTGTTGTTGCAGACAATGGAATGGGTATTGCATTTGACAACCTCGATAAGACATTTGGCACCTTTTTGTCATCCTTAAAAAACAATGCCACAATGCGTCTAAAATCTCAGTCGAACAAAGGCAAAGGCCGTTTCTCCTATCTGTCTTTCTCTCATTCCGCAGAATGGCACACCGTATATCGTGCCGACAGCAAACTGAAGCAATATACGATTAGTACTAATTCAGCCAATCGAAGCCAATTTGATACAACTGAACCGGTAGATGTTGTAGATATAACTGAAACCGGAACAACTGTCACATTCTCATTAGAAGATTCAAATACGGTCGATTTGCTTTCATTCGGAGCAATGAAGCAAAAGCTGTTAGAGGAGTTTGCGTGGTATTTATTCTTGAATAAGGATAAGGGTTATGTTCTCGAATACACCGGTATCTCCTTGGATATTTCAGAATATATTCGCACCGACCTGTCCCGTAACTGCCTCTGCAAAATTGGAAATCATGATTTTTCTATTGATGTTGTTGTCTGGAATAGCAGCGTGTCAAATTCTTCAAAAATATACTATCGTACTGAAAAGGGCGAGATTGCTGCAACACAAAATACCTCATTTAATAAGAATACAGTAAAATTCTACCATGCTGTTTTCGTTTCATCCAAGTATTTTGTTCCAGATATGTTTATCCCTGCTGAGGACGATAGCGGACAAACTGAAATGGATTCTTTCTCACAAACAGAACAGCGCTCGGTGTTCCGCGAACTCAACAAGCACATCCGTAGCTTAGTTGCAGATGTATTGAAAACCTTTTTGATTCAACAGGCTGATACCGAGCTTTCTAAAATGGAACAGAAAGGCAATTTCCCAAGATTTCCCGATGACGAATATGGAAAGTTGCGGAAGAAAGATTTTGAAACCGTTACAAGAGAGCTTTATTGTGTTGAACCCAGGATATTTCATAAACTAAATGATACGCAAGAAAAGTCTCTGTTGGGTTTTCTTAACCTGCTTCTGTCTTCTGAGGAAAGAGAGAATGTACTGCAAATAGTCGAACAAGTTGTCAATCTAACATCTGAGCAGCGTAAAAATTTTGCCGATGTATTAAAGCGATCTCAACTCCAGTATATCGTCGAGGCAATCAGTATTATCGAAAAAAGAATATCCGTCATCGAAGCTCTCAAAAAAATCGTATTTGATTATACTGAATTTGCTAATGAGCGTGACCATGTTCAAAAACTGATAGAACAGCATTTTTGGCTGTTTGGTGAGCAGTACCATATGCTTACCGCAGACAAGAACATGAGAGTAGCTTTGAGCGAGTTTGAGAAAATTACTGCGCAAGAGCCACTCAACGATGTACACGCTATCCCTGATAAAGAAGCGTTACAACGGATGGATATTTTCCTTTACTCTCAACAAGTATTAAATAATAACGAAAGTGAAATGCTGATTGTTGAGTTAAAGGCTCCACATGTTAAACTGTCCATCGATGTATTCAATCAAATCGTCCGCTATGCCAATACAATCAGAAAAGAGCCTCGTTTTACTGGAAGCAGCAGATTGTGGAAGTTTTATGCGGTTTGTGCAGAGGTTGAGGATGATGTAAAGGTTAAGTACAAGAACTTTGAGCATCATGGCAAAAAGGGACTTGTCGACATCATAGAAAATTTCGAACTGTATGCACTTTCCTGGGACGATATATTCCAAGCCTTTGAAGCCCGGCATAGTTTTTTGCTTGGTAAGCTTAAACTTGATTATTCACAGGTTGAAGCTGAACTTGGCATTGCCGGGAAGCCTCCAGCATCCAAAGCTGATGTCAACGCGCTCACACAAAAGTTGGTGGCAATAAACGCTTAGTAAAAAGAACGGTACAGACATGAATCTAAAAAATGAGGCGGTGGCTATATCAGTCACCGCCTTTTATCTTTGGGACATTTTGTCCCGAAGTATCAGCCAGTGATGAAATCCCGCAGGGCGAACTTGGCCGAGTGCAGCTTGTCCACCAGCCACTCAGCGATGGCGGGAACGCCAAAGGGAGAAACGAGGAACGCAAGGACGAGGAACACGATTCCGCCCACCGTCTGCCCGCCGATGAACAGGATCAGGGAGAGCAGCGTCAGCACGATGCAGCCCAGCTCGCACACGGCGGACGCCACGCAGAACAGGAATGTGACCATGGCGGCCAGCAGGGACAGCGCCACCATCACGGGGGCGGCAAGGATTTTGAGAATGATCATAGCAGCTACCTCCATCAAAAAATCGGGTTGGTTTGTTCTTCTACCCATATTATACCGCTGGGAAAATAGGCACACAAGGATGTCGAACAAGCTATGTTTTGAGAAACAATTATAGCCATTCAAGCACATAAGTGATATAATTCTAAATAGTGAATTGGAGGTGTGACAATGGCAAGCAATCGAGATGACTTCAAGGCAAAAACCATCGATATTATGGCTAAGCGCGTCGGCTATCGGTGCAGTAACCCTAATTGTAGGAAACTGACTTGTGGTGCAAATGATGATCCCGAAAACTATTCTAACATTGGTGTAGCAGCTCATATTTGCGCTGCGGCTCCCGGCGGAAAGCGTTACGATACGAATATGACTTCTGCGGAACGCAAGGACATTCAAAACGGCATTTGGCTGTGCCAGTCATGCTCCAAACTGATTGATAGCGATGACATTCGATATACAGTTGACTTGCTTCATAAATAGAAACAGCTCTCCGAAGAAGCCGCTATTTTAGAGCTGGAATCTGCTTCACCCGCCCAAAATACAGAACAGGATATTTCATTGATTAAATTCTATGTGCAGTGCTTTGACCGTCAAGCCTTCCAAGATGATATACGGCAGGAGGGGCGTATGGAGGACTTCGACAGAGCAATCGAAGATACAATTATTGCTCTAAATACAGGTGTTCTCCGTACACGGGATGGTGATATAATTAAGCAAGCAGAGGGAAAGGCTTTTGTGCAGAACCCGGAATGGAGAGAAAAATTGTATAATGTAGTGGATATTTTAACGGCTATTCGCAGGCGGTTAATGATAGCGGAGCATGACCATGTTTACTCGTTTTATAGTGACAACGGCTATGATGGGATGTATTGCTTTAATGACCGGGAACTGGAAGAATGGTTTAATTCTTCGCGGGAGGAAATCTTAAAAATAATGTCCTCGCTTTGCCGAGAAATCGGAGTGCATGAGCTTCGATTTTCTCGCCGCCGCTATCGTTGGTAAAAGAACAAATGGGAGTGCAGACCTCCGAGATCTGCACTCCCTATTTTTACATACTCACCACAGCCGACAGCTTTTTCAGCAGCTCGGACAGCGGCTCCCAAAGGTCGGCATAGTCCTTTTGGAGCGCCGCGATCTCCGAGGGGTAGATGCCGTAGGTGTTGGCATGGACGGCCACTTGGTTTAGGTTGTTGGCACACCGCCGCTGCAAGGCCACCAGCTCCCGGATGTCCGAGAGGTCAACATGGAGAACATAGCCGTTGAGTGCCATTTTCCGCATATAGGCTCCCATGTTGGAGATCCCGGCCTCGGCCATACGGTCAACGATCAGTGCTTGCTCCTCCGGCGTCACCATCACATGAAGATGGACAGCGCGCCGCCGCTTTTTTATCAACGCTCCTCACGCTCCCGGCTGCGGCGCTTGGGCGGATGTTCCCGTACCTTG
>OJRG01001009.1_pt1 | contig 11858 bp, 10 predicted proteins | sample 1599121 | NCBI WGS metagenome assembly OJRG01 (sample SAMN03922528, study PRJEB24848) | human gut metagenome | isolation source: stool sample | host: Homo sapiens | place: Germany | collected 2010-05
TATGCAGATATTATTTTAAGGAACTATATTTTATGGTTTCTTTTTCTTTTTTTACTTCCTTTTTTTAATTTTGTGTTATCGTGCTTTTATAAGTAGAATGGTAGTATGAAAGAGATTATAGTTAATGATAATCAGGGATTTACATAGATTAAATTAATTGTTGTTATTGTTATTATTTGGCATTACCATAAATATCTAAGTTGCAGAGTGCTAATAAGGATAAGAAGTATGATGCTTATTATAGTTTTGTTGAAAGTGGTGCCAAATTATATATGGATAGTCAAGCTAAAGATTTATTTAGGAGTAATTCTTTTGGATACGTCACGGTTGATTATACTTCCTTAAAAGGACAAAATTTAGTTCAGGATTTTACTATGTCTATGTTGATTCTGATCAACCGCATGACGGATTATGGAATAGATATAATACTGGGTATATTGATAAGGATTGTTTAGTTACATGGAGCAATTTTAATGAATATAAAAACAACGGATTTTTTCATAGTTATGATATAGATGGTCCTGATCCTTGTTTCCATTATATAAAGAATAGAGGAGGTTGTAGTAATTAATATGAAGGCTAGAATTTTTGGAGTAGTTTTATTAGTTGTAGCGATTGGGTGTATTTCTTTAGGGGTGTTCTTTACTTTACAGGAGAGGATACTAAAAAAGTATCCGCTGGTATTATTGATTATTCTTATGGGGAACTCAAACCTTAGATGTTTGTATTTCGAGTGATAATTGTTCTGTTTTACCGGTGGAGTATTCTCCTTTGGTATATAATACTTCTATTATTGATATTCAAAATATGGTTAATGAAATTAATGCCGATATGAAAAAGTATTATGAAGAGGTCGCTAATTCTACTTTAGATGATACTAGTTGTGATGCTGTTCGTAATGTATATCAACACAGCCTTCTTCCTCATTTTGATATTACAATTTATGAGTCTAAGGAGTTAACCAATATTATTGCATCATATTTGATTTCTAATTTATGTCTTGATTCTGTTGAATATTTGTCATTAAAGAGTTTTGCTTATGATAAAGAAGAAAAGAAAGTTTTAAATCAAGACGAGTTTAAGAAAAAGTATGATGTTTCTGATTCGGAAATAGAACAGGCTATTCAAGAGAGACTTGATTCTAATAATTCTATTAATCAGACTCAGTATACTCTTGATGATACTCGTAGCAGAGATTATGTTGTTTATTTTGATCGCTATGGCAATCTTAATGTTTCTTATTATTTAGATTCTATGCAGATGTATTACTTTATTAGTCTATTATAAAAGATTTACACTCTTTTTTTTTGTTTTCCTTGCTTATTTTTACTAAATATTATATATTTATATATGATAGAGTGGGTGATGATAATGAAAAATGATAAGGGATTTACATTAATTGAATTAATTGTTGTTATTGCTATTATGGGAGTTATTTTAATATTGGCATTGCCACAAATATCTAAGTTGCAGAGTGCTAATAAGGATAAGAAGTATGATGCCTATTATAGCTCTATAGAAAGTGCAACGAAACTTTATATGGATAGTCAAGCTAAAGACTTATTTGGTAGTAATTCTTCTGGATGTGTTACTGTTGACTATTCTGATTTAAAGAAACAAAATTTAGTTAAGGATTTTGGAAGCTCTGATGTTACTTGTGGTCGGAATAATGAAACCTATGTAGAAGTTAGAAAGGTTAATGACAATTTCTTGTATTCTACTTCTTTAGTGTGTAGGGATAGTAAGGATAGTAAAAAAATTGTTTATGAGCGAAAAGAAGTTCCAACAGAGCCTTGTACTAACGAACCAGATAAAGCTGGACCTACAGTAACTATTACGCCTAGTGAACATGATTGGGTACAAACAAAGAATTTAAAAATAACAGTGAAGATAACAGATGCTTATACATTAAATAAGAATATTGGTATTTTATATTATTGGACGAATTCTTCTGGAACAAAAGTAAGTAAAGATTATACTTATAGTTATAAGAATAAGAAGGGAGTAAAATCTGTTTCTTATCAGATACCAACTAAGAATATACCAACGGCATCAGGACAATATAAATTAGTAGTAAGACAATGGATTTCTTCTAGTACGAATGGAATTCAAGATGCATTAGGTAATCAAACAGTAGGAGATACTATAACAGGTTTATATAAGATAGATAATGTAAAACCAACTTGTGGAAGTAACGATGGTAAGACTACTTGGACGAATCAAGCATTTACAATTCGTCAGTATTGTAGTGATGATGCGAGTGGATGTACAGAAAATCCATATAGTAAGAGATTTACTAGCAGTACAAAAACATATACGTTTACAATTAAAGATAGGGCAGGAAATACTAATACGTGTAAAGCAAATGTTTATCTTGATGTAAATAAACCAACTTGCGGGACTAATGATGGTAAAACTTCGTGGGTAAATAAAGATTATACTGCAAATGTTAATTGTAAAGATACTGGTGGAAGTGGATGTACTCAGTCAAAATTCTCTAAAAAACTTACTACCGATGGAAGAACTGATTCTATTACTATACGAGATGTTGCAGGTAATACAACAAGTTGTACAGTTAATAAATATTTAGATAAAACAAAGCCTACTTGTGGAGGTATTACTGGACAAAGTACAAGTTGGACTAAGAATAATCGAACTATTTCTGTAAAATGTAGTGATAATTTAAGTGGATGTACGAAGAGTAGTTTTTCTACAACATTTAATTATTCTGCTAAAACTGATACTATTACTATTAAGGATAGTGCTAGTAATACAAGAAGCTGTACAGTTAATGTTTATGTAGATAAGACAGCGCCAAGTGCACCTACTAGTGGAAGTATTGGATCAGTAAGTGGAAGTAGTACAACTGGTAGTATTAAAACAGCAGCCTCTGGATCTAAGGATGATCATTCGGGAGTAAAACGATATTTATATATGGTTACTAATAGTAAGACTACTCCTTCTAAAGATAGTGATAAATTTAAAACTTCTATGTCTTTTACAAGAAGTTGTGGAACAAGTTATTATGCATGGGCAGTAGCTGAAGATAATGTTGGACATAGGTCTTCTGTTAAGAGTTTAGGAAGTACTCAAGATGGTAAGAATAGTTATAGTGATTGGAGTGGTTGCAATGCAACTTGTCCTAATACAGTTGGAACAAAAACTAGAACTAATTCATGTGCATTAGTTACTACTGGTCTTAGTACAAAATGTAGTATTAGTTGTGGTCCTCCTGAACATACTCATCAGGTTGGTTATGTTGGAACAACTGTATTTAGTGGGTATCAATGGTGTAGTTGTAATTCGCATTCTGGTTGTCATACCACATATCGTAAGGGATATTGTAAAGTGTGTTATGATCATGGCGAGGTTTTTAGATGTGTTACGGGTAATTGTTTGAGTGGTGTAGGTTCAGGATGGTTACAAGGAGCTTATAATTGTCCTACTGCTCCATATTATCCTATTGTTGTTCCGGATTAGAAATTTATTAGTTGAAAGGTGTTCTTATGAAAAAAACGAAAATTTTTAGTTTAATTTTAGTAATTGTTGGTATTATTTGTTGTAGTATAGGAGGAGTAATATATTTCCTTACTTCTTCTTCTGAAGAAGTGGTTCATAATGATTCTGGTGCAGAAACTGTTTTTGATGATCCTAATTATATAGACCGCTCAGAAGAAGAGGCTGCGATTAAAGAATCGACAGGAAATTCTTATTATAAAATTAATACTAGTTATCAATTTTCTACTAATAGAAAATATGATAGTTTAGAACTTACGGATCCATTTTTAGTTCAAATGGCTCCTAATTTATATTCTTTTTCTTGTATACTTCGAAATAATTCTGATGTTAATTATCCTGGCCAGGCCGTTTATGTTAAGTTTTTGGATGAAGATGGGAGAGTTATTGCGAAATTAGAAACTAATTTCTTTGATATTCCTGCTCATGGCAATACTACAGTTTCGGTTAATTCGGCATTTAACATTTTAAATGCTTATGATTTTGAAGTAGTACCTAAAAACACTTGATGTTTAAAACTAGATTATTTTCTAGTTTTTTTGTTAAATCTATTTATATGTGTTATTATTATATTAGGAGGAATAATATGAAGTATAAAGAAAATATTAATAAAAATATATTTAGGGGTTATGATATAAGAGGTATTTATCCTACCGAGATAGATGAAGATACTGCCTATACTATTGGACTTGGTTTTGGTAGTTATATTCGTGAGGCTGGAAAGACGACTTGTGTTGTTGGACATGATAATCGTTTAAGTAGTCCAGCACTATATGATGCGTTAATTCAGGGAATTTTATCTACTGGTATCGATATTATATCACTTGGACTTTGTACAACACCAATGTATTATTATGCATGTATTAAATTAGAGACTTATAGTGGTGTCATGGTTACTGCTTCTCATAATCCTAAGGATGATAATGGCTTTAAGTTTGCTTTCGACGAAAGTGGTAATTGCAAAGGACAAGAAATTCAAGACTTTTTAGCTTATATTTTACGTGGTAATTTTCAAAAGGGAGAAGGAAAGTTATCTACTTATAGTATAGAGGAAGAGTATTTAGAATTATTTAAGAAAAGTCTTTCTTTTGGTCCAAGAAGAGTTAAAGTTGTTATTGATCCGGGAAATGGAACTACTAGTGTGATTGCGAAAAAGTTATATGAAATGTTTCCTATTGATTTAGTTGTTATTAATGGTGAAAGTGATGGTCATTTTCCAAATCATCATCCAGATCCTTGTGTTGAAGATAATCTTTCGGAGTTGAAGCAAAAAGTTTTAGAAGTGGGTGCCGATGTTGGACTTGGTTTTGATGGCGATGGTGATCGTATGGGATTAGTTACTAATTCCGGAAGATTTTTGCCAACGGATTATTATATGATTTTAGTTATTCGTGATATTATTTCTAAAGTGTCAAAGAAAGAATTTTTATATGATGTGAAATGTTCTAAAGCTCTTGAAGATGAAATAGAAAGACTAGGAGGTAAGGGAGTATGTTATCGTACAGGTAATTCTTATACTAAAGCAGCTGTTAGAGATTTTGATTTGCCTTTTGGTGGAGAGTTATCTGGGCATGTTTATTTTAGAGATAGATGGCCTGGATTTGATTCTGGACTTTACGCAGGACTTCGTATGGTAGAAATGTTATCTCATACTGATAAATCCGTAGATGAGCTTGCAGAAGGAATTCCAGTATACTATTCTACCCCGGAGATAAAGTTTACTGCTAGCGATGATATTAAGTTTGGTGTTGTAGACAAAATTGGCGAATATGCTAAAGCCCGTGGATATTCTTATTTAGATATTGATGGCGTTAAAGTGTTGTTTGATGATTCTTGGGCACTAGTTCGTGCTAGTAATACTGGGCCTAATATTACTGCTAGGTTTGAAGCTAAATCAGAAGAAAGACTTAGGGAGATTCAAGATGAATTTGTTGAAGTTTTGAATCAAAATTTAAAATAGCACTTGTATCTAGATATCGAATATGATATAGTCAAATAGACGTTTGCTTAAAAATTACATATGATAGTGGGGGACTGCATAGATTATGTAGTTTTTTGGCGTTTCTTAGTTTTTAAAGAATAAATAGGAGGTAGTATGGGAATTTCTAAAGATGAGTATTTGAAAGAAGAAAAAATTTTATCTAAAGTTCAAAAACTGCTTGGTGATACTTTAAATGAATTAGGAAAAGATGTATATCAAGATGAGGAAGACTTTACTGAATTTAAAAAGATGATGTGGGAGAATTCTAGTAGTTTTGATGCTGGTGAAATGCGACAAGTTATGGCTGCGACTGAGCAGGAAGCAGAAAGAGTATTACAGAAGCAACGTTATTTTAAGAAATTATGTCAGATTAAAAATAAGCCTTATTTTGCTTCTATTGTTTTTAAAGATGATCATGGTAAGATTTGGAATATTTATATTTCTCTTACATATTTAAAGGATGATGATTTTAATAATATTTTATATGATTGGCGTAGTCCTATTTGTAGTTTGTTCTATGATTATGAAGTTGGTCCATGTTCGTATGTTGCTCCTGGAGGGGAGTATTTTGGTGAGTTAAAAAGAAAAAGGCAATATAAAATAGAAAATTGTCAATTAGTTGGTGTTTTTGATAATTCTTTAAATATTGATGATGAGGTGCTTCAGGAAGTGTTGGCTCATGAGTCTAGTGATAAGATGAAAAATGTAGTTAATACGATTCAACAAGAACAAAATCAAGTGATTCGTAATTTAGAAGATCATAATCTAATTGTTCAAGGAATTGCAGGTAGTGGTAAAACTACGGTTGCTTTACACCGAATTGCATTTTTGCTATATCGTTTGGAAAATTTAACTAGTAATAATATCTTAATATTTTCTCCTAATCCTATTTTTACAGAATATATCTCTGATGTATTACCATCTTTAGGAGAAGATAATACACTTCAAACTACTTTTAATGATTATTTGGCTTATAGTATTACCGAATATAAAGAAGTAGAAGCATTTACTGATTTTGTTGCGAGATATTATACTTATCAAGTGCCTAATGTTGACTTAATAAAATATAAGCAAAGTGATGAGGTTATAGAGGATTTGGATTTGTATTTGAAAGACTATATAGAACATGCTGAGTTTGTAGAATCTTTTTATGAAGATGAAATCCATTATGTAGATAAAGATGAAATTAATCATTTACTTCATTATAAGTATGATAGATTACCTTTATTTGAAAGAGTAGATGAAATTGCTAAAAGGTTGTCTTCTAACTTTTATCGTGGTAGTGGCAAGAAGAATGGTACTTTTCGTAAATTGTTAAAAGAGCATGCTAATTTTAAGCGTGATTTTAAAGAAATTTATCGTGGTTTTTATCTTAGTCCTTATTGTAAGGTAACGTTAACAGAGGCAGAAATAGATAAATTTATTAAGAGAAAAAATTTATATTATGAGGATGCGTTATTATTTGCTTATATTAAAGGAGTGTTAGATGGTTTTCCTTATGAGCAACAAATTAAGCAAGTAGTTATTGATGAAGCACAGGATTATAATAAGTTACAATATATCATTATTTCCAAGATTTTTGCGAGAGCTGATTTTACGATTTTAGGGGATGTTAATCAAAATATTAATCCTTATTATCATTATGATTCATTAGAGGAATTAAAACCTATATTTAAGAATGAAAGTAAGTATTTGGAACTCTTAAAAACTTATCGTTCTTCCCCGGAAATTATTGAATATACAAATAAAATATTAAATCTGAATCATGTTAATGCAATTCGTAGAGATAATCATAAACCTGTTGTTTTTAGAAGACATTTGAATAATTTAAAAGAACAATTAGTTTTAGATATCAATGCTTTAAAAAATAGTTATTCTAGTGTTGCAATTATAACCAAAGATGTTAGAGAGGCAGAAAAGATTTTTAATCTTATTAAAGACGATGTATCTGTTTCTTATGTAAAACTAGATACTAAAAAATTTAAAAGAGATTTAATCTTGGTTCCTGCATATTTAGCGAAAGGATTAGAGTTTGATAGTGTAATTTTATATAATGATAGAGAAAATTCTTATAAGAGTAATGAACGTAATTTATTGTATGTGGCTTGTACTAGGGCACAACATGAATTATATATTTATAATTAGTTTCAAATTTACAAAGGTATTTAAATATGGTATTATGTTAAAGATAAAGAACGTGAGTTTTGTCTGAGGTGAGGCATATGTTTAAACAGTTTTTTCGTGGTGTTCAGGATAAGTATAAGCAGATGCAAGAAGAGGAGGCTAGATATCAAGAATTACTAGGTAAAGTGTTTCTTCTTCCTAAGTTTTATCCTTATACTCCGGTTGATAGGAAGAAATTAACGATTAGTTATAAGCCTCTTATGAATATGTGTCCCGATTTAAATGAAGGGGATGCAGTGGTTGTTCGAGGGATTATTCCAATTGATGAAGTTCCATTGGCTTGTCTTTATACGACAGAGTGTAAGACTGCTTTGAAATTTTATTTTGTTGCCACGACTAAGTATTTATGGCTTATTAATAAAGAGGGATATTTGAAATATCATTATCAGGATTTGACTATTGATGTTATTAAAAATGGGATGTTGTCCAAAACTTTACTGCTTGGTAATATGCTTTTCAATGTTAATGGTATTAATGAAGTTCTTTTGGATTTTGTTAAATTATTTCAAGATGCAAATTATCGTGAGAAATTAATACAGAAGAAATTGGGGATTTTTTGTGGTACTGTTCCTACTGTTTTCTATCTCAATAATATTGGTTCTGGTATTAGTATTGGTCAAAATCATGAAATCGTATTTCATACGAAAGAGTTTCACTATAAATATAATATTTCCGACATTAAAAATTATGAACTATTATTGGATGATATGGTGGTAAGGGAGAAAAAGAGTAATAGGAGGGGAAGACTTACTGCAAATAAAAATAGTTGCTACGAAATGGTGTTGCGTGTTACTGTTAGTGATCAAATATTTTTGATTCCTATTCTTGAAAAGACTGCTTTTATGTCTTTATATTCTTCTACTAGCGTAGAATTTATGGAGAATAAAGCGTTTGCTGATGGATTAGTTAATTTGTTAGATGATTTGGATGAGGCTATGTTAAATGGTGAATTATAGTTTTTTATGATAATAATATATAAAAACCCAGTTGAGTATTGTACTCAATTGGGTTTTTATTCGTTTTCTTTATGTTTTTCTTTTGTAATTGGGATTTTAAAATAGAAACAAGATCCTTTATTTTTCTCTGAGGTAACTCCAAAGTCGTAGTTATGTAGTTGTAAGGCATTTTTTACAATAGATAATCCTAGACCAGTACCAACTAAGTTTCGTTTATGTTTCTTTTTATTTTTATATATTTATCCCAGATATAAGGTAAGTCTTCTTCTTTGATTCCTTTACCAGTATCTTTTATTTCTACTAGGATGTCTTTTTCTTCTTTTACTATATTTATAAAGACAGTATTATCTTCTCCTGTATAGTTAATAGCATTATTGATGAGATTATATATAACTTGTTCTATTTTCTTTTTATCTGCATTAATTATAATTTCTTTTTCGTTATGATTAAATTTAAACTTATAATTTTCTGTTTCTTGTAGTACTTTATAGCGATGGGTTATTTCTTTTGTTAACTCTATTAAGTCGAATTCTTCTTTTTGTAATTCATTGATATTTGATTGTATTTTAGATAATTCTAATATATCATTTACTAATATTGTTAAACGGTCAACTTCACTTATAATAATATCCATATCTTCTTTTTGTTTCTTTTTATCTTTCGCGTGAAGATCTCTGCTCATTTCAGCATAGGCTTTAATCATTGTTAATGGGGTTTTTAAATCGTGAGAGACGTTGGCCATTAAATCTTGCCTTAACTCGTCTGTTTTTTCTAATTCATCTTTTGCATAATTTAAAGTGGATGCAAGTTCATTTAATTCTAAAATGTCTTCTTCCGTATGAAAGGATACGTCGAATTTTCCTTCTGCTAATCCTTTTGCGGTTTTATTTATAGCAACAATTGGTTCAGAGATGTGTCTTGAAATAAAATATGCAATGATGAATGATAGTATTAGGACAATGATTGTTACATATATCAACTGTGTTTGTAGGATATCTACTGTTCCATCAATGGGATCCATAGAGGTATTGATGAATGCATAGTTTTCAGAATCTAATTTGATTGCTTGTACAAGAGTTCTGTTATCATACATTGGATTAATTAGTTCATAAGTTTGTCTTACTTTATTACTTTTTATGAAATCATTTTTATATTTTAAAGTTTGCTCTTTGCTAGAAATACAACCTTTTCCAAAATACATAGAAGTGTATACGGTATTTATTTTTTCATTTACTACTTCTATACAAACACTTTTATCCATAGCTTGTTGATCAATAATATCCGCAACATTTTCATTGTTTTTATATTTAATGAGAGTGTTAGCAACCTCTGCGATATCTTTTGTTTTACTCATTCGATAAAATTGATTTAAAAAAAGAACTTGGAATGCCCATAGGAATCCCAATATTAGTAGTGAAAATATTAAAAAGTATTGCCATATCTTTATATGTAGACTATTCTTTTTCATCAGCTTCTACAAATTTATATCCGGTGCCTCTTACTGTAACAATATGGTTTCTATAATTTCCTAGATTGTTACGAAGCATTTTGATGTGTGTATCTACTGTACGGTCATCTCCAAAGTAATCGTAGCCCCAGAGTTTTGACAATAATTGTTCTCTAGATATGGCAATTTCTTTATTTTTAATTAAATAGGTAAGGATTTCAAATTCTTTCGGAGTAATATTTATTAGTTTATTATCTATTTTCAAAGTGTGAGCAGAAAAGTTAAGTTCGAGAGTATTGAGTTTATATATATTGGGTAAATTTTGGTTTGTTCGATTATATATTGCTTTGATACGAGCTATTAACTCCTTTGGTGAGAATGGTTTCGTTAAATAGTCGTCAATTCCTAATTCAAACCCATGAAGTTTGTCTACTTCTTCTCCTCTTGCTGATAGTACAAGAGTAGGGATTTTCTTTTCTTTAGGAAGTTCTTCTAGCAAAGTATAACCGTCCATTTCTGGCATCATAATGTCTAGTACCAGTAAATCATAAGTATTGTGTTCTAATTTTTTTAAAGCTTCTTTTCCACTCGCTGCTTCATCGGTAGTAAAATGATTAGCAGCACAATATTCTTTGATGACTTCACGAATCATAGTTTCGTCATCTACAACTAATATTTTCATTTGAAATCCCTCCCTGTAGTAATATTATACTAAATAATGTGTAATTTGCGTGAAAAATCAACAAAAAATGAAAATTAGTTATTTTAAATTTTATGCGGTTAAATAAATTTTTACCTTTTTTAATGAATAAAAGGTTACTGCTAAAACATTGATTGAGATTGCAATGATTAGTCCCCATAATCCTATTTTTAATAAAGATAATGCTACTAATAGTGTTGATCTTATGATTACTCCTATTGCTGTTGCAACCATGGCATCATGACTTTTTCCCATGGCATCTAGTGCGGAAGAAAGAGGAGACTGGATATATTGGAATAGGCAAATAGGTGCTAAAAATCTCATGTATGCTATTCCTTCTGTTGTGTGATAAATTAGTTTTAGTGGAAATTCTGGCGTTATAATAAAGAAGATAGTGACAGGTACTCCTATTAGTAAAGAATAAGTGATTGCTTGCTTTATCTTTCTTTTTACTGATTCATAATTTCCTCTTGAGTATTCTCTAGAAACTATTGGGAGTAAAGCTTGAGAGATTGCCATTGTAAAAAAAGATGGTAGTAATAGTAAAGGCATTACATATCCAGATAATATTCCATATTCTATGGTAATATATTTTGATGAATAGCCCATGCCTATTAGGGTTGATGTCAAAAGAATTGGTTCTAAAAAATATCCAATACTTCCTAATAATCTACCAGTAGTATTTGGTATTCCTATAGATAAAGATTCTTTCATATAATCTTTTTTAGGTTTTAAATCCTCTTTTTTTATTTGCAATTTTTTAGGCAAAAATAGAAATAATATTAAAATGGAAGCAAGTTCACTGATTACATTGGATAATATAATATAACATACTGCGTATTCTAATCCTTTAGGTAAAAAATAGGGTATTCCTATTATCATTAAAGTCAATCTTACAATATCCTCTATTAGGTTTGAAATTACGTGAGGAGTCATTTTTTCTTTTCCGAAAAAATAACTTCTACAAATACTTGATAAGCTGGTAAAGGGAATTACTACGGAGATTGCTAAAATGGGAAGATAGGCTGTCTCTTATACACATCTCCGAGCCCACGAGACAGGCAGAAATCTCGT
>OJRG01001012.1_pt1 | contig 11835 bp, 8 predicted proteins | sample 1599121 | NCBI WGS metagenome assembly OJRG01 (sample SAMN03922528, study PRJEB24848) | human gut metagenome | isolation source: stool sample | host: Homo sapiens | place: Germany | collected 2010-05
CCGGAAGACCGAGACGATGCTCCGCGCGGGCAAGCGCAACCCAAAGCCTGCGCCATGTGCCGTAGCGTTTGTCCGGCGAGAAGAGGCGCAGCATGTATTCCGAGGCATATCGGCTCGAAAGGGGGCTTTCGTAAAATTCTTTCATAAATTAATTGTCCTTCAACAGTTTTCGGGCAGTCCTCTTATCGGAGAATTATCTCTTCCCTGCCCGGGCCGACGGAAACATAGCTTATGCGGCAGCCGATTTCGCGTTCGACGTATTCAACGTATTTGCGGGCATTTTCGGGAAGCTCGTCATAGGTGCGAATCTTTGAAATGTCGCAGCCCCAACCCGGAAGTTTAACATAAATGGGCTTTGCCCTGCCGAGTTTCGAAGGGAAGGGGAACGTGCGGGTCACTTCACCGTCGCATTCGTATGCGGCGCAAACGGGGATGGAATCCATGTAGGAAAGGATGTCGAGCTTTGTGAGCGCGACTTCCGTTGCACCCTGCATCTGAACGCCGTACCGCGTTGCAACAAGGTCGATGGGGCCGACTCTGCGGGGGCGTCCCGTTGCGGCGCCGTATTCACCGCCCTCTTTACGCAGCCTTTCGGCCTCTTCTCCGAACCATTCGGCGGTGAAAGGACCTTCGCCGACGCAGGTGGAATATGCTTTCACAACGCCGATGACGCGGTTCACGGGAATGTCCGGCGCACCGGAGCCGATGGGAGCGTATGCCGCAAGGGGAGAGCTTGAGGAGGTGTAGGGATAGATGCCGAAATCAATGTCGCGCAGAACGCCGAGTTGAGCTTCGTAAAGGATCTTTTTGCCCTCGTGAGCCGCTTTGCGCAGGTATGCGCTCGTGTCGCCGATATAGGGCTTGAGAATCTCGCCGTAGGTATCGAGGTATTCAACCATGCTTTCAAGGGAGAAAGGTTCGCCGCCGTATACGCGGGTTATCTGAAGGTTTTTGAATTCAAGAACATCGGAAAGGTGGTCGATAAGGTATTCCCTGTCGAACAATTCACCGAGCATAATGCCCTTTTTCATGTATTTGTCGCCGTAAACGGGGGCAATGCCGCGCTTTGTCGAACCGTAGGGTTTGTCGGAAAGGCGTGCTTCTTCAAGCCCGTCCAATGCAACATGATAGGGCATAACAATGATGGCACGGGAGCTTATCATAAGGTTTTCCGGGGAGATATAGACGCCTGCATCGTGCAGCCGTTCGATTTCGCCGCAGAGGTGGCGGATGTCGACAACGGTGCCGTTGCCGAGAATATTCATCTTTTCACGGCGGAAAATGCCGGAAGGCAAAAGATTCAGCGCAAATGTGCCGTAGTCGTTTTTGATGGTGTGTCCTGCATTGTTGCCGCCCTGGTAACGAACAACAATGTCATATTCTTCCGCAACGAGGTCAACCATTCGGCCCTTGCCCTCATCGCCCCAGTTGATGCCCACGATGGCGCATGTTTTCATAATCTGTACTCTCCTTTTTGTATAAAGCCGGAGCTTTTTGCAAAGCCGAAGCTTTGCTCCGGTTTCGTAAGCGGAATCGAATGCTGCATTGCGGGCGCAGCATTTTGTTTTGCGGTCGATTCGGGTAAAAATCGCGCCGAAAGTGCCGGCTGACCGCGCTTTTGAACCCCTCGCTTTCAGAGCCTCTCCGTTGAGATTGAGAATGAGATTGAGAAGATTCCCTCCGCAGAGGTTTTTCCGAAAAGACTGCCGCAGCGGAGTTTTGCTTTACCCGTACAATAATAACATTATATTCCGTTTATTGCAAGCGCGAATGCGGGGGGCGCGGTTTTATCGGAAAACAAAAAACCATGCAAATAAAGCAAAAACGAACGGATAAAAATATATCAGGCAACATATTTGATATATCTGCAAAAAAGCCTTGAAATTGCAGGTAAAAATCTGTTACCATGAACCCATGAAACAACGGAGGTGGGCAGCATGAAACGTGTTGCGGTCATCATGGGGAGCGACAGCGACCTGCCGGTTGTGTCCGGCTGTGCGGCAAAGCTCGATGAACTCGGAATAAACTATGAAATGCGCGTTATGTCCGCGCACAGAACCCCGGCGGATGTTGCGGAATTCGCACAAAACGCCTATAAACGTGATTTCGGCGTTATTATCGCCGCAGCGGGCAAGGCGGCGCATCTTGCGGGCTTTATTGCCGCAAACACAACTCTGCCCGTTATCGGCATACCCATCAAAGCTTCAACGTTTGACGGGCTTGATGCCCTGCTTGCAACGGTGCAGATGCCCTCGGGCGTGCCCGTGGCAACGGTTGCCGTCGACGGTGCGGCCAACGCCGCGATACTTGCGGCTCAAATGCTTTCGCTTGCGGAACCCGCACTTCACGAAAAGCTTGACGCAATGAGAATAAAAATGGCGGAGGATGTCCGCAAAAAGGATGCCGCATTGCAGCACAGAGATTAACAATAAACAAAGATAGCCGCAGCCCGTAACGATGCGGCTATCAAACTTTTTTTCGGGGACTGCGGTGCGAACGGCACTTTCAAAAAACGGTGCCGCTCCGACTGCGGAACCGAACGGCGAAACGCAAACAACAAAAATAACAAACAAGGCAAACGGATACCGAAAAGGAGGAACAAAAATGAAAAAGACTCAGCAGCTCTACGAAGGCAAGGCAAAGAAGGTTTACGCAACCGATGTCGAAGGTATTTATATCGTTGACTATAAGGACGATGCAACCGCATTTAACGGCGAAAAGAAGGGTACAATCGCGGGCAAGGGCGTTATCAACAACCGCGTTACGAACTATCTCATGAAAATGCTTGAAGAAAAAGGCATTCCGACTCATTTTGTCGAACAGCTTTCCGACAGGGAAACGGCGGTCAAAGCCGTCCGCATCGTTCCTCTTGAGGTCATTGTCCGCAACGTTGCGGCGGGTTCGCTTGCAAAACGCATAGGTTTCCCCGAAGGCACGAAACTCAAAAGCACCGTTCTCGAACTTTGCTACAAGGACGATGCATTGGGCGATCCCATGATTAACGACAGCCATGTTTTTGCAATGGGTCTCTGCACGCCGGAGGAGCTTGAAACGATAAAAAAATACGCTCTGAAAATCAACGAAATTTTGACCGCATTCTTTGCGGAAGTCAACATCGAGCTTATCGATTTCAAACTTGAGTTCGGAAGACTGAGCGACGGCACAATTGTGCTTGCGGACGAGATTTCGCCGGATACCTGCCGTTTCTGGGACAGCAAAACCCACGAAAAACTGGATAAGGATCGTTTCCGCCGCGACCTCGGCAATGTTGAAGGCGCATATCACGAGATCCTGCACCGCCTGATGGGCGAGTAAGCTTTTGTGCGAAACTCGGGAGAATTAACAGAATAATTTATCTGGATTGAGAACAGCAAAATGGATATTTTGGAAAACATAACCGAACACGAAACAACCTTTGAGCACCTCGGCGAGGAATGCGGCGTTGTGGGCATTGCCGCTTCAAAACGCGAAAACGTTGCCGCGCTTGCATATTATGCACTCTATGCTTTGCAGCACCGCGGGCAGCAGAGCGCAGGCATTGCCGTCAACGACGACGGCGTTATAACCGCGCACTGCGATGAGGGGCTTGTCAACGAGGTATTTGACGGAAATTCGCTTGCAAAACTCGGAATGGGAAGCATGGCGGTCGGGCATGTCCGCTATTCCACAACCGGCTATGAGAAACGCATCAACTGCCAGCCCCTTGTGGTGAACCACATAAAGGGCACGATGGCGATAGCACACAACGGCAACCTTGTCAACGATGCCGAACTGCGTGAGGAACTGGAGCTTGCGGGTTCTATTTTCCACACAACGACCGACACGGAAGTCATTGCATACACAATTACCAAAGAACGGCTGACGGCTGATTCCATTGAGGAGGCCGTATCGCGCGCAATGGACAGGATAAAGGGTGCCTATTCACTTGTTATCATGTCGCCCAAAAAACTTATTGCCGCACGCGACCCGCACGGGTTCCGTCCGCTCTGCATCGGAGAACTGTCCGAAGGCGGTTACTGCTTTGCTTCCGAAACATGTGCGCTTGATGCAATGGGCGCGAAATTCCTGCGCGATGTTGAACCGGGCGAGATAGTTGTTGTTGAAAACGACGAGCTTCGCAGCCTGCGCAGCCACTGCGGAAAAGTCAAGCCTGCGCTCTGCGTGTTTGAATACATCTATTTTGCGCGTCCCGACAGCGTTATTGACGGTTGTTCGGTGCATCTTGCGCGCCAGCGCGCGGGTTCGTTCCTTGCGCTTGAACATCCCGTGCAGGCGGATGTTGTTATCGGCGTTCCCGATTCCGGGCTTGATGCCGCGATCGGCTTTTCAAGACAGTCCGGCATTCCCTACGGCATAGGCTTTATCAAAAACAAATATATCGGCAGAACCTTCATTCAGCCGAAACAGAACGAGCGTGAAAAACTCGTTCGAATCAAGCTCAACCCCGTATCCGCAACTGTCAGCGGCAAGCGCGTTGTGCTTATCGATGATTCCATCGTTCGCGGAACAACAATCAAGCGTATCGTCCGCCTTCTGCGTGAAGCGGGCGCAACGGAGGTGCATGTGCGTTCCGCCGCGCCGAAATTCCTGTTCCCCTGCTATTTCGGCACGGATGTTCCCTCGCGGGAGGAGCTGATTGCAAACAAATACAACGATGAGGAACTTGTTCGCGAACTCGGGCTCGATTCCCTCGGTTTCCTGAGCGTTGAGAACGCAAGGCTGCTTGCCGGCAACGGCAAAACGGATTATTGTGTCGGCTGCTTCACGGGCGAATATCCCTGCGAGCCGCCCAAACGCCGCTATGTCAACAAATATGCGCGCAAGCTCAGCGAAAAATCCGATATGCCGCAGCCGAAAGAGTAACCGAACAGAAAAACCGCGGCTCTGACGGGCCGCGAACGCAATCGAAACCACCGAACAAAATAAACCAAACGGATTTATCAGATCGAAAGGAAGAACATAAATGGCAAACAACAACAGCAGGAGCGAAAGCTACGAAAAAGCGGGCGTTGATATTACTGCGGGCTATCGCGCCGTTGAACTGATGAAAAAACACATTTCGCGCACGATCACGCCCGGTGCAATGCCCTCCATCGGCAATTTCGGCGGCCTGTTTGCACCGGATCTTGCAGGCATGAGCGAACCCATCCTTGTCAGCGGTACGGACGGCGTGGGAACGAAACTTAAGCTCGCCTTTTTGAGCGACAAACATAACACCGTCGGCATCGACTGCGTTGCAATGTGTGTGAACGACATCATCTGCTGCGGTGCAAAGCCTCTGTTTTTCCTTGACTATATCGCACTCGGCAAAAACATTCCCGAAAAAGTCGCCTCCGTTGTTGAGGGCGTTGCGGAGGGCTGCGTGCAGTCCGGCTGCGCACTTATCGGCGGCGAAACAGCCGAAATGCCCGGTTTCTACCCTGCGGACGAATATGACCTTGCAGGGTTTGCCGTCGGCATCGTGGACAGGAGCAAGGTGTTCGACGTTGAAACGCAGCGTCCCGGAGATGTTATCATTGCGCTGCCGTCAAGCGGGGTTCATTCCAACGGCTTCTCCCTTGTGCGCAAGGTTTTCAATCTCAATTCAAACAATGCCGCGCTCGGAACCTACGTTGAATCCCTCGGAAAAACTCTTGGCGAAGCTCTGCTTGAGCCCACAAGGATTTACGTTAAACCCGTGCTGGAGCTTGCAAAGGAAGTCCGCATAAAGGGCTGTGCACATATCACCGGCGGCGGCTTCTATGAGAATATCCCGCGCTGCCTCAAAAAAGGTATTGCGGCAAGAATAAACAAAAACGCACTGCGCATTCATCCGCTTTTTGACCTTATCGCGTCAACGGGAGATATCCCCGAAAGGGACATGTTCAACACCTTCAACATGGGCGTCGGCATGTGCCTCATCGTTTCACGCGAGGATGCGGATCGTGCGCTTGAAATTCTCCGCGCAAACGGCGAGGAGGCTTACATCTGCGGCGACACCGTGCTCGGCGAAGGTATTGAGATATGCTGACGGGCGGAGAACTTTCCGCCGCGATCGGCAAAAGCGGCAGCTGCGGCGGGGCCGAAGCTCCCCGCCGTCCGCGCGCTGCCGTGTTCGTTTCCGGAGGGGGAACGAACCTTCAGGCTTTGCTCGACAAGCGCGGTTCGGTTATAAAAAGCGGCGATATTGCACTTGTTGTTTCCAACAAGCCGGATGCATTCGCACTGCAGCGGGCAAAAAATGCGGGCATTGAAGCGGTTTATCTTCCTCAAAACAGGCAGGACCCCGCACTGTTCGAAACGGCGGCGCGGAAACTGCTCGAGGAGCGCGAAATCGATGTTGTCGTGCTTGCGGGCTTTCTTGCAATACTGAGTGCGGATTTTACCGAAAGTTACGACAGGCGCATCATCAACGTGCATCCGTCACTCATCCCGTCCTTCTGCGGAAAGGGGTACTACGGTCTGCGCGTGCACGAGGCTGCGCTTGCATACGGCGTGAAGGTCACGGGTGCAACGGTACACTATGTAAATGCGGTTGCCGACGGCGGCGAAATAATCATGCAGAAAGCCGTTGATGTGCTTCCGGACGACACTCCGGAAACCTTGCAGCGGCGCGTTATGGAACAGGCGGAATGGGAATTGCTGCCCCTTGCGCTTGAACAGGTGTTTTTATCAATAAAATCAACAGAACAGTGAAACAAACAGTGAACAAACGAGTCGGAACCGAAATGCGAAAGGCGGAATAAATGAAAACTATCAACGAATACCTGAACGGCAATACCTATCCCGGACGCGGCGTGCTTATCGGAAAAAGTGCGGACAACGCACATTATGTGGCCGCATACTTCATCATGGGCAGAAGCGAGAACAGCCGCAACCGCATATTTGAACCGACGGAGGACGGTATCAGAACGCGGGCGTTCGACGAAAAAAAGCTGACAGACCCTTCGCTTATCATTTATTCCCCCGTGCGGAAGGTCAACGGCTGCACCGTCGTTACCAACGGCGACCAGACGGACACCGCTGCCTGCGAAATTGCGGCGGGCGGAAGCTTTGAATCCGCACTGCGCAAAAGGAGCTTTGAACCTGATGCTCCGAATTTTACCCCGCGCATCAGCGGCATTCTTTACCCCGAAACAGGCGAATACACCCTCAGCATACTGAAGGCGGAAACACCCGACGGCGCACGCTGCCGCAGGAATTTTTACAATTACGAACCCGAAGCGGGGACGGCACATCTTATCCACACATATGAGCATGACGGCTCGCCGCTGCCCTCGTTCTGCGGTGAACCCGTGCGCATTGCGCTGAACGCGCCCGATGCAGAGACTTTTGCCGAAGAAATTTGGACAAGTCTTGATGAAAACAACCGTGTTTCGCTGTTTGTGCGCTTTATCGGCTGCGCGGACGGCGCGGAGGACACATTCATCATCAACAGGAACACCCGCTGAGCGCTGTGCGGCTTTGCAAAAAACGGAGCCGGTCAACGTCAACTTAAGTTACCCTGACCGACTGTAAGAACTGAAACAAACAATAACCGAATAAAACCGAACATACTAACGGAGGCAAACATGCGATACGAACTTAAATACGGCTGCAATCCCAATCAGAAACCCGCTGCAATTTCAATTGACGGCGAACTGCCGATTGCCGTTTTGAACGGCAGGGCGGGCTATATCAACCTTCTTGACGCACTCAACGGGTGGCAGCTCGTCAGAGAACTTCGCACCGCAACGGGACTTCCTGCGGCGGCATCGTTCAAACACGTCAGCCCGGCAGGTGCGGCCGTCGGCCTTCCGCTGAACGAGACGCTTCGCAAAATGTATTTTGTTGACGAAACAACAGAGCTTTCTCCCCTTGCCTGTGCCTATATTCGCGCAAGAGGTGCGGACAGAATGAGCTCCTTCGGAGATTTTATCGCCGTCAGCGACAGGGTCGATGTTTCGCTTGCGAAAGTTTTGAAGCATGAAGTTTCGGACGGCATTATTGCTCCGGATTACGATGAGGATGCGTTTGAGATCCTTTCCGCAAAGAAAAAGGGTGCATACACGGTTATTAAAATCGACGAAAACTATGTTCCCGCTCCCATTGAAACGCGCACGGTGTTCGGCATAACATTCGAACAGGGACGCAACGATTCAACGATTGACGAAAGCCTGCTTTCAAATATCGTGACCGAAAACAAAAACCTGCCCGAAAGTGCGAAACGCGACCTTGTTATTGCGCTTATCACGCTTAAATACACCCAGTCCAACTCCGTTTGCTATGCTGAAAACGGACAAACGATCGGAGTGGGCGCGGGGCAGCAATCCCGCATTCACTGCACACGCCTTGCGGGCAATAAAGCCGACCTTTGGCACCTGCGCTCGCATCCTTCCGTGCTGAACCTGCCGTTCCGTGCGGATATTCCGCGCCCCAACCGCGATAATGCAATTGATTTGTATTTAAACGAGGATGAGTGCGGAGACGTGCTTGATGACGGAAATTGGCAGAATTTCTTCACCCGCCGCCCCGAGCCGATGACAAAGGAACAGAAGCGTGAATGGCTGAGCAGGTTCGGCGAAACCGCACTTGCAAGCGATGCGTTCTTCCCGTTCGGCGATAATATCGAGCGTGCTTTCCGCAGCGGCGTTGCCTATATTGCTCAGCCCGGCGGTTCGGTGCGCGATGATGCCGTTATTGAGGCATGCAACAAACACGGCATGGTCATGGCTTTTACCGGACTGCGCCTCTTCCACCATTGATTTTTAACGGAGCGGTTCATTCGGATATTCGGATCTGTTCGGCACTCGGCGGGGCGCCGGGCGAACGGAAACGAACGGACAATCAAACAGGTATATAAACAAACAGGTATATAAACGGACATGGTTTCCCGACGCAGGTGCGGAACATGCGGAAGGGACGGAACAAGGAACGGAATTTAGAGTAAAAAATGCAGATAACAAAGGATAAACTCAATATTGCCGTCATAGGCGGCGGCGGACGCGAACATGCGATAATCAGGCGGCTTGCTCAAAGCCGCAGAGCGGGAAAGATATATGCGCTTCCCGGAAACGGCGGAATTTCCCGCGAACATGCGGGCAGCGATTCATGCCCGGTGACCTGCACGGGCATTGCTGCAACGGATTTGGAAAAAATTGTGGATTTTGTGCTGAACAACGAAATTGACTTTGCTGCCGTGATTCCGGACGATCCTCTCGTTATGGGGCTTTGCGACATGCTGCGCGAAAAGGGCATTCCCTGCTTCGGCCCGAGCAAGGCTGCGGCAATAATCGAGGGCAGCAAGGCTTTTTCAAAGGAACTCATGCAGAAATACGGCATTCCGACAGCCGAATACAAGGTCTTTTCGGATGCCGATGCTGCGGCAGAATACGCAGCGCACCACAGCCTTCCCGTCGTTGTCAAAGCGGACGGGCTTGCTCTCGGCAAGGGAGTTATAATCGCAAAAACTCACGAGGAAGCGATTGAAGCCGTGAACGACATGATGCGGGGCGGCAAATTCGGCAGGAGCGGCGCAACTGTCGTTGTTGAAGAGTTCCTGACCGGACCCGAGGTTTCCGTGCTTGCGTTTACGGACGGAAAAACAGTTGTTCCCCTGCCCTCTTCAATGGATCATAAACGTGCGGGCGACGGCGACACGGGACTGAACACCGGCGGCATGGGCGTTATTGCACCGAATCCTTTTTACACAAAAGCGGCGGCGGAGCAGGTTATGCAAAGCATCATCCTTCCCACGCTGAACGCAATGAATGCCGAGGGGCGGACTTTCCGCGGGTGCCTGTATTTCGGGCTTATGCTTACCCCGAACGGCCCGCGTGTTATTGAATATAACTGCCGTTTCGGCGATCCGGAAACGCAGGCGGTGCTGCCCCTTGTTGAAGGCGACCTGCTTGAAATAATGATTGCGACGCAGGCGGGGACGCTTGACAAATGCGAGATCAAGCTTTCCGACAAATCCTCCTGCTGCCTTGTGCTTGCAAGCGGGGGCTATCCGGAAAAATACGAAAAGGGCAAACTTATCACCTTTGACGGCGATGTTGAAGCAGATTGCGGGGTATGCATCTTCCATGCGGGAACAAAACTCAGAGCACCCGACAGCAGCGAATTCGTTACAAGCGGCGGGCGCGTGCTCGGCATCACGGCCGTTCGCGATACGCTTGAAGAGGCGGTTCGGGCGGCATATGCGGCAGCCGAACGAGTGCATTTTGACGGAAAATATTCAAGAAGCGACATCGGACTTTCCGCATTGCGCGAAAGCCGTTTAAAAAACGGGTAAACGCCGGCACCGCCGGCATTTGCCGAAAGAACGAACATTACGGAATACGGGAAATTTAACGGGAGACAACAGAATGGTTTACAGAATTTACAGCGAAAAACGCCCCGAATTTTCGGAAGCGGCGGAAGGGCTTGCGAAGGATATTCGCGAATTTCTCGGGATCCGCACGCTTGAAGGGGTTCGCATCATCAACAGGTATGACGCGGAGGGTGTGGACGAAGCGACGTTCAACGCCTGCATCGAAACCGTTTTTTCCGAACCGCAGGTTGACAGAACCTATACGGAAGCTGAATTCCGTGCGGAAATCTGCGGCAATGCGGCGGGTGCAAAAGTTTTTGCGGTTGAATATCTGCCGGGGCAGTTTGACCAGCGGGCGGATTCCGCAGCGCAGTGCATAAGCCTTGTTGCGCAGTGCGAAAGGCCGGCAGTGCGTTCGGCCGCCGTATACATGCTTTCGGGCAGTCTCACATCCGAAGAACTGAACAGGATAAAGGCATACATTATCAACCCCGTGGATTCGCGCGAAGCCGCGCTTGAATGCTGTGACACGCTTGCAATGCGCTGTGACGAGCCTGCTCAGCCGCCGCGCGTAAAGCTGTTTGACACCCCCGCAAAGGAGCTTATCGCGCTTTACGGGCTTGCAATGGATGAAGCGGATGCGGAGTGCCTTAAAGTCTATTTTAAAACAGAAAATCGTGAGCCGACGCTGACCGAACTCCGCGTTATCGACACATACTGGTCGGATCATTGCCGCCATACAACCTTCAACACGCATCTGACGGATGTTGAATTCGCGGATGAACGCGTTCGGCGTGAATTCGAAAATTACCTTGCTCTTCGCGAAAGCATCGGGGACAAAAAGCCCGTATGCCTCATGGATATTGCCTGCGTTGCGGCAAAGGCACTTAAAAAAAGCGGCGAATTGCGCAATCTTGACGAGTCGGACGAAATCAATGCCTGCACCGTGAAGATAAAGGTCGATGCCGACGGCGTTGAGGAGCCGTGGCTGCTGCTGTTTAAAAACGAAACGCACAACCACCCGACGGAGATCGAACCCTTCGGCGGTGCGGCAACCTGCATCGGCGGCGCGATACGCGATCCCCTTTCGGGGCGGAGCTATGTTTATCATGCAATGCGCGTGACGGGCGGCGCAAACCCGCTTGCCCCGATTGAAAGCACCATCCGCGGCAAGCTTCCCCAAAGAAAACTTGCTGCAACGGCGGCGCAGGGCTACAGCTCCTACGGCAATCAGATCGGCATTGCAACGGGCCTTGTGGATGAAGTTTATCATGACGGCTATCTTGCAAAGCATATGGAAATCGGTGCTGTTGTCGGTGCGGCACCCGAACGGAATGTCCGCCGCGAAAAACCTGCTGCGGGCGATGCCGTTATCCTTCTCGGCGGAAGAACGGGACGCGACGGCTGCGGCGGTGCAACGGGCTCAAGCAAGTCACACAACATATCATCACTTGAAACATGCGGAGCGGAGGTTCAAAAGGGCAATGCGCCCGAGGAACGCAAACTGCAAAGGCTGTCTCTTATACACATCTCCGAGCCCACGAGACAGGCAGAAATCTCGT
>OJRG01001014.1_pt1 | contig 11816 bp, 10 predicted proteins | sample 1599121 | NCBI WGS metagenome assembly OJRG01 (sample SAMN03922528, study PRJEB24848) | human gut metagenome | isolation source: stool sample | host: Homo sapiens | place: Germany | collected 2010-05
GGATCGGCCTTTTCCAGTGCCTTCTCGTAAAGCGGCATATTGTCGCAGGCGGGCAACTGCCCATACAGCTTCTCCATCTGGGCATCCAGCTCGTTCAGCTCCTTGATGTCATTCAGAAGGGTTTCCTTCTCCGCCTCCGTCAGCGTAGTCATGTTGCGGATGAACGCTGCCTCGTCAAAGTTCTCGAAATCGTAGTCATCAGGCAGGGCATTGCAGGCCTCGTCTACCTTGTCCCACAGTGCTTCATTTCTCTGGAATACGGCATCGCTTTTTTCCTCCAGTGCCTCGATCTGCTCCCAGATGGCATCCTCGTTTTCGGTAGCGATGAGGGTCTGCGGCTCTGCCTGATTGGGCGCAGCGGCAAATGCCGCAGTCGATGCTCCGATGGCCGTTACCGTCATTGCCAGTGCCAGTAAAAGGCTCCAAACTGTTTTCTTTTTCATGGTATGTTACGCTCCTTTTTTGAAATACTCAGGTCGTGTATCAACCTTGTCCGTATCATACCAGAGGAAGCCTATAACTTCCCCCGCAAAAGTGCGGGGAAAGTGTCATAAAACTGTCACAAAGTTGGTATGCCGCCACTTTTCAAGGCGGCCTTGACATAGAACCGCCTTGACATCCATCGCTGTGATTGATAAGATAGACGCACCTTTCTGCCGGGAGAGCCGTCGGAAAGAGCCGCAAATGACCCACACATCGCGGCGGCGCACAGGCCGTCCAACATGCGAAGGAGCCTTATGAACGGAACGCACAAGCAGATTTTTATCGTCATCACACAGACGGGTACGATGCTGTCCCGTATTCTGAAGCGGATCACCGGCGCGGAGTACAACCACGCCTCCCTCAGCCTGTCCCAGGACCTGACGAGGATGTATTCCTTCGGGCGCAGGCACCCGTATAACCCCTTTTGGGGCGGCTTCGTCATCGAATCCCCCCACGCGGGGACGTTCCGCCGCTTCTCCGATACCACCGCCATCATCCTTGCGGTGGAGATCACCGAGGAGCGGTACGCGGCGCTGGAGGCGACGCTGGAGGCCATGTGGGCGCGGCGGGAGCAGTTTTCCTATAATTTAGGCGGTCTGCTCCTGGCGTATTTCCGCATCCTCTGGAAGCGGTCGAACCGCTACTACTGCTCGGAATTTGTGGAGGATATGCTGCTGCACGCGGAGGTGCGCGGCGCGGGTGAGCTGCGCGCCCGTGTCGTCCAGCCCATCCACTTTCTGAAGCTGCCCCACACCCGGCTGTACACCGGACGGCTGCGGGACTATCCGCATTGCACGGCGTCAAGGTAAGAGGGCTTTCGCCGTGTCTGATGCGATCTGCAAATAGAAGCGATCTTCGCTGCGAGTGGACATTTCAGCGCACACACCGGTTGCGGAAACGAAAAAGTGTCAACGCCCTTTGCGCTGCGAACACTGTTAGCAGGCAAGAATTTATTCACATTAAGAGCAGGCAGGATCTGTGGGCGTTTTGTCTACTGATCCTGCTTGTTTTTCAATTCTTATCAAATTGTGGAGAACCTATCGGCGATTCCGGCTCCCGCGTTGTATCCCGCACGATTCTACGAGAGAAACTACTCGTATCTGCGGCAGTCATTATCCGGAAGCAACGATGCCCTTTGACGCGCTTTTTAGTTGCAGAAACAACAAAGAGCGGTCGGAAATTGTGCAAAAAAACATTGCCTGTCACCAGAAACTTTGGTACTATGAGAATGAAAAAGTGTCGATTGTTGGTACGTGTCCCGCCGAGAGGAGATATCCTATGAACGTGACCGTTGCGGATTGCCTGAAACTTCCCACGCTGCGTGAAGCACAGTTGATTGCCGGAGCAAAAGGAACAGATCGCGCGGTATCCTCTGTCAGTGTGCTGGAGTGGCCGGAAACAAATCTATTATCTGACGAGCTGATTGTCGGAAACGAGTTGGTCATATCTGCTCTCGTGACCATTAAAGATGATGTTAGCCGACAGTGTAGTGTTTTGCGGCATTTGCGCAGTATGGGCGCGGCAGGACTTGTTCTGTTTTACGTTGGGGTCTTTATTCCTCAGATCGACGATGCACTGATTGCCGTTGCGGATGAGATCAACCTCCCGCTGATTGCTATGCCCTTTGGCCGCATGGACTTCCGATACTCGGATATGATCACGGATATAGTCGAGTATATCCACAAGCGGCGAATGCAGGGCAATTATTATACCGCCGAGGTGATGAACAGCATTGCGCTTTTGGAGCCGCAGCAGCGGAACATCAATACCGTCTTGCGTCTGCTGTCCGACCGCATGCGCTGCACCTTGCTGCTGACAGATCGATATTTGGAGCGAAGAGGGGCAGCGGCGTGGCCCGTTTCCAATCAGTGGAACTATCATTCGTTGCTGCAGATGGCTCAAAGGCAGAAGCCGCCGCCGAAAGGTCAGCAGCGGATGAAATTGGATGGGCGCAGCTTTAGATTATGGGACATACCCGTTCCGTCAAAGACCCATCGAGGGATGCACCTGCTGGTGCTGGACGAGTTTGACCAAATGGATCCTGAAAGGCTGCAGCAAGCAATAGATGTTGTTGCGTTGTTCTTAAACATCTGGGACAAAGGCACTTATTATGACGGTACAGATGCGCTGGTAGAAGCGGTCCTGACAGACGATCCCGCCAAAATGCGTAGACTCGCACAGCAAATGGGCATTTCCATAAATGCCGTTAACACCATGTGGGTTTTGCAGCTTTCGGATCTGAGGACAGGGCAGGAGCTGACCGCCAGCCAAAAGCTGGACGTTGTCCTGAAGCTGAAGGTGTACCTGCAGGAGCACCATAAAATCGTCATCGTTGATAGCTACGGCACTTATATTGTCGCCTTGACCGACGGGATGCTGCTTGAGGAAAATACGCGGGAGATGGGTGAGGCTTTTGTCTCCCTGCTTGAAAAAGAGGGATATGCTGCACGCGGCTGTGTCTTCGACGATCTTGAGAACACCTCGCAGGCCCGCGATGCATATAACCGGATGATACGCTGCTTTGCAGAGCTCTGCGCTGTGTATCCGCGGCGCAAGATCTATTCAGACAGTGATGTGCGCTATGTGCAATCATGTATCGACTACGTGAAGCAAGGAGAAGAATCAGTAGCGAGCTGTCTGCTGCCGATCCGAAAGCTGAAGGATACCGCAGACGGGGACATTCTGATAGAAACGCTATGTACCTATCTTTTGGACGCAGAATCTAATACGCAAAGCACGGGTGACCTGTTATATATTCACAAGAACACCGTACACTACCGGCTTAATAAAATTCGAAGTGTCTTCAAATGCGATTTGGTACAGATGCCTGCAACGTTAACTATATATAAAGCTGCTGTGATCTACCGCATTTTGAAAGGACTTTAGGCATTACGCACAATTCAATTAAGCAAAATCAACAAAGAGAGGCTGCGCAAGCGGCCTCTCTTTGTTTTTGCGGCCAACGAAATGGAAAAATCCTTGGTCGGCCATCCGATGACCTCCGAAGGCAGAATCAATATAATCTTATCACAGGACGGAAAACGTTCTCAAAAAAATAAAAACGGAGGAACACAACATGGCAAAGCGAATTCTAAAGGAAGAACAGCTCATTGATGTCATTTGGGGCGCGACCTTAATGGGCGGCGGCGGCGGTGGTGCCATGGTAGGTGGCACAGATCTGCTGGACACCTACAAGAAGCTCCATCCGGAAAAGCCGGTGGAACTGACGCTTTTGGAAACCTGCGACATGGATCCGGAGGCTTACGGCGCTGTTACCGCCGGAATGGGTGCGCCCACCGTGCTGAAAAATGTCGACTTCTCGCAGTATGCAGTCAACGCCTTCAATGCATTGAAGGAGATGGGTGCCAAGATGGATCCTCCCCGTAAGCTGGAATACTCTGTTCCGGTGGAGCTGGGCGGCTTTAACACCTTCTGCCCCATGCTGATCTCTCTGCTCAACGACATTCCCTTTATCGACTGTGACGGTGCGGGCCGTGCGGTGCCTGCGCTGGACACCCTGCTGCTGCATATCAACGGGCTGGATACATCTCCTTTGGCGATGGCGGACGGCAAAAACAACAAGGTTACCATCGAACTGAATGACGCCAAGGACGCGCCCATGGGCGAGGAGATCGGACGCTGGATCTGCACCGCCTTTGGTCAGATCGCTGGTCTCTCCGGTTGGATGGTTCGGAAGAGTGACATCGAGGAATCCCTGCCCTGCGGCACTGTGACCTTGTGTGAGAAGATCGGTCATGAGCTGCGCAGGTGTGCAAAGGATGGCTCTAACGCCTTTGAGGCACTTGCACAGGCTGGGATTGAATGCCGTTTCCTGACGCGCGGCAAGGTCGTCAAGCAGGAGAATCTGCAGGCCAAGGGCTTTGACTACGGCAAGGTGTACGTTGAGGGCGCGGACGGCCAGTGGATCATCTACTTCCAGAATGAGAACCTGCTGGTGGAGCATGAGGGTAAGCCTATTATGACGGTGCCCGATATCACCTGCTACTACAACGCCGCTACTGGCGAGCCTCTGACCAACGCCGATATCACAGAGGGTATGGAGATCTGCCTGGGTGCCATCAAGGCTCCCGATGCATGGTGGAAGAATCCCAATATGTTTGACGTTTGGAAGCCCTTCCTGTCCAATGTCGGCTATGAGGGCGGCAACATCCCGTTCACCAAGTAAATTTGACCGCATTACCATATATCTCCGAGAGGGACAGGGCTCGTCCCTGTCCCTCTCGGTGCTTTGGTGACCAATCGCATTCCCCATCCAAGATTATTTCGGAGAGGAGAATAACAACATGGAAGAAAACAAGACGACTGTAACAGAAACCAAGCAGGAGGATAAGGGCTTATCCCAGATCCAACCCAACGAAAAACGCTCCTGGTGGAGTATCGCTTTCATTTGGGTGGGTACCATGATCTGTATCCCCATGCTGATGGTCGGCGGCATCTTCGGAGGTGTGCTGACCATGGGTTCCATCTTTTGGGCCACCCTCATCGGGTTTGCCATCTGCTGCACCATGATGATCCTGGGCGGCATTGTCGGCTCTGACACCGGTCTGAACGCCACCATGTGTTCCACCAGAGCCTTCGGTATGACAGGTGCCAACTTCACAATGGCGCTGGTTATCTTTATCTGTGAGGCAGGTTGGTTCGCCGTGCAGACCGCCACCTGCGCCGTGGCCTTCAACACACTGTTGTTCCATTTGGGCGTAGAATTCCCCTTCTGGCTCAGTTGTGTTATCTGGGGTGTTGTCATGTTCATCACCGCCGTTTACGGCGTGAAGTGGATGGCGGTCTTGAATTATATCGCCGTTCCCCTTCTTGTGCTGCTGTGTGCCTATGGCGGTATCCATTCCATCAACACCGCCGGTTGGGGCAACATCGCCTCTGCCGTTTCGGAGAACCTGATGCCCCTGCCCGCCGCTATCTCCACCGTCATTGGTCTGTTTGCATTGGGTGCCACCTGCAACGCAGACTATACCCGCTACTGTAAGACCCGCGGCGATGTGGTGAAGGCCACCTTGATTGGCGTTATGCCTGCAGCTCTTCTGATGATCATGGTGGGTGCCATCATGTCCATCGGCACAGGCAACTATGACGTGGCCGCCATGTTCGCAGGCTTGGGTCTGCCCATCGTTGCCATGCTGGTGCTGATTCTCGCCACTTGGACCACCAATACCGGCAACGCCTATATGTCCGGTCTGGCCGCCTGCAAGATGTTCTCCATCAAGGACAGCAAGCGTCCTCTGGTCACCATGATATGCGGCGTACTGGGCGTCATTATGGCGATTGCCGGTCTGGCGGATTTCCTGAACACCTATATCAGCATTCTGGGCGCGGTGGTGCCTCCCATCATGGGCGTCGTTATCTGCGACTACTGGGTCATCTGCAAGGCCAAGACGGAGAACTGGTCTCCTGTGCGCGGCATTAACTGGATCGGCATCATCGCGTGGGTCATCGGCGGCGGCTTCGCACTGCTGGAGACGCTGGGCGTGGTGACGGTGTTCTCCTCCGCACTGGACGGCGTGATCATCGCCTTTGCGGCCTACTGGATCCTCTATTCCCTGCTGAAGAATACCAAGCTGGCCGGCTCCGGCGATATGACTATCGAGGAAGCCTGCTCCGTCGCACAATAAGGAGTGTTTGCTATGAGTAAAGACAAAGCGTTAGATATTGTATTGTCCGAATTTCTGGAGCTGGCAAAGGTGCCCCGCCCTTCCCATCACGAGGAGCGCGTCAGCGAGTACCTGTTCCAGTGGGCCAAGCGCCATGGTCTGGCCGTGGAAAAGGACAACATGAATGAGATCATCATTGACAAGCCCGCCTCCCCCGGCTGCGAGAATGTACCCCGTGTGATCTTTCAGGCCCACATGGATATGGTCTGCGTATGCGAAGAGGGCGTCACCTACGATCCTATGAACGATCCCATCAAGGTCATCAACGATGGTGTGACCCTGACCGCAGACGGCACCAGCCTGGGCGCCGATGACGGTATCGGCGTGGCGATGTGCCTGTACCTGCTGCAGGACGACACCCTGCGTCACGGTCCCATCCGCGCCATCTTCACCACCAACGAGGAAGACGGCATGGACTCCATCGCCATTGACCCCAAGTATCTTGACGGCGGCTATCTGGTCAATTTGGATTGGGAAACGCTGGGCTCACTGTGCAATTCCTGTGCCGGCGGCGACTTCTTTAACTACAGCCACAAGGCCGAGTGGGAAAAGCCTATTGTGGGCTGCAAGACACTGACCATTTCCCTCAGTGGTCTGCTGGGCGGTCACTCCGGCGTGGGGATCAACAAGGGTCACGCCAATGCGCTGGTCAGCATCGCTACGCTGCTGGCTATGCTGCGGCAGGGCGGCGTCAGCTACCGCGTGGCCTCCTTCAGCGGCGGTCAGGCGAAGAACGCCATCCCCGCATTTGGCACCGCCACCATTGTTCTGTCTGCCACCGAGGAGGACAGGGCCAAGGCTATCATTGAGACCTTCCGCGCAGAGTTCGTGGAGGCTTTCGGCAACATCGAATCGGATATGGTGTTCACCACCACCTTCGGTGATACCGCGCCTGACCGCGTACTGACAGGGGAGGTTGGTTATGGTATGGTGGGTCTGATGACCACGGTTCCCAATAACGTACATACCATGAGTCCGTTCATTGACGGGCTGGTGGAGAGCTCCGCCAACCTGGGTGTGGTGTCCGTGGACGAGGATATGGTGCGCTTCACAGTGTTTGCCCGCAGCAGCGTTGCCTATCAGGCCACTCAGATCGGTGTGATCTGCAGCGCACTGGCCAATAGCTTCGGTTTTACCTTCGACAGCGAGGGTCATGTTCCCGGCTGGGCGGTCAATCCCAACAGCAAGCTGACCCATATCGCTTGCGAGGCCTACAAGCATCTGACCGGCACGGATATGATCGTGGAGCCGGTACACGCCGGCGTGGAGTGCGGCGCCTTTGCGGAGAAGAACCCCCACCTGGACATGATCTCCGTTGGTCCGACGCTTCTTGACGTGCATACGCCCAATGAAACCTGCAAGATCGAGGATGTCAAGATCACTACCGAGCTGCTGATCGAAATCCTGGAGCGTATCGCCAAGTAAAAAGACTTCATCTTACTTCCAATTTAGGCTACTTTCGACCATTGTCTCCTTACAGGTCAGGAGCCGGACTGCGTGATACGCGCAGTCCGGCTCCTGGCAATTTATGTATGCCGAAGTATGCTCTATATGACCACCTGTTGATTTCACGGCTTCTGTATCTCGGCCAATGAGTCCATGAGCGAATGGAAGCCATCTTCTCCCAGCATGGCCGCGGCATCGAACGGGATGCCTTCAGAGGTCATAATAGCCGGATCGCCGCCGGGCATATCCTCGCCCACTGCGGGTACGCACTTTCTCAAAAGGCCCTTATCGTGGGTTAACCTATTCTGCGCTGATTGGAATCGGAGCTTTGAACGGTTTCCGAAACAGGCTCGCTCTCCTGAAGGGAACGCCACTCGATGTTCTTTTCGAGGATGTCTCCGGATACTGCATCGACCTTGTAGGAATACGCACACTTGTCCGTGCAGAACTCTAGAATGTAGTAAGGCTTGCCCTGATTGCGGCTCAGCTCCTCTCGGGTGAACACGATTTTTTGGGTAGCTTCATCAAGTCCCGCGTCCTCTAATGCGATCGGCTTTGCCTTTTCCAAGCCGATAAACTCCGGAGCAAGGGGAATGATCTTATCGCAGGTCTTATCCATAATCACGCCCAGAACTGCGTCAATTTTGTAAGTCCAGCGAGCTGAGTCACTTTCAAAAACGAAGTAATAGTAGGGCGACTTGATGCCGCCGGCAACCAGCTCCTCTGTCGTGAAGACCACCTTCACATTGACCCCGGCGTCGTCCAGTGCGATTTTCTTCGCGTCCGCCAGAAGAATGAAGTGGTAAGCCTCGATGATGCTGCCGTTCTTGGCGTCCACCTTGTAGGAATACTGCTTCTTCGCGGTGTAGAACTCCAGGATGTAGCAGGGCTTGCCAGAATTGCGGTTCAGCTCCTCTCTGGTGAACACGATCTTTTGTGTGGCTTCATCAAGTCCCGCGTCTTTCAGGGAAATCTTCTTTGCTTCTTCCAAAGAGATGAAATCTGCAGTGTCGAGTTCCGTTGTGGCGGTCTCTTTCTGCTTTTTCTCCAGAACGATGCCCAGCACCGCATCAATGCGGTATGTCCACTGTGTTTTTGCATCGGCAAAGACGAGCTGGTAGTAAGGCGTTTTGATGCCGCCGCTCACAAGGGTTTCCTCGGTAAAGCTGACTTTATCCTCGCATCCGGCATCATCCAGGGCGATTTTTTTCGCTTCGGAAAGCGTGATATATTTCCCGGCGTAAATAATGCTGCCGCTCTTTGCGTCGATTTGGTAGAAATATTGATTCGTCCCGGTGTAGAACTCCAGCAGGTAGCAGGGCTTGCCCTGATTGCGGCTCAGCTCCTCTCGGGTGAACACGATCTTCTGCGTCAGTTCATCCAGTTTGGCGTCCTTCAGTGCAATCTTCTTTGCTTCCTCCAGGGAGATGAACTTCGATACGCAGACAGAAGAAATGCCGGAGACCTCTTGGAATTTAAGAAGCTCGTCCAACGACATGCGGGCAACCTCGTCCGTGGGCAGCCCGGTTTTGTTTGCTGCGGTGAGGATCCAGTCGGCGCGGCCAAGGGAGACATGGAATTCCTCGGCGATCTTTGCTGCTTCGGCGTTTTCCGTCAGTTCGGAGTGGAAAACCAGCGTGCCGACGGCATCGGTCTGCTCCAGGGCCTGCTGGATCTCCGCGGAGAGCGATGCCTTTAGCTCGGCGTTCGCATCAAGACGGGAATCAAAAGAGATCAGAACCGTCGCTTCGCCGTTTTCCATATATCCGCAGGCCTCGTAGGCGGCGACCGTGCGCGTTAGAGCGGTCTCGACACTCTGCTTTCCCAGCGTAACATCGCTGAGCGCATTTTCCGCATCGCTGTTCAGGCTGCGGATGCTCTTGACGGCGCCGCTCTTGGCAATCGTATATTCCACGCTGGGGTTGACATCCATTGTGAAGGTGCCTGCTGTCGCATTGCTTCGGATGGCATGTGTGGCGATGCCCGTACAGAGAACCAGTGCAAGGCAGGCAGCCATTGTTCCAAGCTTGGCCCAGCCGGGCTTTCTTTTGGTATTTGCTTCGCTTTCCGCGTCAGCGATAAGCTCGTCATTGATCTTTCCGATCGAACGAAGAAGAACTTCGGTTTTCATAGCATAATTCCCTCCTTTTCAAGAAATCGTCTTAATTCGTTTCTCATACGGAAAAGCAAAGACGTCACCTTGCTCTCGCTCATTCCGTATGCGTCCGCAATATCCCGTATTGCGTAGAGATGATAGTATCTGCGGACAAAAATGTTACGGTTCAGCTTGGGCTTTGCATACAGGAAGCGGTCAATGGCGGCAGCCAACTCATTTTCTTCGATGGTCTGCTCCACAGTCGCTTCCGAAGGAACGCAGGCTTCCAACTCAGACAGCGCGAGGACTACTTGTCCGTGTCCGCGTTTCTCGGCAGTATACCGCTTATAACGGTTCAGAGCGAGGTTGCGCGTGATTTTCCCTAAGTAGATCGACAAACGGCTCGGACGCTGCGGCGGGATCGAATTCCATGCGCCGAGATATGTGTCGTTGGCACATTCCTCCGCATCCTCTTTGTTACGCAGTATGTTATATGCAATCGTATGGCAGTAGCTCCCGTACTTTTCTGCGGTGGCGGTAATCGCGCTCTCGTTACGCGCCCAGTACAATTCTATGATCTCATGGTCTCTCATTGCGCCCTCCCTTCTTTCTGCGTAAAGGCCTTTCACTTATATAGACAACAAAAATAACCATTCATTGCGTGGACAGGAAAACTTTTCTTCAAGCTTATCATATCATGCGGGAGCGGCGATTTCTACCGGTCTGAAAGTGCTGGCTTACTTTCGACCATTGTCTCCTTACAGGTCAGGAGCCAGGCTGCGTAATACGCGCAGTCTGGCTCCTGGCAATTTATGTATGCCGAAGTATGCTCCATATGATCACCTGTCGATTTCACGGCTTCTGTATTGCAGCCAATGAGTCCATGAGCGAATGGAAACCATCTTCTCCCAGCATGGCCGCGGCATCGAAGGGGATGTCTTCAGAGGCCGTAATAGCCGGATCACCGCAGGGCATATCCTCGCCCGCTGCGGGTACGGGTTCCGGGTGCATATTGGACAGTATCTCACGAACCAGTTGCTCCACTGTTTGCCGGTCTATCCTTGGCGCAGCCGCGGCCTCCGGTGTTTCCGGGCAATTCATATAGTGGGTCACGGCGTTGACCAGGAACTGTGCCTTGCGCCGACCCTGCTCGTTCAAGATCGCGGCTACCTGCTGGTGGCTTGGGTCACCGGCATTGAATTGGACGGTAAATCTGAAGGAATCCTTCTTTTCGCCCATATGGATCACCTACTCGTCTTCGTAGCCGCATACAAGAGACCGTACCCGGCAGCGTTGGCGCCAATCTCCTCCACAAAGATGGCTGTACCGACCTTACCGGACTTTTCGATCTGTTTCCGAAGCAGCAGATCATGGTCGGCACGAATCTTGGACAGCAATCGGTTATAGAGTGTAATGACGCCGTTTTCCAGCGAATCGCAGGAAGCCCAGTCTGCTGCGCCATAGCGCAGGGAGAGGTAATCGGCAGTAAAACCGCCTATGTCGATCACAGTGGCCTTGGCAACCGTGCCAAGCTGGAGCCGCTTGAACACCGGAGCCGTAGCTGCCAGTGCCTGCGGGAAGCAGACCGCCTCCGTGATGCAGATGGAGTATTCCCTCCCATTGAATTCAAACCCGATCACACCGCGGTTCAGGAAATACTGGGCAAAGCGTTTATACTGCATTCCATAATGCGCAGGCGGCAGCCCAACGGCAAGCTGAATGTTCATCAGCCGATCCGGGACATACTGGCCCGCCGTGTTGATCTCGTAAGCGATGGCGAACAACGTCAGGATAAAAATTCGGTCGTCCTCTGTTTTATCCCGGGTATAGGGGATTCGCTGGTCGGAGAGCGTGTAGTATTTTCCCCGATAAAATAGGATGTTGTCACCGAAAGGGGGACGGGTATCGCTCTCTACCGGTCCGGATGTAAATACCCGACTGGCTGTCTTAATTTGTTTATTTCCGTGGTCTACGCAGACTAACATAAGATCAGTTCCTTCTCTTTTTGTGCTTATACTGTGTTTATACGACTTTAATACGCAGTGTTACAACAAATCATAACCACCAGTAAACTGGTGGTTTGACCTGCCCCTAAAAGGGGCTATTAC
>OJRG01001015.1_pt1 | contig 11808 bp, 9 predicted proteins | sample 1599121 | NCBI WGS metagenome assembly OJRG01 (sample SAMN03922528, study PRJEB24848) | human gut metagenome | isolation source: stool sample | host: Homo sapiens | place: Germany | collected 2010-05
ATCTACACAGAGTAGATCGTCGGCAGCGTCAGATGTGTATAAGAGACAGGGGCATCTACCTCTTCACCTACCCCACCACCGGCTACTTTGACGCTTTCTTCTACGCTCTGATGTACGCCGCGGGCGGCCCCGAGTTCTTCAACGAGGCCACCGTCTACACCGAGGGCATCTGGGACAGCGAGGCTGCCACCACCTGCTTCGACATAGTCGAGAAGCTCGCCACCTACACCAACCCCATCACCACGGCTCAGGCCAACGATCAGGACTTCACTCAGAACCAGCAGCTCGTCCTTGACAACAAGGCCCTGTTCATGCCCAACGGCACCTGGATCGTCGGCGAGATGGCCGAGGCCCCCCGCGCTGAGGGCTTCAAGTGGGGCATGACCGCCCTGCCCGCCGTCGAAGAGGGCGGCGACCGCTACAGCTACACCTGGTTCGAGCAGGCCTGGATCCCCGCCGGCGCTGAGAACATCGACGCCGCCAAGCAGTTCATCGCCTTCCTGTACAGCGACACCGCCTGCGAGATCTTCGCCGCCTCCAACGCCATCCAGCCCGTGCTCGGCATTGCCGACAGCCTTGAGGGCGACAACCAGCTCTTCTACTCCATCTACGACGACGGCGCCAAGGCCGCCATGGGCAACTTCGCCGCCTACAAGTCCGTCGCCGGCCTCGGCACCAACCGCGAGGAGTTCTTCGATCCCGTGAACAGCCTCGTCTCCGGCAGCCTGACCCGCGACCAGTGGGTCTCCGACTGGAAGGCCGCCAGCGACCAGATGAGGGCCAACCTCGCCTGACGCTTCGCGACAACTACATGACACCCTAAGGTTTCGGGGGACGTTGAGCCGCGGCTCATCGTCCCCCTTCCCAAATGCACACTGGCAAAAAGAGAGTTTACCGGCATCATTCCGCTCGGAAAGGAGCTGAACACGTGGAAAAGAACAAGGGACGCAGCCGTTTTATTGTGCTGTGCGTGGCCCCGGCAGTAATTCTGTTCGTCATTTTCATGATAATCCCCACGCTCAACGTATTCCGCATGTCTCTGTTTGAACGCGGAGCATATTCGCCCGACGAGACCTTTGTGGGCTTTGCGAACTTCAAGTCGCTTGTTAACGACTCCAACTTCATCCGCGCGATGCAGAACACGATTCTGCTCATCGTGGTCGTAACAATGGTAACCTTCGCGCTGGCGCTCGTCTTTGCGGGCATACTCACCCGCGAGAACATCAAGGGCAAGGAGCTGCTGCGCGTTATCTTCTACATACCGAACATCCTCTCCATCGTCGTCATTTCCGGCATCTTTTCCGCCATCTACAAGCCCGAAAACGGCATGCTCAACAGCTTGCTGTCGATGATAAGCGGGCACGAGGTCTCGACCCTGTGGAAGGGCGAGGACCTGGTAATGCTCAGCCTCATCATTGCCATGGTCTGGCAGGCCATCGGCTACTACATGGTAATGTACATGGCCTCCATGGCCGCCGTGCCGCAGAGCCTGTACGAGTCCGCCGGCCTCGACGGCGCGGGCAGGGTGAAGCAGTTCTTCCAGATCACCATCCCCCTTATCTGGACGAACATCCGCACCACCCTCACCTTCTTCATAATATCCACCATCAATATGGCCTTCCTCTTCGTCAAGGCCATGACCAGCGGCGGCCCCAACGGCGCCTCCGAGGTCGCGCTCTCGTATATGTACGGCCAGAAGGACGCCGGCCTCTACGGCTACTCCATGGCCATCGGCGTGGTCATCTTCCTGTTCTCCTTCCTCCTCTCCGCCCTGGTGAACAAGGTCACGAAGCGCACGCCGCTTGAATTCTGAGAAAGGAGGACGTCATAATGGAAGCTACTAAAAGCCTGAAAAAGAACAGCAATTCCGGTGAGAAGCTCTACAAGTTTTTCATTTACCTCGTCCTCATTCTCCTGGCAGTCAGCATAGTCGTCCCCGTGGCATGGGTGTTCATGGCCTCCATCAAGGAGAACAGCGAGTTCTACGGCAACCCCTGGGCGCTGCCCGCGGGCTTTTACTGGCAGAACTTCGTGGATGCCTGGACCAAGGCCAGCATGGGCGACTATATGCTCAACTCCGTCATCGTGACGGCGCTGTCGCTGGTGATACTGCTGGTCGTGGCGCTGCCCGCCAGCTACTGCCTGTCCAGGTTCAAGTTTGTCACTAGCAAGTTTTTGAACACGATGTTCATGGCGGGCCTGTTCATCAACGTGAACTACATCGTCGTGCCCATCTTCCTCATGCTGCGCGACGGCGACACCTGGCTGAAGAGCGTCTTTGAAAAAATGGAGGACGGCATACTGCTCAACAACCTCGTCGTGCTCTCCATAGTCTATGCGGCGACGGCGCTGCCGTTTACGATTTACCTGCTCTCAGGCTACTTTGCCACCCTCGCCCACGACTACGAGGAGGCCGCGTATATAGACGGCGCGGGCTACGGCCGCACGATGGTAAGCATCATTTTCCCGATGGCACAGCCCTCTATAGTCACCATCATCCTCTTCAACTTCCTCTCCTTCTGGAACGAGTACATCATCTCCATGACCCTTATGAGCGGGACACAGGCGCCAAGGACGCTGCCTGTTGGCCTGCTGAACCTAATGCAGGCGCAACAGGCAGCGGCGAACTACGGCCCTCAATATGCCGGCCTCGTCATGGTCATGCTGCCGACCCTCATCCTCTACATCTGCGTGCAGAAGAAGCTCATCCAGGGCATGACCGTCGGCGGTCTGAAAGGTTAAGGTGAGGACATGAGATTCTGGAAAGAACACATGGGCCTGCGGGCGCTGCTGATGCTGATATTCTCCATCGGGGGCCTGGTAATGGTCATCTACGGCTGGACACTGACCGGCAAGATGTCCGGGCTTATCATCATGATAGTCGGCGTGGTTTTCATCCTGACCGCGCTGCTGCTCTACAACAAACCCTTTGAGGACCCCAAGACTCGTAAATAAAAGGAGAGTATAATGAGCGAGAGTGAACTCATAAAAGGCCGCGTCACTATTCCGACCGACGTAGACGTCGTGCCGGAGACGCTTGAGCTGCTGAAGCGCTGGGGCGCGGACGCCATCCGTGACTGCGACGGCACCGATTACCCCGAGGAGCTCAAGGCCGTTGACGCCAAGGTCTACTCCACCTACTACACCACCCGCAAGGATAACGCCTGGGCCAAGGCTAACCCCGACGAGGTGCAGCAGTGCTATATCTCCACCGGCTTCAAGACCTCTTCCGGCGGCGAGCTGCGCATCGAGCTCATGCAGGGCATCAGCCGCGAGCTCATGCAGGTCAACACCCGGGACGACATCAAGCGCTGGTGGGAGGTCATGGACCGCACCCTGGGCCAGCCCATCTCCCCCGATGAGTGGAGCTATGACGAGGAGAGCGGCTGCGTCGTCATTCCGGCCCCTGCCGCCTTCCACGACTACTCCGTCAGCTTCCTCGCCTATCTCATCTGGGACCCGGTGCACATGTACAACGCCGTCACCAACGGCTGGACCAACTTTGAGCACCAGATAACCTTCGACGTGCGCCAGCCCAAGACGCACAAGTTCACCATGGAGCGCCTGCGCAAGTTCATCGCCGAGCACCCCTATGTGAACGTCATCCGCTACACCACCTTCTTCCACCAGTTCACCCTGGTGTTCGACGAGCTCAAGCGTGAGAAATACGTGGACTGGTACGGCTACTCCGCCAGCGTCAGCCCCTATATCCTTGAGCAGTTCGAGCGCGAGGTCGGCTACAAGTTCCGGCCCGAGTTCATCATCGACCAGGGCTACTACAACAACCAGTACCGCGTGCCGAGCAAGGAGTTCAAGGACTTCATGGCCTTCCAGCGCCGCGAAGTCGCCAAGCTCGCCAAGGAGATGGTCGATATCACCCACGAGCTGGGCAAAGAGGCCATGATGTTCCTCGGCGACCACTGGATCGGCACCGAGCCCTACATGGACGAGTTCAAGTCCATCGGCCTCGACGCCGTGGTCGGCAGCGTGGGCAACGGCTCGACGCTCAGGCTCATCTCCGACATCCCCGGCGTCAAGTACACCGAGGGCCGCTTCCTGCCCTACTTCTTCCCCGACACCTTCCACGAGGGCGGAGACCCTGTGCGTGAGGCCAAGGAAAACTGGGTCACGGCCCGCCGCGCCATCCTGCGCAAGCCCATAGACCGAATCGGCTACGGCGGCTACCTCAAACTCGCCTGCGAGTTCCCCGAGTTTCTGGACTATGTCCAGTCTGTCTGCGACGAGTTCCGCGAGCTCTACGGCAACATCAAGGGCACGACGCCCTACTGCGTCAAGACCGTCGCAGTGCTCAACTCCTGGGGCAAGGCCCGCTCCTGGGGCTGCCACATGGTACATCACGCGCTCTACCAGAAGCAGAATTACAGCTACGCCGGCATCATCGAGGCGCTCTCTGGCGCGCCGTTTGACGTCAAGTTCCTGAGCTTTGACGACATCAAGGCCGACCCGGACTGCCTGAAGGGTATAGACGTCATCATCAACGTCGGCGACGGCGACACGGCCCACACCGGCGGCGCTGTCTGGGAGGACGCGGAGATAAGCTCCGCCATCAAGTCCTTCGTCTGGAACGGCGGCGGCTTCATCGGCGTGGGCGAGCCTTCCGGCCACCAGTACCAGGGCAGGTTCATCCAGCTGGCCCAGGTGCTCGGCGTCGAGAAGGAGACCGGCTTCACGCTCGGCTACGACAAGTACAACTGGGACGAGCATCCCGGCCACTTCATCACCGCCGACTGCACAGGCCCCGTGAATTTCGGCGAGGGCAAAAAGAGCATGTACGCCCTGCCCGGCGCTGAGATCCTTGTCCAGCGCGAGAAGGAAGTCCAGCTGGCCGTCAACGGCTATGGCGAGGGCCGCGGTGTGTACATCTCCGGCCTGCCCTACACCTTCGAGAACAGCCGCCTGCTCTACCGCGCCATCCTCTGGTCCGCGCATGACGAGGACAGCCTGAACAAGTGGTTCTCCACGAACTTCAACGTCGAGGTACACGCCTTTGTGAAAAACGGCAAGTACTGCGTCGTGAACAACACCTACGAGCCCCAGCAGACCACCGTCTACCGCGGCGACGGCAGCTGCTTTGAGCTCAGCCTCGACGCAAATGAGATCCGCTGGTACGAGATCTGAGATATCTGCCTATGGGAAATGCGCCCGGCTAAAGTCGGGCGCATTTTTGTATTTTGAGCGGTGCCTCACTGTTTACAATAATTTAACGCGGTTTTCGAGCAAATATTATATATGTGAGCTATCATAATATATACTGTTCAAAATCAGGAGGCATGCATTTGTACTGCGTTATTGATATAGGCTCAAACACCATCAGACTTGTGATATACACGCTTGAGGACGGACAGCTCAGGCAGGCGCTCAGCAGCAAGGCTACGGCGGGACTTGCGGGCTTCGTGGAGGACGGGGCGCTTTCAGAGGAGGGCATCGAGCGCATGCTCGGCGTCCTGCGGCGCTTCCGCGGCGTGCTTTCGCTGCTGCCGGACTGCAAGGTCTATCCCTTCGCCACTGCTTCCCTGCGCGGGCTCTCCAACACGCAGGACATTCTGGAGCGCGTCGAGCGGGAGACCGGCTTCAAAATCGACGTCATCACCGGCCGCGAAGAGGCCATACTCGATTACCGCGGCGCGGTCGGCCGGATGCAGGAGCGCTCAGGCGTGCTCGTGGACATCGGCGGCGGAAGCACGGAGCTCGTTTTCTTCCGCTCCCGCGAGGTCATCGCGGCGCGAAGCCTGCCGCTCGGCTCCCTCTCGCTCTTTAACCGCTTTGTCTCCGGCGTCATCCCGGACAAACAGGAGCTGCGCGAAATGCGGGCAGAGGCGGTAAAGGTCATTTCCCCAGCTCTGCCGCCCAAGGGCGACTATGTCTGCGAGCCCATCTGCGCAGTCGGCGGCACGGCCCGCGCGGCAAACGAGCTCTTCATCGCCTCCGGAGGCGGGACAGAGGGTTACTCCCCCGATTTTCTCCGCGAGGTTCTTGCCCAGGCGGAGGCGGGGCCGCGCAAGCTCATGCGCCGCATACTGAAGCTGGCGCCCGAACGCGTCCACACGCTTGTGCCCGGCATGGTCGTGCTCAGCGCGGCGGCGGAGCTCTGCGGGGCCGGCACCATAGTCACCAGCGGCTATGGCGTACGAGAGGGCTACCTTGAACACATGCTGGAAAGGGACGGTGTTATCAGTGCCTGAACAGCGCTACACTCAGGACCGCGAGCTCTCCTGGCTCGCCTTCAACGACAGGGTGCTCTCGGAGGCGCTCGACGAGGGTGTGCCGCTCCTTGAGCGCCTCAAATTCGCCGCCATCTTCACCAGCAACCTGGACGAGTTCTTTATGATCCGCGTGGGCAGCCTCTTCGACCTTGCAAACCTCGACTCCGAGGCACGCGACGCGCGTTCCGGCATGACGCCCCGCGAGCAGCTGGCGGCAATCTACGACGCTGTAAGGCCGCTCTACAGGAAGCGGGAGCACATCTGCGGCCTGCTCCGGGAGCGTCTGCGCGCCGAGGGCATTTGCCGCCTGGACACGGCCTCCCTCTCGCCGGAGGAGCGGGAATACTGCGGGCGCTATTTCGATACCTGCGTGGCCCCCGTCATTTCGCCGCAGATAGTGGATAACCTCCACCCCTTCCCGCACTTCAAAAACAACGTGCTCCACATCGGGGCATGGGTCGAGCGCAACGGCCGGGAGATGCTGGCCGTCATACCTATGCCGGAGGCGCTCTCGCCCCTGCTGTATCTGCCGGGGCCGGAGCTCAGATACATCCACACTGAGGACATCCTGCTTGAGCGCGTTGAGGACATTTTCAAAAACTACCGCGTGCTGGAGAAGGCCGTCTTCCGCGTAACGCGAAACGCAGACATAAACCCGGACGACGAGGCCTTCGACCCGGACAACGACGATTTCAGAAAGACCATGCGCCGGGCCATCAGGCAGCGGCGGCGTCTGGCGCCCGTGCGGCTCGAACTCTCGCGCAAAATCGGCCGGGCGTTTTCGGACTACCTCAGTGAAAGGCTCCCGGTCAGCCGCGAGCAGATTTTTGTCAGCTCCGCGCCGCTCTGCCTCGACTTTGCCTACTCCCTGCCCCTGCGCCTTGACACGGCAAAGAGGGCCGAGCTGAGTTACCAGCCCTTTGAGCCGCAGGAGCCGGAGGGCGTCTCCCCCACCAAAAGTATGACGCGCCAAATTCAGAAGCACGACCTTCTGCTCTCTTACCCCTACGAGAGCATGTCGCCATTTCTCCGGCTGCTGAAGGAATCCGCCGCAGACCCTGCCGTAATCTCAATCAAAATCACAATTTACCGCCTGGCAAGCAAAGCAAAGCTCGTGGATTATCTCTGCGAGGCCGCCGAACGCGGCAAGGACGTCACGGTCATCATCGAGCTGCGCGCCCGCTTTGACGAGCTCAACAACATCGACTGGTCCGAGAGGCTCGAAGATGCGGGCTGCACGGTGATATACGGCTTTGAGGACTACAAAATACACTCCAAGCTCTGCCTCATCACCCGGCGCGAGCACGGCGAGGTCCGCTGCATCACCTACGTCGGCACCGGCAACTTCAACGAAAAGACCGCGCGCCAGTACACGGACCTGGCCCTGCTCACAGCCGACCCCTCCATAGGGCGCGACGCGGCGGAGTTCTTCAAAAACATGAGCATCGCAAACCTGGACGGCCGCTACGAGCGGCTGCTCGTGGCCCCCTCCGGGCTGCGCTCCGGGCTGTTCGCCCTCATGGACCGGGAGATCGCCCGCGGCGAGGCCGGGCGGATGCTCATCAAAATCAACTCCCTGACCGACATCGGCCTCATCCGCAAGCTGCGCGAGGCCTCGCAGGCCGGGGTCAAGGTACAGCTCATAGTACGCGGCATCTGCTGCCTGCTGCCCGGCGTGCCGGGTGAGACGGAGAACATCCGCGTCGTCAGCATTGTTGGGCGCTACCTCGAACACTCGCGCATCTACTGCTTCGGTGAGGGCCGGGACGAGGTGATGTACATCTCTTCCGCCGACTTCATGACCCGCAACACCCGCCGCAGGGTCGAGGTCGCCTGCCCTATCTGCGACGCTGCGGTCCGGCGCAAGCTGCACGGCATACTTGACGCCTGCCTTGCGGACAACGCCAAGGCGCGGCTGCTGCTGCCCGACGGCAGTTACGAGGCCCTTCCCCGCCCGGGCGAGCCGGTGGACTGCCAGGAACGGCTGATGCAGGCCGCCGTTGACGCCGCTGCCTCCGCGCCCATCCCCCGCCGCGCGGCGAGGCTGCTTGCCGGACTTATCCGCAGGAGGAACAAATAAACGGCAAAGCCGGCCCTTTCGGGCCGGCTTTCTTTACACGGCTATAAGCGTTATTTCCGTCGGGTAGATGGGCGAGCCGTGGTGGCGCAGATACAGGCTGTAGTCTCGGGATATCTCCTTTATATAACGAGGGATGCGCCACAGGTCCTCGTTGCTGTGGTATACCGAGATGAGCAGCTTCGGGTGGTCGTTCAGGATATGCTGCCGCGCCCCGGCAAGGGCGCGCTGCTCAAAGCCCTCGATATCCGCCTTGATGAGCGTAACGGGCTCCTCAATATCCGCATCCAGCGTCGTGACCACGACCTCGCCCTCCCCGGCTTCGTCCGAAAGCCGGTTTGCGGAGTCGGCTGCGTTTCCCAAGAGCTTCATGCGCCCCTCCGCATCTGAAACGCCCTTGAGGCGGCAGTCTATGTCCCTGTAGGGTGCCAGCTTCGTCCTCAGCTTCTCGTAATTCGCGGGGGTTATCTCGTAGCAATAGATACGGCGGTAACAGTCGTCGCCATAGTTGCGCAGATAGGACAGGACTGTGTCACCCGTATAGGCGCCCAGGTCCACCATCACCTCATCCGGACCGCAGCGGACTATATCCAGGTCGAAATAGTCCTCATACAGCATCTCCTTGGTCTGGGAGCTGGTTTTGAAGTCGTAGGCGTACCAGTTGTTGAGTATACCGTAGAGCGTCTTCTTCGAGCGGTAGTCTGCCAGCTGCTCGTATAGCCAGACGTATTCCTCCAAATGCTCGAAAAGGGCCAGCTCCTTGAGCTCTATCTCTTCATAGACGCCCTTCTCAGGCTCCAGCCTCCCCCAATAGCCGAAGCGGTTGAAAAAGTCCGCGCAGCTGCGCTGCGTCTCCTTGGGTACGGCGTCAAAGCCGCGGCGGATGCGGTAATACAGCTCCTTCTCGCCCAGCGCCCGTATCTCGGCCGTAAGCTCTGCGAAGCTCCTGTCTATGATATTCATTCCATCACGCTCCCCCCTAAAGCATATTGCGGCCTGTGGGGGCATATTCGCCTGAAAAAAGCAAAAGCCCGGCCTTTGCCGAGCTGGAACACACATTCTGACGCTTATCTGTCGCTCACATGCATATCGCCGCTGCCGAAAATCAGGTCGTCAATGTCGTCGTACATCCTCTTCCGCCTCCTTTCTCGTCTTGACTGCCTATATACTGCGCCGCCAATGTTAGATTTGCCAGCGCGTTTTTGTAAACCTTCGTAAAAAATGCCGGCCGGAGTTTCCTCCGGCCGGCTGATATCATTTGCTTAGATCTTCATGCAGACGTCCCACGCGCGCCAGATGACGGTACGCAGGTTGCCTATGGCGATGCAGTCGCCGACGAGGTGGACGTTCTTGCCCTTCTTCGCTACCGGCGTCGGCAGGAAGCCGATGGCGTTCACGACGTTGTCGTACTCGACCTCGGTGACGGTGCCGTCCTTGCCCTTGATGGTGACGGTCTTGTCGCCAATGTTCGTGATAGTGGACTCAAGGTAGATGGGCACCTTGTGGAACACCAGCGCCTCACGCAGATAGGAGGCGTTGGGCAGCGGGACGTTCGCCGCCGCGACAAGGTCCACCGCGTACTCGACCACGGTCGGGTGCTTGCCCTGCAGGACCAGCTCAAGCGCCGCCTCGCAGCCGGACTGGCCGCCGCCGAAGACGATCACCTTGTCGCCCACGGGCTTCTTCTCCGCCAGGAGCTCCGTCAGGGTCATGGTCTTGTCGAAGCCGGGGATGGGCATCTTTCTCGGCACGGAACCGGTGGCAACGATTATCTCGTCAAAGCCGCCCAGGGTCTTGATGTCGTTGATCTCGGTGTTGAAGCGGACCTCGATGCCGTTGCGGGCGATCTCCTTCTTGTACCACTCAATGAGCTGCTTGTCGTTCTCCTTGAAGGACATGGAGGAGGCGGTGATGAACAGGCCGCCCAGGCGGTCCGTCTTCTCGAAGATGACCGGCTTGTGGCCGCGGCGCTTCAGCACCAGGGCGCACTCCATGCCGCCGATGCCGCCGCCGATTACGGCGACCTTCTTGGGCTTGGTGGTCGGGACTATCTTATACTTGTTGTGCTGCATCGTCGGCGGGGTCAGAGCGCAGCGGGCCAGGTGCATGGAATCCCACAGAGGCTGCAGGTTGTTCGTACCCTTGTACTTGGCCATGTTGAAGCAGCCGTTATGACACCTGATGCAGGGCTTGATATCCTCCTCGCGGCCCTCCTGGATCTTGATTATCCACTCGGGGTCAACAAGGTTCTGGCGCGCGATGGCGACGGCGTCCAGCCTGCCGGCCTCTATCTCGGCCGCGGCGACCTCCGGCTCCATCTTGCCGGCGCAGACGACGGGGATGTTGCAGTAGTTCTTGATGTGCTCAACTTCCGCAAGGTTGCAGTTGTTCGGCATGTACTGAGGCGGATGCGCCCAGTACCAGGCGTCGTAGGTGCCGTTGTCGCAGTTGAGCATGTCGTAGCCGGCTTCCTCCAGTATCTTGACCGCGCGCTCGGACTCGGCCATGTCGCGTCCGAATTCCTTGAACTCCTCGCCCGGAACGGCGCCCTGGAAGAAGTCTTTCGTCTTGGAGACGACGGAGTAGCGCAGGGAGACGGGGAAATCCGCGCCGGCCTCGCGCTTTATGGCCTTGACGATATCGGTGGCAAAGCGCAGGCGGTTCTCCAGCGAGCCGCCGTACTCGTCAGTGCGGTAGTTGAAGTTCGCAATGGCGAACTGGTCGAGCGTATAGCCCTCGTGTACGGCGTGGATCTCGACGCCGTCAACGCCCGCCTCGCGCAGGAGCTTCGCGGTCTTGCCGAAGGCCTCGACGCTCTCTTTTATCTGCTCAATGGTCAGCGGCTTGGACTTGTAGTCCTGCTTCCAGCGGTTCGGCGTGTCGGAGGCGGAGGCACAGAGGTACTCGGCGTCCATGACCGGGCTGGCCAGCTTGCCGATGATGGGATGGTCAAGGCACATGCCTATCATGTCGGTAACAGCCATGGAACGGCCGCAGCCGGCGGCCAGCTGGATGAACAGCTTGGAGCCGGTCTTGTGGAACTCCTTCATGTACTCGGCCAGGGGCTTATATATGCTCTTGTTCTTATACAGCCAGCGGTTGCCCATGACGTCACGGACCCACTGCATGCCGGGCAGGACCAGGCCAACTCCGTTTCTGGCCTTCTCAAGCAGGAAGTACGCCGCTTCCTTGTCGAAGTGGCTGGGCTCCATCCATCCGAAGAGGGACGTGCCGCCCATGGAGCACATGACTATGCGGTTCTTTATCTCCACATTGCCGATTTTCCAGGGGGTAAACAGGGCATTATACTTTTGGTCCATGCAATACATCCTTTCCTGAACATCTTTTTAGAGTTGCAGTGATGCCTCGCGCTGCAAGGCCGCGGGCATCCATTGTCACGGAGAAAAATGCCTCCGGCACCGCGGAAAAAAGGCTGATAAACCGCGGTTGACTGCGCCTTTTGGCGTTTTTCCCAACCGATGACACAGGATGTCTGTAGTATAACAT
>OJRG01001017.1_pt1 | contig 11774 bp, 10 predicted proteins | sample 1599121 | NCBI WGS metagenome assembly OJRG01 (sample SAMN03922528, study PRJEB24848) | human gut metagenome | isolation source: stool sample | host: Homo sapiens | place: Germany | collected 2010-05
GATCTACACAGAGTAGATCGTCGGCAGCGTCAGATGTGTATAAGAGACAGCACCACTGCCACAGCCGTCTCGTCGCAGGAGGATTCAAAGGCCAGAATGTTCATTGTGCCGCCTCCTCCGTGTAGTATTTTGTGAGAATGAGAGCATCCTCCTTGGGCAGGTCGTAGTAGTTGCGCCGCCGCCCCACCTCCCGGAAGCCGAAGCCCTCATACAGCGCGATGGCCGCCGCATTGGAGGGCCGCACCTCCAGCGTCAGGAACGCCAGATGGTTGCCCCGTGCGAAGCTGTCGAACACCTGCAAAAGCTGATTCGCCACGCCCTGCCGCCGGCAGGCGGGGTCTACGGCCACGTTGGTGATATAGCCCTCGTCGGCCACCACCAGCAGTCCGGCGTAGCCCACCGGCTGCTCCGTCTCCGGCTCTACCGCCACCAGAAAGGCGGCGCACTGATTGTCCAGCTCCTCCGCCAACATCTTCTTCGACCACGGCCGGGAAAAGCACATCCGCTCCAGCTGCTCCAGCCAGTCCAGATGCTCCGCCGCCATGGGTACGATCTTTACCTGTTTCATGTCTTACTCCTTTGCCGCCAGCCAGTTTTTGCCGCTATGCGCCTCTGCGATCAGGGGAACAGACAGGTTGACCGCCTGCTCCATCTCCTCCGTCAGCAGATGCTCGACCTGCGCCTGCTCTGCCGCCGGACACTCCACGATCAGCTCGTCGTGTACCTGCATCAGAAGCCGGGCGCGCAGGCCCTCCCGCTTCAGGCGGCGGTGTACCCGCACCATGGCCAGCTTCATGATATCGGCGGCAGCGCCCTGCACCGGCATATTCAGTGCCACCCGCTTGCCGAATTCCCGCAGATTGAAGTTGCTGCTTTTCAGCTCCGGCAGGGCGCGGCGGCGGTGCATCAGCGTCTGGACATAGCCGTCCTGCTCCGCCTTGGTCACCACGTCGGTCATATACTGCCGCACGCCCTGATACGTCTCAAAATACCGCTCCATATACGCCTTGGCCTCCGCCACCGTTACGCCGATGTCCTGCGCCAGCGAGAAGGCGGAGATGCCGTAGACGATGCCGAAGTTCACCGCCTTGGCCCGGCGGCGCATCTCCGGTGTCACCTCTTCCGGCGGCACATGGAACACGCGGGAGGCGGTGACGGTGTGGAAGTCCTCCCCTGAGCGGAACGCCGCCTGCATCTCCGTATCACCGGCGATATGGGCCAGCAGCCGCAGCTCGATCTGGGAGTAGTCCGCGTCCACCAGCACGCAGCCCTCCGGCGCGGTGAACATCCGCCGCAGCTGGCTGCCCAGCTCCGTGCGGGTGGGAATATTTTGCAAATTCGGCTCGGTGGAGCTGAGCCGCCCCGTGGCCGTCACCGTCATCTGGAAGCTGGTGCGCACCCGGCCGTCCGGGTCGATGACCTTCAAAAGGCCGTCCACATAGGTGCTTTTCAGCTTGGCGTACTGCCGGTAGCGCAGCACGTCCGCCACGATAGGCGCATCGTACCGCAGCTTCTCCAGCACATCGGCGTTGGTGGACCATCCGGTTTTCGTCTTTTTCCCGTGGGGCAGCCCCAGCTTTTCAAACAGGATGGCCCCCAGCTGCTTGGGAGAGTTGATGTTGAACGTCTCCCCCGCTGCGGCGTAGACGGCCTGCTCCGTCTCGTCCATGACGCCCTGCAGCGTCTCGCCGTACTGGGCCAGCGCCTTCCGGTCCACCAGAAAGCCCGCCGTCTCCATCTCCGCCAGCACCCGGCACAGCGGCAGCTCCACATCGTAGTACAACGGCTCCATGTCCAGCTCCCGCAGCTTGGGCGCCAGTGTCCCGCGGAGCGCCGACACGGCGGAGGTATAGCTGATGAGAGCCGTCTGCGCCGCCGCGTCGTCCCCCAGCAGGGAGGTAAACGCCTCCGGCGCCAGATGGGCAGGCTTGGGCAGCTCCTCGTTGTAGAAGGAGAGGAACAGCTTGGGGATATCGTAGCTGCCGGCGGTGGCGTCACAAAGGTAGGCCGCCAGCGCCGTGTCGAACACGAAACCCTCGGCGGGCAGCTCCCGCTCCAGCAGGGCGCGCATGGTGTCCTTGATGTGATGTCCCACCTTTTTGATGTCCGCCGCGAACAGCGACGCCAGCAGATCATGCCAGTTCCCGGCGTAGCGGCTTTCGTACAGCTCCGCCATCAAGGTCGCGTCCTTCCCCGCTTCACACTCTACCGCCAGTGCAGAGAGATCCGGCAGACCATAGACGGTGACATGATTTGCCGCCCGCCACAGGGTCAGCAGCTCCTCTGCCCGCGCCGCCGTCTCCACGATCTCCACATTGGCTGTGCGGGCCGGCTTTTCTTCCGTGGTGCGTTCGGGGGACAGACCGTACTTGTCAATGAGCTTCTGGAACTCCAGACGCAGGAACAGGTCATACAGCTCCGGCTTGAAGGGCCGGCGCAGGTTGTCCTCCGGCTTGAAGTCCAGCGGTGCGTCGGTGACGATGGTGGCCAGCCAGTAGCTGTGCCGTGCCGACGCCTCCCCCTCCTGCAGCTTGCGGAGGGCGGCGGGCTTGGCGTGTACGTCCGGCATCTGCGCGTACAGCGCGTCGACGCTGCCGTACTCCTGCACCAGCGCCATGGCGGTCTTCTCTCCGATGCCCGGTACGCCGGGGATGTTGTCAGAGCTGTCGCCCATCAGCGCCTTCAGGTCGATCATGTGAATGGGATCAAAGCCGTAGGTCTCCCGGAACGTCTCCGGCGTCATATCCTTTGTGGTGGTCTGACCCATGCGGGTGGACACCAGCTTCACCCTGGTGTGGTCGGTGATAAGCTGGAGACTGTCCTTGTCGCCGGTGACCACGATGCAGTCCCAGCCATCGGCCTCGCATTTGCGGCTGATGGTACCGATGAGGTCGTCGGCCTCATAGCCGGTCAGCTCGTACTGGGGGATGCTCATAGCCGTCAGCACCTGCTTCAGCGGCAGCAGCTGCATGGCCAGCTCCTCCGGCATCCCCTTGCGCTGGGCCTTGTAGGCCGCATCCGCCTCATGGCGGAACGTAGGCTCCCGCCGGTCGAAGGTGACGCACAGCGCCTCCGGCTTCTCCTCATCCAGCAGACGCTGGAGCGTGGTAATGAAGCCGTAGATGGCGTTGGTGTACAGGCCCTGCCGTGTGGTCAGGGGCCGGATGCCGTAATAAGCGCGGTTGACGATGCTGTTGCCGTCGAGAACCATCAGTTTCATAGGGAGCCTCCCAAAATTCCATAAGTAGCTGTACCATCGGTATTATACGCCGATTTCCTCCACAAAACAACCGTTTCTCTTGACAGGTTTTTGATTTGTGATAGACTTGTCTGGTACTTTCCGCCGGAAAGGGGTCGTGACGGCGTGGAACAGCTCTCCCGTAAAGTGAATATCCACCATGCCGCCATACAGGGCGCTTTCTTCACCGGCTTTTCCGCCATGGTGGGCTTCGGCCCGGTGCTGCTGCTGAGCCGGGGACTCAGCAACAGTGCGCTGGGCGCGGTCACATCGGCGTCGCTGCTGATCCCCTGCTTCCTGCAGCTGGCGCTGGCCTCCCTGTCCGATGCGGACAGCCGCTTCACGCCCCGCCGTCTGGTGCTGGGCCTGTCGCTGGTCACGCTGCTGACCGGCATCGCCATGTGGCTGGGCATAGCCAGCAAGACCGCGCTGCTGGTGTGCTACACCGTCATCTGCGTGTGCCTTATCACCACGTCTCCGTTCTTCAACAGCATGGTCATGGCGTTCCACGTCCGGGGCGTACCGGTGAACTACGGGCTGGGCCGGGGCACCGGCTCCGTGGCCTACGCCGTGGTGGCGCTGATCATGGGCTTCGTGGTGGAGCGCCGCCCGCCCACGGTGATCGTGCCGGTGATGCTGGCGGCGCTGGTGCTGCAGCTCGCCGCCGTCTGGACGTTCCGCTATCCCCTACCGCCGGTGCCCGCCGCCGATGGGCAGAAGCCCGCGCCGGTGAGCCTTTCCCGGCTGCTGAAGCGCTATCCCTCGTTCCTGCTGCTGGTGCTGGGCTGCGCCCTGCTGCAGGGCGGGCACAACGTGTCCAACACCTATATGGTACACATCGCCGCCAAGGCCGGGGCGGGTGAGAGCCTGATGGGCGTCATTCTGGCGCTGTCCGCCGCCATGGAGCTGCCGGCCATGTCGCTGTTTCCCCGTATGCGGCGGCGGTTCTCCCTGCGGGCGCTGTTCTGCCTGTCGGCGGCCATGTTTGCCGTGCGGCAGGTGCTGTTCCTGTTGGCATCGTCGCCGGTGCTGCTGTACACCGCCGCCGTCCTCCAGTTCTTCGAGTTCGGCCTGTTCCTACCCTGCACCGTGTACTACACGGCGGAGAAGCTGGACGCCGCCAATCAGGTCAAGGGGCAGGGACTTATCCACATCTGCGCCAACGGCCTCGGCCCCGCTGTGATGACCGCCATAGGCGGGCGACTGGTGGACAGCAGCGGCATCAACGCTCTGCTGGCCTTTACCGCCGCGGGCGCCGCGGCGGGTACGCTGCTGGTGGCACTGGCCACCGCAAATCATCCGGAAAAAGAAGGTGCTCCCCTATGATAGAATCCTTTCTGACGGTGGGCCGTCAGATCATTACGCTGTACCTGCTGATGGCCGCGGGCTACGTGCTGGGCAAGGTCAAGCTCATCGACGACCGCGGCTCTCTGTGCATCAGCAATCTGGTGATGTATGTCGTCTCCCCCTGCATGATGCTGGTGGCGTTCCAGCGCCCGCTGGAGCGCGAGTTGCTCCACGAATTCGTCATCATGCTGGGCGTGGCGCTGCTGCTCCACGCCGCGTTCATCGTCCTCTCCCGCCTGTTGATCCGGGAGAAGGACGCCCACCGCCGGAGCCTGCTGCTGTTCGGATCCGTATTCACCAACTGCGGCTTCATGGGCTACCCCCTGATGGCGGCGCTGTTCGGCACCATTGGCGTGTTCTACGGCTCGGCCTATGTGGTGGTCTTCACGTTCCTCAGCTGGACATACGGCATCTACGCCATGACCGGCGACCGCTCCCAGCTGAAGCTGCGGCCGCTGTTCATGAACCCCGGCGTCATCAGCATCGTACTTGCCATGGCCCTGTTCCTTCTGCAGATCACCCTGCCGGAGATCCTGATGGTACCCATCACCTATCTGGCCGACCTGAACACGCCGCTGCCCATGGTGGTGGTGGGCTATCAGCTGAGCCATGCGGACTTCCGCGCCGCCCTGCGGGGCGCGGGCTCGTGGGTATCCCTGCTGCTGCGGCTGGTGGCCTTTCCTCTGCTGACGCTGGGCATCTGTCTGGCGCTGGACTTGGACAGCCGCCTGACAGTCATCACCGTCATTGCCGCCAGCGCGCCCCCCGCCGCCCTGATGAGCATGTTCTCCGCCAAGTTCAAGCTGGACACGGCGCTGGCATCCTCCACGGTGTCGGTACAGACGGCGTTCTCCGCCCTGACCATGCCGCTGATGGTGAGCCTTGCCAACTATCTGGCCTGAGACAAAAACCTGAAAAAAAGCGTCCCGAAAACGGGACGCTTTTTTTCAGGTTTTTTCCTGTTTATTTCCGGCTTATTTCCGGTTTTTCCCAGATATTTTTCAGGTCAATTGCAGGTTTTCAGGGCTGTGCGGCGGACTTTTCCGCCATCATGCCCCGGATGACCTCATCGATGCGGCGGGCGACGCGGCAGAAGTCCTCCGCCGTGTAGCCTCTGGTGGTCATGGCGGCGGTGCCGATGCGGACGCCGCTGGTCTGGGACGGCGGGCGCCGGTCGCCGGGAACGCAGTTCTTGTTCAGGGTGATGCCGCAGGCGTCCAGCGCCTCCTGTACCTCCCGGCCGGTAAGGCCGGTGTCCGTCAGATCCAGCAGGAACAGGTGGTTGTCGGTGCCGCCGGTGACGACATGGTAGCCCATGGCCACGAACTCCGCCGCCATGGCCCCGCAGTTCTCCACCACATTATGGGCATAGGCGCGGTAGGCCGGGGTCAGGGCCTCCTCCGCCGCCACGGCCTTACCGGCGATGACGTGCTGCAGCGGCCCGCCCTGCATGCCGGGGAACACGGCGCTGTCCACCTTCTTCGCCAGCTCCGGACGGCAGAAGATCAGGCCGCCCCGGGGGCCCCGCAGGGTCTTGTGGGTGGTGGAGGTAATGACATCCGCCAGGCCGAAGGGACTGGGATGCTCCCCCGCCGCGATGAGCCCCGCGATGTGGGCCATGTCCACCATGAAGTACGCTCCCACCTCCCGTGCGGCGGCGGCAAAGCGGGTAAAGTCGATGATGCGGCTGTACGCCGACGCACCGGCAATAATGAGCCTGGGCCGCAGCTCGCGGGCCATGCGTGCCATGCCGTCGTAGTCGATGAAGCCGTCGCCGTCCACATCGTAGAAATGGAGATCGTACAGCTTGCCGGAAAAGTTCACCGGCGAGCCGTGGGTCAGGTGTCCGCCGTTGGCAAGGCTCATGGACAGCACCGTGTCGCCGGGCTGCAGCAGCGCCATGTACGCCGCCAGATTGGCCGACGAGCCGCTGTGGGGCTGGACATTCACATGGTAGTCGGTGGCAAAGACCTCCTTCCACTTGGCGATGCAGTACTCCTCCAGCTCGTCCACCACATGGCAGCCGCCGTAGTAGCGGCCCTGATTGCCCATGGCCCGGTGGGCGGGATAGCCCTCGGAATACTTGTTGGTCAGGCAGCTGCCCACCGCCCGCAGTACATTGCCGCTGGCAAAATTCTCGCTGGCGATGAGCTCCACCGTCGTCTCCTGCCGCAGCTCCTCCTGCGCGATGAGGTCAAAAACATGGGATGCCATACGCACCTCTCCCTTCCCCGTTGTGGTTCATTGCATAACATTATACACCATCTTGTGGTTTCTGCAACCAGAAAGTTGCGGCATGGCAGATGGCACGAAAACGCCTACGGCATGTGTAGGTTTTTTAGGAAAAATGCAGAAACGAGAAAAAAGGGTTGACATTTGACGGCAAAAGCGTTATGATGCGCCCAGCTTCGGCAAAATACAGTGAGGAGGAAGGCAGCATGAAGCGTCGCGGCACGGCTATGATGATGTGCGAGATGTGCATGGGTATGATGTCCATGTGCATGTTTCTGCGCGCCCAAAAAGATCGGTTGCTTTCCAAAAACTGTTTGTCGGCTTGAAAAAGCCGGTGTGTGAGCAAGCAGCGGAGGGTCGATCGACCTGCCGCTGTTTTTGTTTTGTCCCGGCGCGGCGCGCCGCCACCTCTTTCGTTTGTTCCGGCAGACAGCGGGGCACGTGCACAGCCCCACGGTATGCCGCCAGCAAGATCATATATTCCTTCAAGCCATATTTGAAAAGGAGACATGAACATGAAACGTAATACTTTTACCCGTCTGGCCGCTCTGGCCCTGACCCTGATCCTGGCCCTGAGCCTGACGGCCTGCGGCGGTAAGGACAACACCAGCGCCGACAACAACGACAGCGACACCAAGGCCACCGTCAAGATCGGCGTGCCCAACGATACCACCAACGAGGCCCGCGCCCTGCTGCTGCTGCAGGAGAACGGCATCATCAAGCTGGCGGACGGCGTGGGCATCACCGCCACCAAGAACGACATCGTGGAGAACCCTCACAATGTGGAGATCGTAGAGGCCGAGGCCGCCCAGCTGCCCAACATGCTGCCCGATCTGGACTACGCCGTCATCAACAGCAACTATGCCATCAACGCCGGTCTGAACCCCGTCAGCGACTCTCTGCTCATTGAGGGCAGCGCCTCTGCCTACGCCAACATTCTGGCTGTCAAGGAGGGCAACGAGAACGAGCCCAAGATCCTGGCTCTGAAGGCCGCGCTGGAGAGCAAGCAGGTGGCCGACTACATCAGCCAGCAGTACAACGGCTCCGTCGTCTCCGTGGTGGAGAACCCCACCGACGGCTATGACGCCAGCGTGGACTACGACGCCCTGAAGGGCCAGACCATCAGCATCGCCGCTTCCCCCACGCCTCACGCCGAGATCCTGGAGGTGGCCAAGGAGATCCTGGCCGCCAAGGACATCACGCTGGATATCCAGAGCTACAATGACTATGTGGTGCCCAACACCGTCGTTGACGACGGCACCGTGGACGCCAACTACTTCCAGCACCTGCCCTATCTGGAGGACTTCAACGCTCAGAACAGCACCCACATCGTCTCCATCTCCGCCGTCCATGTGGAGCCCATGGGCCTGTACGGCGGCAAGCAGACCACGCTGGACGCCCTGAGCAAGTAACCGGAAAAGGAGGGAGACGTCCGTGATCGAACTGAAGCATGTCAGCAAGACATTTGATGCCGGTACAGCCGGCGGGGTAGACGCTCTCAAGGACGTCTCCCTCACCATTGAGGACGGCGACATTTACGGCATCATCGGTATGTCCGGCGCCGGAAAAAGTACGCTGGTGCGGTGCATCAACCTGCTGGAGAAGCCTACCAGCGGTGAGATCATCGTCAACGGCCAGCGGCTGGACACCATGACCCCCGCCCAGCTGCGGGCGGCGCGGCGGGAGATCACCATGATCTTCCAGCGGTTCAACCTGCTGATGCAGCGCACCTGCCTGCGGAACGTGTGCTTCCCCATGGAGCTGGCGGGGGTGAAGAAAAGCGAGGCCGAGCAGCGTGCCCGGGAGCTGCTGGAGCTGGTGGGTCTGCCAGACAAGGCGGACGCCTATCCGGCCCAGCTGTCCGGCGGCCAGCAGCAGCGCATCGCCATTGCCCGCGCGCTGGCCACCCATCCCAAGGTGCTGCTGTGCGACGAGGCCACCAGCGCGCTGGACCCCAACACCACCCGGCAGATCCTGGAGCTGATCCGGGACATCAACAAGCAGCTGAACATCACCGTGGTGGTCATCACCCACCAGATGAGCGTGGTGAAGGAGATATGCAGCCATGTGGCCATTCTGGACGAGGGGCAGGTGGCGGAGGCCGGGCTGGTAGGCACGGTGTTCGCCGCCCCCAAATCCGCGGCCGGACGGCGGCTGGTGTTCCCCGGCGGCGCCGACGCGCAGGTGTACGACCCGGCGGAGGAAAAGCTGGTGCGGCTGGTGTTCAAGGACAGCAAGACCACCAGCATCCCCCTGATCGCCCGGCTGGCGGCGGAGGAGGGCATCCTCTGCAACGTGATCTCCGCCAGCACCCAGAAGCTGTCTGAAAAGGTGTACGGCAGCATGATGCTGGGCATCCCCAGCAGTCAGTTCGACAAGGCCGTGGCGTTTATCCACAATGTGGCCAACGTGCAGGTTGAGGAGGTGGAGTGAGTATGTACAGCGATCTGTTTTCCCAGAAGTCCGTGCAGGACCTGCTGACCGTGCTGCCCTCTCTGCCCTTCGCCGTGTGGGAGACGTTCTACGTCACCGTGGTGAGCACGGCGCTGTCGCTGGTCATCGGTCTGCCGCTGGGCGTACTGCTGGTGGCGGGCGAGAAAAACGGCGTGCTGCCCCTCCCCCGCTGGCTGATGCAGGTGCTGAACGTCCTCATCAACCTGCTGCGCTCCATCCCGTTCCTGATCCTGATGATTATGGTGTTCCCCCTGTCCCGTCTGCTCATCGGCACCGCCGTGGGCACCACGGCCACCATCGTTCCGCTGGTGGCGGCGGCGTTCCCCTTTGTGGCGCGGCTGGTGGAGAGCAGTCTTCGTGAGGTGGATGGCAACATCATTGAGGCCGCCCAGAGCATGGGCGCCACGCCCATGCAGATCATCTGCAAGGTGATGATCCCGGAGAGCGTGCCCTCCCTCATCCAGAACGTGACCATCGCGCTGACCACCATTCTGGGCTACTCCGCCATGAGCGGCATCATCGGCGGCGGCGGTCTGGGCAAGATCGCCATCGACTATGGCTACTATCGGTACAAGTACCTGGTAATGCTGGTGGCCGTGGTGATCCTGGTGATCCTGGTGCAGCTGTTCCAGAGCATCGGCACGTGGCTCAGCAAGAAGTGCGACAAGCGCCTGAAAAAATGAGAGCAAAAAGGAAGGACCCTTGTGGGTCCTTCCTTTTTGCTCTCTTTCGGGGTAGGTCTGTCCCGGTCAAAAAAAGAGACGCCCGCAGGGTAGCAGCGCATAAGACAGGTTTATAGCTTTAGAGAGAACAGCGTGGCGGAAGTCACGCTGTTCTGCTTTTTGCTGCGTGGGTGAGCATTTCGGCAATGATGCTCTCCGGCAGGAAACCAATGCAGGCAAGGCTGATATGCACATCCTGCACTCGCTGCCCGCTGCTCTTATCCGGCGCGGAAACATAGACCCTGTTCACAAGATCATGCAGCACAGCGGGCGTCAGTTCCTGCAAGTTGGGATATTTCTTCGCCCGGAGGATGAACTGCTCAATGCTGTCGGCTTCTTTCTCCTGCTGGGTAATCTCCTGCTCCAAAAGCTGCATTTTCTCCGTCAGCTCTGCTTGCTCATTTTCATAATCGACAGACAGCTTTTCAAATCGGCTATCATTGATTTTGCCGGAGATATTGTCCTCATAGAGCCGTTTGAACAGACGGTCAAGCTCTTCCATCCTGCGCTGTGCCTGCGTGAGCTGTCTGCGCTTTGCGGCGAGTTCTTTCTTGAAGTCCTCCTTGCGCTTTGCACCCAGCTTATCGCGGAACAGATCCTCACAATCGGAGATATACCAAAGCAGGATTTGCAGAAATTTCAGCACGCCCTTTTCCAGAACAACCGCACGGATGAAGTGCGTTCCGCACACGTCTTTTCCCTTCTTGCGAGAGGTAGAGCAGACGAAATGATCCTGTCGTTCTTCAAAGTTCCGCGAGGTGCAGTAGTACATTTTTTCTCCGCAATCGGCACAGTAGGCAACGCCGGAAAAGAGGTTGCTCTTGCCCGTTCTTGCCGGTCTGCGTTTGTTGCGGCGCAGCTCCTGTACCCTCTGAAAGGTATCCTCATCCACAATGGCTTCGTGGGTGTTGCGGAATATCTTCCATTGCTCCGGTGGATTCTCAATGGTCTTCTTGATTTTGTAGGACTGCCGGTGCGTTTTGAAGTTCACGGTATGCCCGCAATACTCCATCCGTTCCAGAATTGCAGCAACGGTACTGCCGTTCCAGTTGTATGGATTCTCCGGCAAAGCACAGCGGACTTTTCGCTTTTGCCTGTCCTGATAAACGGTGGGCGTCAACACATGATCCTCTTTCAGCATCCGGGCAATCTGCGTCGGACCGTTCCCGTCCATGCAGAGGGAAAAGATGCGCTTGACCACCTGTGCCGCTTCCGGATCGACGAGCCAATGCTCTGAATTATCCGGGTCTTTGACGTAGCCATACGGCGGAATAGTCGTCAGGTGTTCGCCGGATTCTCCCTTGATCCGGAGTGAGGTACGCACCTTCTTGCTGCCGTCCCGAACGTAGTATTCGTTGATAATATTGACGAACGGGACGAACTCATTGTCTTGCTGGTTGGCACTGTCCACACCGCTGTTGACGGCAATGAACCGCACGTTATTCTGTGGGAACGTGATCTCGGTATACATCCCAACTTCCAAATAATTTCGACCGATGCGGCTCATGTCCTTCGTGATGATCGTACCGATCTTCCCTTCTTCCACCAGCGCCATCATGCGCTGCCAATCCGGTCTTTGAAAGTTCGCGCCCGTGTAACCGTCATCTACAAAGAACTCCATATTGCGGAAGCTGTGTTCCTTTGCATATCGGCTGAGATAGGCTTTTTGATTCACAATGCTGTTACTGTCGCCCTGTGATTCATCATCACGGGACAGGCGGCAATACAGCGCGGTAATTTTGTCAGACTGCTTCATAGTAGATTCCTCCATCATCAGAGGA
>OJRG01001024.1_pt1 | contig 11710 bp, 9 predicted proteins | sample 1599121 | NCBI WGS metagenome assembly OJRG01 (sample SAMN03922528, study PRJEB24848) | human gut metagenome | isolation source: stool sample | host: Homo sapiens | place: Germany | collected 2010-05
GTAGGCACCCCCGTAATAGTCGGAGCCGTCCGTTGCCCCAGCCCGGTCCTTTCGATCCACCACCGCCTGGTGCAGGGCGATAACTGCGGCGATCTCCTCCGGGTCCTCCAGGGTGACGTTCACATTGTTGCCGCCGTCCGAGGGCCAAACCTGCAGGCCGCTCACCTTCACCGAGGCCACATCCTCCGCCCGGGGCACCCGGGTCTCAAAACCGGTGAGATCGAAGCCCACCACAGCAAACAGCACCAGTAGAACCGCCGCCGTGACCGCCGCCTTCTACTTCATCTTAAAAGCCCTGCATACCGCCAACCTCATCCCGAGCACCGTTTCGGTGGCGACGAGCTTTCTCGCGGTGTACCTGACCTTCCGCCGCAGCCCCTATTACGCGCTCGCCTACGCCGCGAACGAGACCCGTTGCCGCAGCGCCGTTCTGGAAGGGTATTTCGGTGAAGGCGCCCCTGCGGCATGCGGCGTATGCGACATCTGCCTCGCACACAAACGTGCCGGGAAGCGGCAGGCGCAGGGAGGCACAGCGCCGTCGTCCGACGGCGGGCTGCGCGAAAAACTGCTCCAAAGGTTGTCCCGCGGGGCTGCCGACCCGCACGAACTGGCCGCGGAATTCCCCGGGGAGGCACAGCAGATAGGCCGGGCGCTGCGCGAATTGCTCGACGAAGGCATCGCCGGCACGGGCAGGGACGGGAAAATCGGGTTAAAATAGGGTCGTAACCGCCCGCGGGGATGTAAAAAATCGCCCCGCATGCCGTTTTCCGGAAATAATTCCCTATTTTTGTGAGAATGTTCCACGGCATGACTACGACAAACAACTTTACGGATAAGATCAGCAACGAGGAGGCCGCAGCGCTTCCGGCCATCGAATTCAGGGGCGAAATACGCATCGTCGACAACGAGCGCGACATCGTCCCCGCCTGCAAATTCCTGATGAAACAACGCGTCATCGGTTTCGACACCGAGACCCGCCCGTCGTTCCGGCCCGGGGTGACGTTCCGCGTGTCGCTGCTGCAACTCTCCACGCCGCAGCTATGCTTCCTTTTCCGGCTGAACAAGATCCCGTTCGCTAAGCCGATCCTGCAGGTGCTCGAAAGCAAGGAGATCCTGAAGATCGGCGCCGACGTCGCCGGCGACCTGCGCTCGCTGCGCCAGATACGCCATTTCCGCGACGCAGGGTTCGTCGACCTGCAAACGATAGCCCCCCAGTGGGGCATCGGGGAGAAGAGCCTGCGCAAACTCTCGGCCATCGTGCTAGGGCAGCGCGTATCGAAAGCCCAGCGGCTGAGCAACTGGGAGGCCGCGACATTCACCGACAAACAAAAACTCTACGCCGCGACCGATGCGTGGGTCTGCACGGCGATCTACGACCGACTGCTTCACACACCCAAAATCAAACATCCCGAATTATGACACCCCAAGTATACCTGCGCAAAGGCAAGGAAGAATCACTCATGCGCCGCCACCCGTGGATTTTCTCGGGCGCCATCGACCACATCAAGGCTGAAGACGAATCGGAAATCACGGAAGGCGCCCTGGTCGAAATATATACCCGCACGGGCGATTTCATCGCCCTGGGACACTACCAGATCGGCTCGATCGCTGTGCGTGTGCTTACATTCGACAAGGAACCGATCGACCAGGCCTGGTGGAACCGGCGCATCGCCGTGGCCTACGACGTACGGCGCACGCTTGGACTCACGGACAACCCCGACACGGACTGTTACCGCCTCGTCCACGGCGAAGGCGACGGGCTGCCGGGGCTCGTGGTGGACATCTACGGCACGGTGGCCGTCGTCCAGTGCCACTCCGTCGGCATGTACCTCGCCCGTCAGGATATTGCGCGGGCGATCCTGGCTGCCTACGGCGACCGCATCACGGCCATCTACGACAAAAGTTCGCAAACCGTGCCCTTCAACGCCAGGCTGGGTGCCGTGGACGGATACCTGTGGGGGAGCTCCGACCATTCGGCGCACGTGGTGACGGAGAACGGCGAGAAATTCCTCGTCAACTGGGAGCAGGGGCAGAAAACCGGGTTCTTCCTCGACCAGCGCGAAAACCGGGAGCTGGTCAAACGCTACTCGAAGGGGCGCACGGTGCTCAACACCTTCTGCTACACGGGGGGCTTCTCGGTCTATGCCATGGCCGGTGGCGCCGAGAAGGTCTGCTCGGTGGACTCTTCGGAACGCGCCGTCGTGCTGGCCACGGAAAACATGAAACTCAACTTCGGCCCGCAGGCCAACTTTACGGAAACGGCCGCCGATGCCGTGGAGTACCTCAAGGACATCGAAGACAAATACGACCTGATCATCCTCGACCCACCGGCCTTCGCCAAGCACCACAAGGTGCTGGGTAATGCCATGCAGGGCTACAAGCGCCTCAACGCCCGCGCCATATCGCAGATACGCCCCGGCGGCATCCTCTTCACGTTCTCCTGCTCGCAGGCGGTGTCGAAGGAGCTGTTCCGCACGATGATTTTCTCGGCCGCGGCCATCGCGGGCCGCAACGTGCGCATCCTGCACCAGCTGACGCAGCCCGCCGACCACCCGGTGAGCATCTACCACCCCGAAGGCGAGTACCTCAAGGGACTGGTGTTGTATGTAGAATAAGGAAAGACCGCCCCGAACGGACATGGAAAAAACCGCACACCCGACCTATGCCCACTGCCCGATCCGCCATATCGTCGACCGCTTCGGGGACAAGTGGTCGCTGCTGGTACTCTACAACCTCCATACGAGCGGGTGCCTGCGTTTTTCGGAAATCCACCGCCGGACGGCCGACATCTCGCAGAAGATGCTCACATCGACACTCCGCAAGCTGGAACAGGACGGGCTGCTGTCGCGCAAGGTCTACCCCGAGGTACCGCCCCGCGTGGAATATGCGCTCACGCCCCGCGGCGAGTCGCTCATGCCCCACCTCACAGCGCTTATCGGGTGGGCAGAGGAAAATTTCGACGCCATCCTCGAAGACCGGGAGCGGGAAAAGATATAGCGACGGCCAGGGTCTGCCCGGCAAATCAAGCGGATACCCGCGGACAGCCCCCTGTCGTCAGCCGACAGCAAAACGTTGTCAGCCGACAGCAAAATAAGGACGCTCCCACAACGAGCAACGGGAAACGCCCATCCGCGGAACCGGGCGCCCCGCAAGCAAGACAGCGGGAGCCAGTCGCCCCCCGGAAATGCGCCCGCAAAGGCATCGGCTGGCGGCAACGAGATCGGCATCCGGCACATACCCTCAACAAAAAAAGTCCCTTCCGGGACTTTTCCTATTTTACCTTTTCATAGACATACACCTCGTGCAGTTCGCTTTCGTACCCCGGGTAGAAACCCCTGACCATTCCCAGCACGATGCGCGAACCCCGGTTCGAAAGTACCAGCAGTTCGTCCGTTGCAGGGTCGACGGTCAGCCCCTCGATCTCGCCCGCGCGCCGGAAATCGGACATCATGCGGAACGGCAACACCGTGGCATAGCTTTTCCCGTCGCGCAGGTCGGCAATATAGAGGTTGTCCGGCTCGTCCAGGTCGGCATCGCCGTCGTCGGCCGAAATGAGCATCTGCCCGTCGGCCATATATATCCCTTGCTGCCACTGCGGCACCGGACGCAAGTGGACTTTGCGCACATACTTGCCCGTCGCCAGGTCATAACCGTACAGGTAGCGCCCGTCGATCCAGTCGGCCATCCAGACCATATTCCGGTCGCGGTCTACGGCCAGCCCGCACACCTCGACCTGCCCCGAAGCCGGTTCCCAGTCGATCGACCGCTTCCATGTCAGGTCGTCGGCATCGTACACGGCGACCTGGATATTCTCACCCTTACCGTCTTCGAAAGTCTCGATGCCGGCATAAATCTCACCGTTCCATACGTCGATATCGCCGATATGGTTCGCGGCGAGCGGCAACCCTTCGAACGGCTGCCCGTTACGGGCGACCAGCCGCCCCTGCTTGTCGTACTTGTAGAGCACCGTGCTGCCCGAAACATAATAGTAGTTCGAGTCAGCGGCGATCCCCTGCCGGCCTTCGACCGGGAAAACCCGCGACAGGCGGTACTCCCCGCCCAGTGTCTGCGCCCGGAGTGCGGTTCCGGCCGCCAACAGGAGCAATACAAAAAAAGTTCGTTTCATCGTTATCTGCAATACTATTTGGCAATCATATACTTGATACGCCCGGCCTCACGGCCCGGATTTTCGTTCCCCACTCTGCGCCCCTGGATTTCCGTGCTCCAAATCCTGCGCCCCGGATTCACACCCGGCTTCGTACTCCGGCAGCTGTCGTGCCCCCCCCGGGCCGCACCCGAAACTCCGTCCCGCCCGAGGCAACTTCGGCCTTGCTGCCCGGATTTTTTCATCCCCGGCTGCGCGCCCCGGCAGCTGTTATGCACCGCCCCGGCTGCGCCCGCGGCCCGATCCTCTCCGGAGCGCTTCCCGAGGAGACTTCTGCCTCGCCGCCCGGCAACACCTGAAAAGGCCGCCGCCGCGTAGTCGGGATATACGATCGCAAACCCGACGGAGCAAAAACGAGGCCGGAGCCGGAAACCCGCATCGCAGGAACCGCCTCCGGCCTATTCATATCGCGTATCGTCGGGCTTCGCGGAACCGCGCGGGCCACCGGGCTTCACGCATCGGCCTGCACCGTATCCGGCAATCCCCGCCGCCGGCCCTGCGCCGGTGCGAACCGTTTACTTGCGTTTGGTACGCTGCTGCGCCTCCTGCTGGCGGAGGAGCTCCTCGTAGCGCTGCTGGAACTTCGACTTCTTGCCCTTGCTCCGTTTGGCGGCATTGGCCTGCATGACGGCATGGATCTTATCGTCGTCGACCATGCGGCGGATCAGCAACGTCTGGCCGATGGTAAAGAGGTTCGACAGCAGGTAGTAGTAGCAGAGGCCGCTCGAATAGCTGTTGAACCACAACAGCATCATGATCGGCATCATGTAGACCATCATGAACTTCATACCGGCCATCTGGGGCTGGGACGAAGCCGTCTGCTGGTAGTTGAAATACGAATACCCGAACAGCGACACGGCCATCAGCAAGGCGAAAAGGCTCACATGGTCGCCGTAGAACGGGATCGAGAACGGCAGGTTCACGATGCTGTCGTACGACGAAAGGTCGTCGGCCCAGAGGAACGGTTGTTCGCGCAGCTCGATCGAAGCCGGGAAGAAACGGAACATGGCGATCAGGATCGGCATCTGGATCAGCATGGGGATACATCCGCCCATGGGGTTGATGCCCGCTTTCTTGTAGAGCTCCATCGTCGCCTGCTGTTTTTTCATGGCGTCCTCCTTCTTGGGGTATTTCTTGTTGAGCTCGTCCACCTGCGGTTTTATCAGGCGCATCTTTGCCATCGAAACGTAACTCTTGTACGTGAGGGGCGAGATGACGAGTTTCACCAGGATCACCAGGATCAGGATGATGATGCCGAAGCTGGCGATATAGTTGCGCAGGAAGTCGAAGACCGGGATCACGCACCAACGGTTCACCCAGCCGAAGATACCCCATCCCAGCGGGATCAGGCGCTCCATGTGCAGTTCCTCGCCGTCCGCAGCGACGACCTTCTTGAGGATGGCGTATTTGTTCGGGCCGAAATAGAATGCGAAATCATACCCTTCGGTCTGCACCGTATAGGGCACGGTCATCTGCGCCGAAAAACTCTTCAGCAATTCCGAACCGGGAGCCGCCGTATCGAACGCCAGGTTGGCGTTGGTGACATTTTGCGGGGCGATGAACGCCGACGAAAAGAACTGCTGCTTGAAAGCCACCCAGTTGACCGATGTGGAGATGCTCTTCGACTTGGATTTTTCGCTCATCCCCAGATCCTCGATCGAGCTCTCGCCCGGGAACCGGTACGAAATCGTCGTGTACATGTTCTCGTTCTGGAATCCCTTTTCGTTCTGGTAGGAATTGTTCGACCAGTCGATACCGATCGACGCCTGGTTGGCCATCTGCGGCGCCATATTCACCAGCCGCACGTTGAAGTCCACGAGGTAGTCGCGCTCGGGCACCTGCTTATTATATATAAGGTACTCATATTCGAGCCAGGCATCCGCTGCCACGGGCAGGCGCATCACCACCCTCCGGGCATCGCCTTCGACCTGCTCGGGCTGCGCCCGGAAGACATAGTCCATCGTGTTGACCTTGACGTTGTTCAACCCGTTCTTCACGTAGAACGAAAGGTCGAACCTGGCACTCGCGGGATCCATCAGCTCGATCAGCTGGTCACGCTTGCCGCGGGGTGCATACTTGGTATAATCCTTGAGCGTCACGCCCGTGATCCGGCCGCCGCGGGTCGAAAAGGTCACGATCATCACATCGTTCTCGACGGTAAACTCCTCCGCCTCCGCGTCACGCGCACCGGCGAGGTATTCGCCCAGCGCAGCGACCTGCTGCCGGCGTACGGCATCGGCGGCATCTGCCGCAGCCTCGGGCGCAGCCGTATCCGAAGCCGCCACGGCCGTACTGTCGGCTACGGGGACTACGGGGACTACGGGGCGCGTCGCAGCGGCCACAGAATCCTGATAGGCCTGATACGCGGCCATTTCCTGCTGATATTTCTCCTGCTGTTTGGTATTGAAATAGGCGAACCCCAGGAAAAGCGCCGCCACGACGACAATACCTAAAATTGTTTTTTTATCCATTTAAAAATGTTTCGTTCTTTCGCTGTGATAAGTGTTGTTACTATTTCTTCCCGGCATATTCGAGCGCCGCTCCCACAAATGCCACGAACAGCGGCGAGGGGCTCAACACCGTACTCTTGTACTCGGGATGGTACTGCGTACCGACGAACCAGGGATGTCCCTCGACCTCGACGACCTCGACCAGCCCCGTGTCGGGGTTGATGCCCACGGCCTGCATACCGGCACCTTCGAACGCAGCCAGGTAATCATTGTTGAATTCGTAACGGTGACGGTGACGCTCCGAAATATGGAGCTTGCCGTAGGCCGCCGCGACTTTCGAACCTTTCTTCAGCGTACAGGGATAAGCGCCCAGCCGCATCGTGCCGCCCTTGGCCGTCACGCCCTTCTGCTCTTCCATCAGGTCGATCACCGGATGGGGCGTAGACTCCATTTCGCTCGAATTCGCATCGGCCAGACCCAGCACGTTGCGTGCGAATTCGATCACGGCGCACTGCATACCGAGGCAGATTCCCAGGAACGGGATCTTGTTCTCACGTGCATAGCGCACAGCGACGATCTTACCTTCGATACCGCGGTTGCCGAAGCCCGGGGCCACGAGGATACCGGACATCCTGCCCAGCTTCTCGGCCACATTCTCGGCTGTAACCTTTTCCGAATTGACATAGCGCAACTTGACCTTGCAGTCGTTCACGGCGCCTGCGTGGATGAACGATTCGCAGATCGACTTGTAAGCGTCGGGCAATTCGGTATATTTGCCGACCAGCGCGATCTCGATCTTCTTGGCCGGGTGCTTCACCTTCTCCACGAAGGCCGTCCACGCCGCCATGTCGGGTTCCTTCTCGGCCGGCAGGTTCAGTTTGTCGAGCACCACCTCGTCGAGGTGCTGTTCGTGCATCTTCAGCGGCACTTCGTAGATCGTCGGCACGTCGATCGACTCCATCACGGCGTTGGCGTCGACATTGCAGAACAACGCCACTTTGCGGCGCAGGTTGGTCGACAGCGGATGCTCCGTGCGCAGCACGAGGATGTCGGGCTGCAACCCGTTTTCGAGCAGGGCCTTGACCGAATGCTGCGTGGGCTTGGTCTTCAGTTCGCCCGAAGCGGCCATATAGGGGATCAGCGTCAGGTGCACGAGCGCCGTGCTCTTGTAGCCCAGCGAATAGCGCAGCTGGCGTACCGATTCGATGAACGGCAGCGACTCGATGTCGCCCACCGTACCGCCGATCTCGGTGATTATCACGTCGTAAACTTTCTTCTGCGCCAGCATCTGGATACGGCGCTTGATCTCGTCGGTGATATGGGGGATGACCTGCACGGTCTTGCCCAGGTACTCGCCCTTGCGCTCCTTCTCGATCACGCTCTTGTAGATCTTTCCCGTCGTGACGTTGTTGGCCTTCGACGTGGGCTGGTTCGTGAAACGCTCGTAGTGCCCCAGGTCGAGGTCGGTCTCGGCGCCGTCCTCGGTCACGTAGCATTCGCCGTGTTCATAGGGGTTCAGCGTGCCGGGGTCGACGTTGATGTAGGGGTCGAGTTTCTGGATGGTCACCGAATAGCCTCGGGCCTGCAGCAGGCGGGCGATCGAGGCCGAAATAATACCCTTGCCGAGCGACGATGCGACACCGCCCGTAACAAATATGTACTTGGGTTTGGAAAGTTTCATTACGTTTATTACTATTTATTTTCGTTGTTTTCGTGATTCTCCTCCTGCGCCTGACGGTCGATCAGCTTCACTTTCTCGATCGCGGCGGCCATATCCTCACGGGCGCGCTCGATCTTGGCCTTCACGTCGGCGATCAGCGACTCGGCGTTCTTCGACTTGGCGAAGAAACCGATGTTGTTCTCCAGCAGGCCGATCTCCTGTTCGAGCTGGCGCACCTTATTGTAAAGGCGCTCGCGCTCCGAACGCAGGCGGTTGCTGCCCGCCGATTTGAGCGTCGAGACCTTCTCGCGGAAACGGTTCATCGAACGGTCGCGCTCCGAACCGCGCAGCGTGTTGAACAGCGCATCGACGGCGGCCTTGTATTTCTTCTGGATGGCATCCTTCTGCTTGATGGGCACGAACCCGATCTCGCCCCAGCGGCGCTGGAACTCGCGGATCACGTCGTATCCTCCGGCCTTGACATCGGCCGCGGCCATCTCATCGAGCAGGGCGAGTTTCTGCCGGAGGTTCTCCTCGTATTCGCCGTCCACACTGGCGAAATGCGAAGCCTTGCGCTCGAAGAACTTGTCGCATGCGGCACGGAAACGCTTCCAGATCGCATCCGAATGACGGCGCGACACGGCACCGATCTCCTTCCAGCGGGCCTGCAGGGCGATCAGCTCGTCGGTGGCCTTCTTCCACTCCTCGCTGTTCATCAGCGACTCGGCGGCCTCGCATATCTCGGTCTTCAGCTGCAGGTTGTGCTCCATCTCGGCCTTCACCCCGGCATAGAACTGCCGCTTGGCCTCGAAGAACTTGTCGCATGCCGTGCGGAAACGCTCGTAGATACGGTTGTTGTCCTTCTTGGGTGCGAAGCCGATGGTTTTCCAGGTCTTCTGGATCTCCAGCAGGCGGTCGCTCGCACGGTTCCACTCCTTGCGGGTCGTGAGCGGCTGCGCGGCCAGCTCCTCGGTGGCGGCACAAAGCTCCGTCTTGAGTTCGAGGTTTTTGACCTGCTCGCCCTTGAGCGATTCGAAATGCTCCTGATGCTGTTTGTTGATACGGCTCGACGCCGCCTTGAAACGCTCCCAGAGCACCTCTTTATATTCATTGGCTACGGGGCCCGTCTCGCGCCACTCGTCATGCAGCTTCTGCAGCTTGTGGAACGCCTCCACAACCGAAGGCTCCAGCACCAGCGCTTCGGCCTGCTCGCAGAGGGCGATCTTCTGCTCGTAGTTCTTCTTCAGGTCGAGGTCGCGCAGCTCCTTGTTGATTTTGATGAAGCTGTAGAAATTCTCGACATGCAGGTTGTAGGTCTCCCACAGGTCTTTGACGTTCTGCTGCGGCACGATGCCGGTCTCCTTCCAGCGCTGCTGCAATTCGCGGAACTTATTGAAGGTATGGTTGAGCGTCTCGTCCGAATTGACCAGTTCCTTGAGCTCCTCGATGATCCCGAGCTTGACCTGGAGGTTCTTCTCCTTCTCGGCCTCGAGGTTCGCGATGAACTCGTCGCGGCGATGGCGGTACTCCTTGAACAACTCCTTGAGCTGTACTTCGGCGCCGTCCACGGCCGGTGCGAAATCTTCTTCGCTGCCCCCCTCCTCGACGAACTTGCGGCGTGCGGCCTCGACCTCGGCGCGGCGGATGCGGTAGAAAGCGATCTTCAGCGCCTCCACATCCCGGCGGATCGACTGCACGGGCTGCTCTTCGAGCATACGCATAAAGAGGGCTACCAGCTCTTCCTTGCCCTTCCCGGCAAACTTGTCCTCGGCGGACGGCGCTTCCTGGGCCAGTTGGTCGGCAGCGGCCTCTTCGGCCGTCTCGCCCTCCAGTTCCAGCCCGGCATCCTGCGCGGCGAGCGCCGCCTCCTCGTCCGCGAAATCCACTTCGGCACCGGCCGGCACGGCCTCCTCGCCGGATTCGGTCTCCACCGCCTCGGCAACGGGCTTGATACGGGCACGCTTCGCACGCGGCGCGGCCTCGGGTTCCGCCACGGGCTCCTCCGCCGCAGGCGCTTCAGCCACGGGCACCTCTGCCGCGGGCGTTCCCGCAACGGATTTTTCCGTCTCGGGTTCTTCTGCCGCGGGTGTTTCCACGACGGGTTCCGCCTCCGCTGCTGCGGAGGCCTCGGTTTCAGGGACTTCGGAAGTCACTTCGGAAGTTACGGTCTGCACATCTTCAGCAGCATCGCTGACTCGCTCCTCGGGAGCAGGAAGATTCGGATTTTCAGTAGCCATCTCAGTACACGTTTTTGATTTCCATATATACGGAAGTATATAAATCTCGCAAATATAACCATTTTTCCCGGGCTACCGAACGATTTAGCCGGAAATTTGCTAACTTCGCCCGAGATATGAGCGGCACGCAACCGCGCCCAATTGCCGCGTGCGATACAAAACCTGTCAACCGGAACCATGAGCCACCGCATCCTGCTTGTCGACGATGAAATCGACATCCTCGAATTCGTGAGGTACAACCTCCAGAAGGAGGGCTACGAAGTATTCACGGCGCAGAACGGCGCCGAGGCGCTGAAGGCCGCCGCCGAGTGCCGTCCGCACCTGATCCTGCTGGACATGATGATGCCCGTCATGGACGGTGCGCAGACCTGCCGTGCCATCCGCCAGGATCCGCAGCTGCGCGACACGATGGTGGTATTTCTCTCGGCGCTGGGCGAGGAGGATCAGCAGCTTACGGGCTTCGGTGTCGGGGCGGACGACTACCTCACCAAGCCGATCAAGATGAAGCTGCTGGTCAGCCGCGTGCAGGCCATCCTCAAGCGGATCGACGCCGAAACCGCGCCGGCGGAACCTGCCGCGGCAGGCATCGCCGTCGACCGCGAGCATTACACCGTGACGCGCGACGGCCACGAGATAGCCCTTCCGCGCAAGGAATTCGCGCTGCTCGACCTGCTCTATTCGTCGCCCGGGAAGCTCTTCTCGCGCGAAGAGATATATACGAAGATCTGGGGCACCGAGGTGGTCGTGGGCGACCGCACCATCGACGTGCACATCCGCAAACTGCGCCAGAAGATCGGCGACGAACGCATCGTCACCATCAAGGGCGTGGGCTACAAATTCGAACCCTGAGCCGGGCCATTCCCGGCGAATGAAACGCATATGGACACACAGAACAAATACCGGCGCATCGTCATCAAGGTGGGCAGCAACGTGCTGACGCGCGACGACGGCCGTCCCGACACCACCCGCATCTCAGCCCTGGTCGACCAGGTGGCCCGGCTCCACCGCGCGGGCACCGAGGTCATCCTGGTTTCGTCGGGAGCCGTGGCCTCGGGGCGCAGCATCCTCGGGCAACGCGCCGGGAAGCTCGATTCGGTCTCCGCACGGCAGCTCTTCTCCGCCGTGGGGCAGGTCAAGCTGCTCAACCGCTACTACGACCTCTTCAACGAATACGGCATCGTCTGCGGGCAGGTGCTCA
>OJRG01001026.1_pt1 | contig 11702 bp, 11 predicted proteins | sample 1599121 | NCBI WGS metagenome assembly OJRG01 (sample SAMN03922528, study PRJEB24848) | human gut metagenome | isolation source: stool sample | host: Homo sapiens | place: Germany | collected 2010-05
GATTAAATAAATGGATGATGCATCAGGCGGAGGAGAAATCCAAAGCCTGATTTTTTATAAAATAAAATAATATGACAATAAGTGTCTGACATAACTGGTATTATTTAAAGGAAATAGGCTGGGAGTAATTATGTAGGCAGCTTGAACACCATAAATTATATACAGGATGGAATAATTATGCAGAATGAATTAGAAGGATTATATAACATGCTTGTAAGTCAGACAGATATAATGAAAAATGTGGATGAATTAGTAGAAAAACAGATTGAACATGAGCTGATGCAGTTCAAAGAACTGGCAACATGGAGCGATTATGAATGTGAGCGTGATAAATATATGGCAGTTGCTGAAGTTGCGAAAAAAGAAAGCTTGACTGCAGCAAAATAAGGGCGGGCGCTGCAATTGCTGCCCGCTCTCATTCGTATTCAGAGTAAAGGGACTGCATTTTGCAAAAGGAGGCAGCTATGGCTATTTTTGAAAAGACCATCCGCAACCAGAACTTCGATACCCTGCTCCGCAAGCTGGAACACGCCATCCCGGACAGCAGCTGGTCGGCAGAGCTGGAAGCCGGCAGCGACTTCAAGGACGGCAGCGCCCGGTGCAGCGTGCGGGTGTTTGAGCGGTACAGCATGGTGGGCGGCAACCGTCTCAGCCTGACACTGACCTTGTTCCAGAACGGGGACGCGCCCATCCGGCTGTCGGCCATTGCGGCGGGCGGCAGTCAGGCGGTGTTCTTTAAGGTGAACACCCTCGGCGAAGATGCCTTTCTGGAGGACGTAAAGCAGCTGCTGGAGGAAATTTTGGAGGGCTAAAATATTTTATAGTGGGTTTGACGCGCTTTTCAGCATCCTGTTCCCGCTGGTGTTTCTGGTGGTGCTGGGCATGATCCTGTTTACCGTGGTGAGCAATCTGCGCACATGGAGCAAAAATAATGCGTCCCCGCGCCTTACCGTCCCGGCCACTGTGGTGGCCAAGCGGATGAACGTTTCCCGCCATCACACCGCCAATGCAGGGGACATGACCGGCGCCCACGGCTACACCAGCACGAGCGCTACTACCTATTATGTGACCTTTCAGGTGGAAAGCGGCGACCGCATGGAACTTGAAGTAGGTGGTTCGGATTACGGAATGCTTGTCGAGGGCGATACCGGAAAGCTGAGCTTTCAGGGCACGCGTTATCTGGGGTTTGAACGGAAAGACGGGTGACCGATATGCAGCAAAAGCATTCAAGCGTGCCGGAGATCGTAGGCAGAAGCCTGTTTTATACATTGACGAACTACCTGCTTATCAGCATGGAGCTGTCCTTCCGTGCGCAGTGGCTCTCGGTCTTGTTCTCGGCGGCGCTTGTATGGTGCAATATGGAGTATTGGAACGCCATTTACAGACTGACCGGCAAAAAGCTTGCCGCATGGGTCTTGTGGGGCGTCTGCATTGCTGTAAGCACAGGCATTGCGTATTTTGCGGGGTATATCCAAGGGATGCTTGTTCCGCTTGCAATATAATAAACACGTTGATACGCGGTGTTTTTGAAGAAATCGCAGAAACTGTGACAAAAGTATTATTCTTTTATGAACTTTAGCACTCTACGCTTGACATTGCTAATGACTGGTGCTATAACAGAGGCGTGCTCAGGAGGAAGGGCAAAAGGAGAGCCGCAAGGCTCCCCGGAAAGCCTTTCCGAATGGACGCTTCAAAGTTTTTGCCCCGACCCGAACGCCGGGATTGGAGGTATGTTTTATGTTTATGCCGACTGTTTTTCATGAGAACCTGTTCGATGATCTCTTTGATCCGTTCTGGAACGAGGGTGCACTGGAGCGTGCGATGAACCGCGAAGCCCGCGACACCTTTGGTAAGCGCGGTGCAAACATGATGAAGACCGATGTCAAGCAGACGGACAACGGCTACGAAGTGGACGTTGATCTGCCGGGCTGCAAGAAGGAGGACGTTCAGATGGATCTGAGCGACGGCTACCTGACCATTCAGGCAGTGCGCAGCCACAGCAATGACGAAAAGGACAACAAGGGTCGCTATGTGCGGCGCGAGACCTTCTCCGGTAGCTGCGCCCGCAGCTTCTATGTGGGCGAGGTGAAGAAGGAGGACATCCACGCAAAGTTCGAGGATGGTGTCCTGCACATCGAGCTGCCCGCTCCTCAGCAGACAAAGGCTCTGCCTGAGAATCCGAATCTGATCGAGATCGAGTAAATGCCGACCGTGTGCGCCAAGGCATAACGTATATAGGATGCCCCCGGAGAGCTGCAACAAGCCCTCCGGGGGCATTTTTTGTGTACAGGCTTTCGATGACGGAGAGGGGAGAACTGAACCCTCTCCGTCATCGCTGCGCGATGCCACCTCCCCCGATGGGGGGAGGTTTTTGCTCTGCTTACCGGTAGATGCCGAAAAGCTCCCCCTTCGGGGGAGCGGACTGAGAGGGTTTTCTTCCTAGAGATGCCAACGCCGTAGGCAATGACGGAAAAGAGCATCCTTGCGCGCACACGCCTGTTTTCCTCGAAAAACTTTATTTTTCCACCGTTTCGTGGTATCCTTATAAGGCGCACGCAATACAGGCCTGCGGCTGCACTGGCAGTGGCTGCGGACTGCGTGCGGCAAAAAAAGAACGTATAGAAGAGAAAAGGGGGATAAAAGTCATGGGCGAATTTGCCTTTCAGACTTTACGGGAAAGTATCACCTCTGCCATCAGGAGCAAGATCCTTACTGGGGAATTACAGCCGGGCGTAAAGCTTGCCGAGCAGAAACTGGCCGAGGAGTTCGGCTCCAGCCGGGCACCCATCCGGGAGGCGCTGCGGCAGCTGGAACAGGAGGGCATGGTCGAGTATTCGCGCAATGTGGGCTGCTCGGTGCGCCGGGTAAAGCCGGAGGACGCTTACGAGATCTACCTGCTGCGGGCAAATCTGGAAATGACGGCACTGCGCTATTTTGATTGCAAATTCCCGGAGGAGGATCTGCGCACCCTGCGCGGCATCTTAGAGGAGATGCGCAATGTCCAGCCGGGGGATCTTTCGCAGATCGTGGAGAATGATAACCGCTTCCACGCGGTCATCGTGCAGCGGGCAGGGCTGCCCAGACTGCTGAAATTCTGGGACGACCTGAATTACGGCAACCTGCTTGTTGGGGCGAACAGCGGCTCTAACCACGAGACGCTGGCGCAGCGGCAGAACGGCATCCACACCAAGCTGTACGAGGCGCTGGCAAGCGGCGACACCGAGGCTGCCTGCCGCGCTGTCTACGCCCACTACATGGAGCCTATGGAGCGGATGCGCAGCGCGAACAGCGCTGGACAGGCAACAGACGGCATGGCAAAATAAGGGGAATTTGGCTGAACGTCTAAATTTTGACCAATCATTTTATGGAAATTGCAGATTGTCTACAATCTGCAATTATGCTATACTATCAAAGCGATTGGTCGAGTACTGCTGTATTTTTGGTAAAAATTGCAAAATGTATGCGGAACATCGGCCTTCTTACAGGAACTTCCGCCCTGTGTGGAAAAGAAAGAGAGGAATTGTCCGCATGTCTAACAAAGAAAAAGCCACAAAGATCTCGTGGCTTACCCTTGCCTTCATGGCCTTTTCTACGGTCTGGGGCTTCGGCAACATTACCAACGGCTTTGTGTACTTTAACGGTCCGCAGGTCATCTTCAGCTGGATCTTTATGTTTGTCCTGTACTTCATCCCCTATGCGCTGATGGTGGGTGAGCTGGGCTCTGCCTTTAAAAACGAGGGCGGCGGTGTCAGCTCCTGGCTGCACCAGACCACCAACGCCAAACTGGCCTACTACGCCGGTTGGACCTACTGGGCCTGCCATATCACCTACATTGCCAGCAAGGGCAGCGGCTTTTTGAAAGCGCTGAGCTGGGCCGTTTTCCGCAACGCGGAGACCTACGATTCCTTCCCCACCCGCTACATCCAGCTGGCTACCTTCTGCATCCTGCTGCTGGGCTGCTACATTGCAAGCTTGGGTCTGAACCCTCTGAAAAAGCTGCTGACTGCCGCAGGCACCTGCACCTTCGTCATGTCCCTGCTGTACATCGTGATGATGTTTGCTGCCCCGGCCATCAACCCCACGGCAGAGTACGTCCACGCAAACCTGAGCTTCAGCAGCCTCATCCCCAACTTCAACGTCACCTACTTTACTTCTCTGTCCATTCTGGTGTTCGCTGTGGGCGGCTGCGAGAAGATCTCTCCCTACGTCAATAAGGTCGAGAACCCCAGCAAGGGCTTCCCCCGCGGCATGATTGCGCTGGCCGTCATGGTGGTCACCTGCGCCATTCTGGGCACGCTGGCCATGAGCCGTATGTTCGACCCCGCCGTCATCAACGCCAGCGCAGAGAGCTTCAACGCCTATGTCGCCAACAGTTCCTACTGGGCTTTCCAGAAGCTGGGTCAGTACTACCATGTGGGCGATCTGTTCATGATCATCTACGCCCTGTGCAACGTCATCAGCCAGCTCGCCGTGCTGATTTTGAGCATCGACGCACCCCTGCGTATGCTGCTGGACAACGAGCACACCCAGCAGTTCATCCCGCAGGCTCTGCACAAGGTCAACGCCCATGGTGTGCACAGCAACGGCATCAAGATGGTGGCGGTGCTGTCCGGCTCCATTATTCTGGCACAGTCCTTTGTGCCCGGTGCGGCTGCCGTTCTGCGCCAGCTGACCAAGCTGAACTCTGTGTGCATGCCCATGCGCTATCTGTGGGTGTTTGCCGCCTACATCGCCCTGCGCAACGCCTACGACACCATCCCTGCCGAGTACCGCTTTGTCAAGAATCAGGCCGTGGCCAAGTTCTTCGGCGGCTGGTGCTTTGCCGTTACCGCCGTGTGCTGCGTGCTGGGTATGTATGATAAGGACCCCTTCACCTTTGCACTGAACGTTATCACCCCCGTGGTGCTGACCGTACTGGGATTCATTCTGCCCGCCCTTGCAAAGCGCGAGCAGACTGCTGCCAAAAAGTAACCTGAATATGCTTAAAAAGGGCCGGTCAGCACTGACCGGCTCTTTTCAGATACACCCAAGGAGGTTTATTTTTATGATCGCATCCGAAGTCCGTGAAATGCTGTCCTTCATCGACGGCAACCCCACCGCATACCACACCACCGCCGCTGTGCGGGATATCCTGTTGAAAGCAGGCTTTGCCGAGCTGCTGGAAAGCCGCAAGTGGGCGCTGGAACCCGGCAAGGACTATTTTGTCTGCCGCAACGGTTCCAGCATCATCGCCTTCCGCATGGGCGACCAGCTGGAAAATTACAGCTTCAACGTTGCCGCCGCCCATACGGATTCTCCCTGCTTCCGCATCAAGGAGAACGCCGAGATCCACATGGGGCAGAACTACACCAAGCTGAACACCGAGGGCTACGGCGGCATGATCTGCGCCACATGGATGGATCGTCCGCTGTCTGTGGCGGGTCGTGTGCTGGTGCAGGAGAACGGCGCTATCGTATCCCGTCTGGTGGCACTGGACCGCGACCTGTTGATGATCCCCAGTGTAGCCATCCACATGAACCGCGAGGTCAACGATAAGGCTTCCTTCAACAAGCAGGTGGATATGCTGCCCGTGCTGGGCGGTGCCTGCGAGGAGGGCGCGCTGAAAAAGCTGATCGCAGAGGAGCTGCAGGTGTCCGAGGAGCAGATCCTTGGCAGCGATTTGTTCCTCTATGTGCGGGAAAAGGCCACCGTCTGGGGCTGCAACGAGGAGTTCATCTCCTGCGGCCGTCTGGACGACCAGCAGTGCGTCTACGGCATCCTGAAAGGTCTGCTGACCGCAAAGAACGCCCGCTCCATCGGTGTGGCGGCCTTCTTTGATAACGAGGAAGTGGGCTCCGGCACCAAGCAGGGCGCAGCTTCCACCTTCCTGTACGATGTGCTGCACCGCATTGCCCAGAGCCTTGGCGGCAACGATGAGGACTTCCACCGTGCGGTGGCTTCCAGCTTTATGGTCAGCGCCGACAACGCCCACGCCGTGCACCCCAACCACCCGGAGCACACCGATGTGAACAACTGCACCTACATGAACAAGGGCGTGGTCATCAAGACCCACGCAGGTCAGAAGTACACCAGCGACGGCATGAGCGTTGCCGCTGCCCGGGAGCTGGCTGCCCGCGCTGGTGTGCCGCTGCAATACTTTGCAAACCGCTCCGATAAGGTGGGCGGCAGCACGCTGGGCAATCTGGCCATGGCACAGGTGTCCATGAACTGCGTGGACATCGGCCTGCCCCAGCTGGCGATGCACTCCTGCTACGAGACCGCCGGCGCAGAGGATACCCTCTCGCTCATCAAACTGATGCAGGAGCTGTACAGCAGCCACTTTGAAGAGACTGCTTTCGGCACCCTTTCCATCAGCAAGTAAACGGATAAAAGCCTAAAAAGGACTGCTGTGCGCTGCTATGCACGGCAGTCCTTTTTGCATAAAAGCTGATTTTCCGTGGCCGGTTAAGCCCGGATATAGAAATCCGACAGTAGCTGTGGTAAAATAAGGCATCCGGGAGCGCCGGGCGCTCCGCTGCAACATCAAAAATGGAGGTTTTCTATGAAAAAGACCTATCGCTCGCTCTTTTGTTTGCTTGCGGTGCTGCTGCTCAGCGTCAGCGCGCTGCCCTCTGCTTCGGCGCTGTTTTCCAAGAAGCTCTACTATTATGGTGTAGTAGAGGGCATCAGCCGCACCGTGGAGGGCAAGGTGGAGTCCATTGTGGTTTCTGCGGAAGAGCAGGAAAGCTATGAGATGATCATCACCGACAGCACCGTCTGGCAGGACCATGACGAAAAAACCACCTCCGACCCCGCTACCCTTGCGGTAGGCGAGCAGATCTGCGTGGTGCACGACCCGGCTGTGATGATGTCACTGCCGCCGCAGTCGGTGGCGTATACCGTCATCCGCAACTTCCCTGCAGGCACGGATCTGGAACAGGAAGCCCGGGATGCCGCCTGCCCGGTGAAAAAGTTCTTTGCCGACACCCGCAAGGCCATTTCGGACTGGTTCTACCAGACCATGCCCATCTGAGGGGAATGCTCCTTCTATAACGCAAAAAACTGCTGCCCCGTACCGGATGCCAAAGCGTCCGGGCAAAGGGGCAGCAGTTTTTTTTATGCAAGGTTATGCGTTGCTTTGCGGCAAAAGCGCTGTATACCGCTATTTATTTTCGGGGGGGGTAACGCGGAAGCGCTTTACCACCTGTTCCAGTGCGCTGATGTCCACAGGCTTGGACAGGTGTTCGTCCATGCCGGCCTCCTTGCTCTTTTGCATATCCTCAAGGAAGGCGTTGGCGGTCATGGCAAGGATGGGGATGGTGCGTCCCAGCGGGTTTTCGCCGCTGCGGATGCGGCGGGTGGCTTCCAGGCCATCCATCACCGGCATCTGTATATCCATCAGGATCATGTCATAGTCGCCGGGCTTTACGCTGGCAAAGGCATCCACGATCTCCTGACCGTTGGGGCAGATGGTACAGCTTGCGCCTTTTGTTTCCAGCAGCATTTGCAGAATCTCGGCGTTGATGGCGTTATCCTCGGCACAGAGGAACTTCATGCCGGACAGGGGAGAAGTGGTCTCTTTTTCCTCCGGGAGCGCCTGCGCCTTTTGCACCGTGTCCGCTTCGGTGTCAATGGGAAATTCCAGCACCACCTCAAAGCGGGTGCCCTTGCCGGTGGCGCTCTCCACGCTGATGGAGCCGCCCATCAGGTCTATGACGCTTTTGGTAATCGCCATACCCAGACCCGTGCCCTGCACCTTGTTGGTGCCGGAGCGCTCCTCACGGGTAAAGGGGTCGAAAAGGGTCTTTTGGTAGTCCGCGCTCATGCCGATGCCGTCATCCTGCACCACAAAGCGATACCGGGCGTAGTGCTCGTTCCGGGGCAGCTCTTCCACCTCGAACCGGATGTGCCCGCCGGTGGGCGTATACTTGACTGCGTTGGAGAGGATGTTCATCAGTACCTGATTCAGACGGTTGGGGTCGGCCAGCACGTTTTCGTGCTGCAGATTGGTGCTTACCGTAAAGGTCTGACTGCGCTGACCTGCCTGCTGCCGGATGATGCTGTCCAGCTGACTGATCTGCTGGGGCAGGTTCATTTTTTCCACATTCAGGGTGGTCTTGCCGCTCTCGATGCGGCTCATATCCAGAATATTGTTGATGATGCCCAGCAGCAGCTGACCGGAGGTTTCCAGCTTGCCCAGATGCTCGGCAAGTTTTTCCGGCTCGTGCAGCTCGTTTTTCATCAGGGTGGTAATGCCGATGATGGCGTTCATGGGGGTGCGGATATCGTGGCTCATGTTGGAGAGGAAGTCCGTCTTGGCTTTGCTGGCACGCTCGGCGGACTGTAACGCCTCTGCGGCAGCATCCTGCGCCCGCCGCATCTCGTCGTTGGCCTGCGTCAGCTGGATGTTATACTGCTCCAGACGGAGGTTCGTCTTTTTTTCAGCCTGCAGCTCCCGTTGCTGCTTTTCCCGCAAAAGGAACCAGCCAGCAATGACTGCCATGATCGAAAACACCGTTGCAAAGCCTACAATAACGACCATGACGATATTGACCAGCTTCTGCGTATTCACGGCCACATATTCTGCCGGAACAAGGAACGCCAGCGTCCACTGGGCGTTTTCCATCTGCTTCAGGGCGTAGTAATACTCAGTCCCGTCCAGCACGGCGTTGGAATAACAGGAGCCTGTGCGGGCAAGCCGCTCCTTTGCTGCTGCAAAGGAAGAACCGTGCAGGTAGGACATCTGGGAGAGCACGGTGTATACGTTGTGCCCCTTCAGCAGCTCGGTATCATTGGCGTTGAACAGCTTGAAGCCGTTGTTGTCCAGCACATAGACGCTGTTGTTATTTTCGTAGGCGTCGCAGTGGAAATAATCGTTCAGCTGGGTCATGCACTGGGAGATGCCAAAGTAGCGCAGGGTGATCTCGCCGGTCTCGCTTTGCAGTGTGATGGGGGTGGGGAGCTGTTTCAGGAACACCATCCGGGAGTCATCTACGGTCAACGAATTGGAAACATAGCTGACCCGCTCCGGTGCGCTTTCCAGATAGTTCATTTCCCGCAGCAGACCCGTGCGGCCATACGCGGTATAATAATGTCCGGCAGCATCCACGGCGATCAGTTCAATCTGTCTTTCATGGTAATTGGAAAGCTCCGACAGCTTTTTCAGATAGCGGTAGAGATCGGTATCGGTCTCCAGCGGGGTGTAGTATAAATAATTACACTGCACATCCACCTCGTCCCAGTGGGTGTCGATCACATCCTCCAGACTGTGGAACATCTGGTGGGTGACCTCTTCCATCTGGCTCAGCCGCTCGTGGTAGACAAGGTTCTGGATGTAGGTCTGGCTCATGACAAAAAGGGTCAGGATCAACACGATGATGACAAAGCCGAAGCCTACAAACAGCTTTTTATAGATTTTGTTGTTCACATCCAGTATCTCCTGTCCGTTTTATTCAACTCCATGCGGTGTCTGCCCGGCTGATGGTGGTGTAAGCGCCAAAGAAAGCCTTTGCGGCATCCATGCCCACCACGCCGCTGTCTGTCACCGTTGCTTCGGCAGCCAGTCTGTCGCTCACACCGCAGATGGCAACCTGATAGGTCTTGCCCGCCTCCGGCTGCACCGGGCTTACCAGCACATAGGGGTAGCCCTTGCCGTTGCCGTAGGCATCGTAGCCCGTGGCCAGCAGTTCGTTGATCTGCTGCCCGGTCAGGGTAACGGTCTGGATGGTACGGTTCCAGCCGGTGGGCAGGATGACCGAAAGGTCGTAATCCGTAATGCCCTTGGCGTACAGCTTGGCGGCTACGCCGTGGTGGTTCTGCTCGGTGGGGTTGCCGGGGATCCATGTGCTCAGCGAGACCAGCGCAAGGTCGCTGCCGGTGGCCTGTGCAAAGCAGCGGCCTACCAGCATGGCGCAGTCCTGCTGCGAAAGCTCCTCCGTAACGGTAGTGATGACATCCGGGGTGTTGTTCACCACACTGTCCTGATCCTCGTCCAGTTGACGGATCACATCCTCCATGGCAGCATTGCCCTTGATGAAGTCCAGCATTTTAAGGCCGGTGGTCACGATGGTGTTTTCCCAGCCGGAGTAGATAAAGGGCGCGGTATTGCCTGCGTTCAGGGTATCGGCGATGTCGGCATAGTAGGTGCCGTCTGCCTTTGCACCCTTGAAGGGCAACAGGCTGCTTTTCAGCGCCGTTGCGGGCTGCAGAGCGCTGGTGCCTGCAACGGTGGAAAGCACACGCATCACCTTGAGCGCATCTTCCAGCTTCTGGGGGTTCTGTTTCAGCTTTTTATTCAGACCGTAGAAACGGTTCACATTCAGCACAAAAACGTTCTGGGTGCCGTCCTCGGAGAGATAGGGCATCAGGCCGAATTTATCGGCGTTGCCGTCTGCCTCCACAATGCCGTTGGTGTTTCCGATCATAAACAGGGTGTTGCCCTCGGCCATCCTCTGCAGGGTCACATTGTCGTCAAGAGCATCGCCGGAGCCGTTCAGCATCCCGATGTCCTTCCACTTTTTGACATACGCCATTGCCTGCATCATGCCGGGGGTGTTGCTGACGTTTGCCTTACCGGAAAGATAATCCTTCTGCCACAGTCTGCCGTCCAGTGTGCCAAGGAAATCAGCATCTGCAATGTTGCACAGATACTGGAAACCGTAGCCCGGGTACTGGATCTGCGACAGGCAGAGATCGACCCCGGCTTCCTTGGCTTTTGCAGCCAGCACTTCCAGCTCAGCGAAAGAATTGGGCAGTTCCCAGCCGTATTTCTTCAGCAAGGTCTTGTTGTAGGTGATGCCGTAGCAGGTGTAAACCGAGGGCAGCAGATAGATGGCACCGTTATCGAACACATCCTGCAAGCGGGATTCTACATAGTTGTCGGTAAAATCATAGCCGGAAAGGTCCAGCAGCTTGTTGGACACAAGGTCGGTCATGGGATTATAGACCGTAAGGGTGCAAATATCCGGCAGGTCGCCCGCCGCAAACATATTCTGCAAGCAGGTGGTAGTGTTATCGCCGCTGTACGGCACGATCTCAACATTTACTTCCGGGTAGACCTTATGCACCTGCTCAATAAAGGCTTCTACCTCCATATAGGGTGCCATAAAGGTGACGGCTTCGTGCGCATCGTCTTTTTTATCTGTTTCAGCCTTACCGCCGCCGCAGGCGGTCAGCGCTGCTGTGGCAGCTGCAACGCCGCAAGCCTGCAAAAAGGAGCGGCGGGAAATTTTCTTCATCATACAAATACCTTCCTCACATTTCGGAGGGCAGTGCTGCACAGAACCAATGGGGTGCAGTGCTGCCGTAGCTATTTTTACACACCCCACAGGATCCCCCACGCTCGCGGCCTGTCCGCACTGGGCATACGCCGATTTTCCCATAAAATGACAATCATATTGTATCATTGTAACAAAAGCGTTTCAAGTTGTTTTTTGAAGGATATTGTATGGAAAAGGGCGAACAACCGCGTGCTTTGCAGCCGCACGGCATAAAAATACCCCTGATACTGGGGAAAGGGTATCAGGGGAAAGTGGTATTTCCGGGCACGCTGCTTTATTGCAACGGCTCTTTTGCGCGCAGACGCCGACAGGCGTCCTCTTTTACAAGCTCGATGACCACCGCCGTCAGGGGGATGAAGAAAATAATGCCGATGATGCCGAAAAGCTTCCCGCCGATCATGGCGGCAACAAGGGTGTACAGCGGCGAAAGCCCCACGGATTTGC
>OJRG01001028.1_pt1 | contig 11701 bp, 14 predicted proteins | sample 1599121 | NCBI WGS metagenome assembly OJRG01 (sample SAMN03922528, study PRJEB24848) | human gut metagenome | isolation source: stool sample | host: Homo sapiens | place: Germany | collected 2010-05
ATCTACACAGAGTAGATCGTCGGCAGCGTCAGATGTGTATAAGAGACAGCTGTTGAGCACTTGGGTGCGGGCATAGTGGACGCAGGCGATGCAGGCAAAAAGGATGGCCAGGCAAAATAGGGGCAGGGTGATCCGATGCAAAAAGGGCATTTTGGCCAGGTTGGCGATCAGCGTCAGCAATACGCTCACGTTGAAAAAGCCCGCGGCGAATTTCCCCCACCAATCGGAGACCACCACCAGCTTCCGCTTCCCCAGCACCATCAGGCCGCCCAGCAGCATAGCCAGCTCCTTGACCGCCGCCGCCAGGGGGATGAACAGGGGGAGCCAGCCCGCCCGATAGAAGCAGAACAGGGCGCACAGCAGCATCAGCTTGTCCGCCAGGGGGTCCAAGATCTTGCCAAGATCCGTGATCCAATGAAAATGCCGCGCCAGATATCCGTCTAAGATATCCGTTAAAAAAGCCGCGCCATAAACCAACACAGCGGCCAAATAGTTTCCTTGCTGAAAAAAATAGGCGAATATCCCCACCATAATCAAACGGATCGCGGAAAGGATATTGGGTATATGCTTCAAGATGCACCTCCTATCGGCCCCGGAAAAATGCGGTAGGGAAGCCGTAAAGAAAGCATCCCCGGTTTGAAAAATGCATTTTAGCGGCGCATATCTTTCCCTATTATAGCCTATTTTGTAATTTCTTTCTACAAAAACTTGGCAGAAGCATGTCGGCGGTTGACAGGCCGCTGGCCAGCGTATAAAATGATAAGGCTGATGATATGCCCATCGGGCAAAAACAAAGGAGATCGCAACTGATATGAACAACCAGAAGACCCTTTTGCGTATTTGCGCCCTGGTGTTGGCCGTGCTGATGCTGGGCGGGTGCAGCGCGGTGATTTCCAACCCCGTGGTCGCAAAGGTGGGGGATGTGGAGATTACCTACTCCCAGTTTGCAAACCTGTTTGATACCTATTCTTCCTATGGCATGGTGGATACCTCTACCGCCGAAAGCCTGGAGGAAGCCCGGGCCATGGTGTTTGACGACCTGGTGGAGGCTTCGCTGCCCCTGGCCGTTGCCCATAGCCGGAATATCACCCTCACCGAGGAGGAGACTGCGGAGGCCATGGAGTCCGCCCAATCCATTCTGGATTCCTACCTGAGCAGCTATCTGGATGAAAGCATCACCGATGAGGCGGAGCGGGAAGCGGCCGCCATCGAGGCCTTTGACGCGGCGTACAAATCCGCGGGCGTGACCTTTGCCCAGGTGAAGGAAGAGACGGAGCAAGGGTCTTTGGACCAGGCATTGAGCAATAAGCTCGTCGAGCAGGAAAAGGCCAAGGTGCCCTCCGTAACCGAGGAGGAGGTCCGGGCTTGGTATGACGAGCAGCTAGAAGCCCAGAAGGAAGAATATGCCGCCGATCCTGTGGCGTACTATACGGATTCCCAGTATTACTCCTACTATGGCGAGGTACAGCCCCTGGTGGCGCCGGAGGGCCTGTTCTATGTAAAGCACATCCTCATCATGAACGATGAGGCAACTGCGGACGAGTCCAGCGAGGATACCCTGTCCGATTCCTCCTCCGCTTCCTTCCGGGACTCCAAAGCCCTGGCGGAAACGGTGCTGGAAAAGGTGCAGGCCGGCGAGGACTTCGACAAGCTGATCGAGGACTACGGCGAGGATCCCGGTATGACCAACGAGCCGAATAAGAGCCTGGGCTATCTGATCGGCGAGGGCTTTGACAGCGTGTATGACAAGGCCTTTTATGACGCTGCCATGGAGCTGAAGGAGGAAGGCGATACCTCCGGCATCGTGGAAGGAAGCAACGGGTATCACATCATCCGCCGGTGCGGGGATGTTTCCACGGAGCCTTTGGCCTTTGAAGAGGTGGAGGAGGAGATCCTGAATTACCTGAATACCCAGAAGCAGAACGAGGTTTATCAGGAGACCCTGGCTGCCTGGCGGGAGGAGATCCCCGTCACCCTGTATGAAAAGCGGGTCAGCTATGTGGGCGTCAACTAGGCGCGGGATTTTCCACAAGGGGAAGGCGGTAGCCTTCCCTTTTTTGACCAAATTGTAAATTTATTGGCTGGCAATGCCAGCTGAATTTGGTATTATGATATATTAGAAACGGAACGAGCAGGAGGCGGGACCTATCATGACAAAGCGATTGTATTATCCCGGGGAAGGGCAGGATACCCTTACCTGTACGGCCCGGGTATTGGAATGCCGGGCGGTGGAGAATGGGTATGCACTCTGCCTGGACGCCACGGTGATCTTTCCGGAGGGCGGCGGGCAGCTGAGCGACCAGGGGCAGCTGTGCCACATAGAGACCGGAGCGGTACTAGCCGAAGTCAGCCATGCCCGGGAGGAAGGGGAGCTGGTTTTCCACCGGACGGATCGGCCCATCCAGCCGGGGACGCAGGTGCTGGTCAAGGCTCGGGAGGATCTGCGCCGGGACCATAGCGCCCAGCACAGCGGGGAGCATGTGCTTTCCGGGCTGGCATACGCCCTTTTTGGGGCGAAAAATGTAGGATTTCATATGGCGGCGGATTACGTTACGCTGGATCTGGATATATTCCTGGATGAGGAGCAGCTCCATGCCCTGGAGCTGGCCGCCAACCAGGCGGTGCAGCGGGACCAGCCTACCCGGATCCAGGTGGTGGATGGGGCGGAGCTGGCGGGAATGACCCTGCGGAAAAAGGCGGCGGGCTTAACGGGCCCGGTGCGCATCGTCTACGTGGCGGGGGTGGATTCCTGCACCTGCTGCGGCACCCATGTGTCCCACGCCGGGGAGATCGGCTACATCCACATCGACAGCGCGGCCAAGTATAAGGGCGGCACCCGGCTGTGGTTCTCCTGCGGGATGCGGGGGGTGGAACGGGCCTGGCGGGAAAAGACGGAGCTGGACAAAGTGGCCCGGCGGTTTTCCGTCAAGAGCGAGGACGCGCTGGAGGCGGTGGTGCGCCAGGGGGACGAGCTGTCCGGCTGCAAGCGGGAGCTGAAGCAGCGCACCGGCGAATTGCTGACGTATCGGGCAGGGGAGCTGCTGGCCAACGGGGAGGCCCTGGGAGGCATCCGGCTGGCGGCGGCCCTGCTGGAAGGGCTGGATATGGGGGAGCTGAAGCTGCTGGCGGAAAAGCTATGCGGGGAAGCCGGCGTGGTGGCCCTGCTGTTCAGCCGGAAGGGAGATACCCTGTATTACCAGCTGGCCCGGAGCGCCGGGGTGGAGGCCAGCATGAAGGAACTGTGTTTGGCGGTCAACGGCCTCGCCGGGGGGCGGGGCGGCGGCAAGCCGGATATGGCCCAGGGCAGCGCGGCCCTGACCAACGCGGTGAAGGGGGAAGACGTGTTGGAGCAGGCTGCGGCGTATTGCCGGCGCTGGCTGGGGGCCTGAAACGAAGCGACATCTTATCTTGGGAGGGGCAACATGAAAAGAACCTTGGGTTTGATCCTTGCGGCGGTTTTGCTGGGCGGCTGTTCCCCGTCGTCCCAAATCGTAGACGTGACGGATGTGCAGTATGAGCCGGCGGGGCCGACGCCCCAGGCGGCGGTACCCACCCCATCCCCAACGCCGGGGCCCTATGTGACGGAGGATATCTTCGTAGTGGAGTGCGAGGACGGCATCAACCTGCGGGAAAGCTCCTCCTCCAAGTCCGACCTGATCGGCACCCTGCTGCCCGGGGATCGGGTGAAGGTATTGGGCTATCAAAGCCAACGGTTTGCCCGGGTACAGCTGGAATCCACCGGACAGGTGGGCTATGCGATCGCCGGCTACTTAAAGGTGGAGGATTACGCCGCCTTTGGGCTGGAAGTGGTGCAGCCGGTGGAGAAATATTCCTATGAACAGATGCTGCAGGATCTGGATGCGCTAGCGGCCAAGTACCCGGCCCTGTGTTTCCTGGAAAGCGCCGGCCAAAGCGTGGAAGGCCGGGCGCTGCAGGTGATCGTCATCGGGGATGTGGAGGCGGCCCACCATGTGTTTGTGCAGGGAGCCATCCATGCCCGGGAGCATATGACCGCCCTATTGTGCGCCGCGCTGGCGGAGCGGCTTTTGCAGCAGGGCGGGGAGGCGGAGGTGTGCTTCCATATCCTGCCCATGTCCAACCCAGACGGGGTGACCATCCAGCAGGGGGAGACCATGCCGGAATCCATTATGGAAATTTATACCAGCGACGGGCAAAAGGGCCTGAGCGTGGATACGGGCACGGTGTACCTGTCCCAGTGGCAGGCCAATGCCAGGGGGGTGGACCTGAACCGGAACTTTGACGCCCTGTGGGAGAATATCGATACCACCCAGGCCCCTTCCTTTATGAACTACCGGGGGGAGGCCCCGGAAAGCGAGCCGGAGACCCAGGCTCTGGTGGCCTATACCGACCGGTATGCCTTTGACGCCACCCTGAGCTACCATGCCACCGGCAGCGCCATCTATTGGGAATTCGGGGAAGACCCGGCTGTAAACGCCGCCTCCATGCACCTGGCGGAGGCAATTAAAGAGGTTAGCGCCTACGAGCCCCTGGGGGATAGCGGGGACAGCTTCGGGGGCTATAAGGATTGGGCCATGCTCCAGCGGAAGATCCCCTCTGTAACCATCGAGATCGGCACACGGACGGCGCCCCTGACGGAGGCGGAATTTTCCAACGTATTCTTCCGGAACCGGGACGTGCTGCCCGCGGTGGCGGAATGGGTGCGGAGCAGGTAAAACAAAAGCTGCTTTTTGAAAAAAGCCTTGACTTTGGGCGGCGGGGGGCATATAATAGCTAAGGCAAAGCAGGAGCCGCCCGCTTCTCACCCGCCGGCATCGGCCAGGCGCGGTTATGGCAAACCAAAGGACTTGGTTATTTTCGCAGGATAGCGGGCTGTTTATGCCCGCTAATTTATTTTTTAATGGAGGTGTCCACCATCGCTAAGGATGAGCTGTTCATCAATGAACAAATCCGCGACAAGGAAGTGCGCCTGATCGACGCGGAGGGAAATCAGCAGGGCGTTGTATCCCTGGACGTGGCCATGCGTATGGCAGACGAAGCGGGCCTGGATCTGGTCAAGATCGCCCCAAACGCCGTACCCCCGGTATGCAAGGTCATGGACTATGGAAAATACAAATTCGAACAGGGGAAACGCGAAAAGGAACAGCGTAAAAACCAAAAGGTGATCGAACTCAAGGAGATCCGCCTAAGCGCCACCATCGATGTGCACGATATGGAGGTCAAGGCCAAAAACGCCATCAAGTTCTTCACCAATGGCGATAAGGTCAAGGTATCCATCCGCTTCCGGGGCCGGCAGGCCAAGCACGGAGACATCGGGCTGGATGTAATGAACGCCTTCTACGAAATGGTCAAGGACAATGCTGCGATCGACCGGCCTGCCAAGCAGGAGGGACGCAATATGTTCATGATATTAACACCGAAAAACAATTAACTTTCAACAGGAGGAATACCCCATGCCAAAGATCAAGACCCACCGGGGTGCTGCCAAACGCTTCAGCCTTACCAAGACTGGTAAGATCAAAAGAGGCAAGGCCTATAAGAGCCATATCCTCACCAAGAAAAGCACCAAGCGCCTTCGCGGCCTGCGCCAGACCGGCTATATCGCCGATTGCGAAGCCAAGAAGATCCGCGAGCTGATCCCGTATAAGTAAGGAGGAGAGGAACCATGGCACGTATCAAAAGAGCAGTAAACGCCGCAAAGAAGCGCCGCAAGGTCTTTAAGCTTTCCAAGGGCTACTATGGCGCCAAGAGCAAGCAGTATCGCAGCGCGTCCCAGCAGGTGATGAAGTCCATGGCCTACGCCTATGTGGGCCGTAAGCTGAAGAAGCGGGAATACCGGCAGCTGTGGATCGCCCGTATCAACGCTGGCGCCCGCCTGTGCGGCTTGAGCTATAGCCGGATGATCGACGGCCTGAAGAAGGCTGGCGTAGATGTAAACCGCAAGGTCCTGGCCGACCTGGCTGTAAACGATATGCCCGCGTTCGAGAAGCTGGCGGAGACCGCCAAGGCTGCTTTGGCTTAATTTAGATGGAAACAAAACGAGAAAGCAGGCGATCCTGCTTTTTCGTTTATTTATACAAAAAAGGCAGGGCCGGTTGCGGCCCTTGCCGGCGGCAAGGAAGGAGCGGGAATGGACATGCGCATCGACAGCACCCGGAACGAAAAGGTAAAGCGGGCTAGGAGCCTTGCAAACCGGAAGGGGCGGGCGGAACAGGGCCTGCATTTTATCGAGGGGGAAAAGCTGGTGCGGGAGGCCATCGTGTCCGGCGCCACCTTTCAGGACGCCTTCATCGAGGAGGGCCATGAGCTCATGGCCGCCGTGCTTGCCGGCAGCGGCGCCGCGGTGTATACGGTGAGCCGCAGCGTCATGGAAAGCCTAACGCTGACGGAAACCCCCCAGTGGGTGTGCGCCACGGTCAAAACCCCGGCTACCCCCATTCCGGCCTACTATCCCGCCGGCTTGATCGTAGCCCTGGACCGGGTACAGGACCCGGGGAACCTGGGCACCATCCTGCGCACGGCGGACGCCATGGGGGCGGCGGGACTGCTGCTGGGGACCGGGTGCGCGGACCCCTACGCTCCCAAGCCCCTCCGGGCGGCCATGGGCAGCATCTACCATCTGCCCGTATGGCAAGGGGAATTGGAGGGGGAGATCCCCCGGCTGGTACAGCAGGGTTTTACCTGCATCTGCGGCCATTTGAAGGGCGGGGATACCCTGCCCAAGGTGGGGGAGCGGTGCGTGCTGGTGATCGGCAACGAGGGGAGCGGCGTCAGCGACCCGGTGGCCGCCCAATGCCACAAATACCGGCTGCCCATGTACGGCTTCGCGGAAAGCCTGAACGCTTCCGTGGCGGCGGGCATCCTGATCTACGAGCTGGCCAAGCAGATGCATCAGGGCTGATGCGTTATAAAAACAACGCGACGGCGCAATAGACCAGGGCCAATGCCATCAAAAGGTTGACCGCTTTGGTATGCCGGTTATAAAAACCGCAGAGCAAGGCCCCGAAGGAGGCCCACAGGGTGCAGCTGATCACGCCCCCGATGGGAATGATCATGGCCTTGGCGGCGATGGCCGGAAGGGTGTGAAAATAGGGCAGAATGTAGACGGACATGCTGGTCAAGGCAAAGAGCAGCATTTTGGGGTTGAGGAACTGTATCAGCGCCCCGCCCCAAAAGCTGACGGGCTGGGCAGGCCCTTCCTGTTGCCCCACGCTGCCGCTGTGGTAGATCTTGTAGGCCAGGAACAGCATATAGGCGGCGCCCACCACCTGCATAAAAGGCTTGACCCAGGGCAGGTACTGGAATAAAAAGGCGCTGAAACAGCCTGCCAGGGCCATGATGAACGCCTGGCAGCAGAACAGGCCGCAAAGGAAGGGGACGGTGCCCTTCAGGCCAAAGCGGATGCCGTTGCTCATGGCGGTGACGGTATTGGGGCCGGGGGTCAGATCCACCACGGCCACATAGGAGAGAAACTGGGTCATGCTGAACATGGCTACATCCCCTTGGGCCGGATGCCCAGCTGGCGCAGGGCAAGATAGAGCTTGGGCACCGGCAGGCCGATCACGGTAAAATAGCAGCCCTCGATCCGCTCCACCAATATGGCCGCCAACCCTTGGACCCCATAGGCCCCCGCCTTGTCCATGGGCTCGCCGCTGCGGATATAGGCCCAGATCTCCTCGTCGTCCAGGGATCGGAAGGTAACCTGGGTGGTATCGTGCAGGATCTGGCGGCTGCCGGGGGCAAGGACGGCCAGCCCCGTATACACCGTATGGGTGCGGCCGCTCAGGGCCCGCAGGATCCGGTAGGCGTCCCCTTCATCCCGGGGCTTGCCGATGATCTCCCCATCCAGCCATACGATGGTATCCGCCCCCACCACGCAGGCCGCCGGATGGCTGGCAAAAACCGCTTCCGCCTTGCGCAGGGCCAGGGCTTCCACATAGGAGCCAGGGTCGGTGAGGGGGATGTTCTCATCGGCGGGGCTGACCAGGGCCGTAAAGGACAGGCCGATCAATTCAAACAGCTCTCGCCGCCGGGGAGACTGGGATGCAAGGATGAGTTCCATAATACAAATACCTCGAAATATTGCGGGAGCTCCCGCAATTTTATTTTTGCCGGGCAGCCGGCCGGATGCTTGGGTAAGGCCGCAACGTAAGCCCGTGCTCCCCGGGGGGCCGTTGCCGCGGGGCCGCGAAAGCGCGCCTCTTGCTTCAAACCGCATTGGTAAAGGCGAAGGCAGGGGCCGGGGAAAAAGGGAAACGGGCGGGTCTTGTCAAAATAAGGAAGGCTTTTCCGGAAAACCAAGGGATTCTTTAGTATAGCATATTTTTGCGGGTATAACCATTGGCAGGTTGGACATACTTCCCAATGATAGACAACTTTGGGGAGGTATACCATATATGTTTTCCAACCGATTGATGGGAACGCTGGGGGGCGGCATCGCGGTGGACCTGGGGACTGTAAATACCCTGGTGGCCATTCGCGGACAGGGGATCGTGCTGCGGGAGCCCACGGTGGTGACCGTCCGCGCGGGGAATAAACAGGAGGTCCTTTCCGTGGGCCAGGAGGCCATTCAGCTTTTGGGCCGGACCCCGGGGAGCGTCAACGTATGCTATCCCATGCGGGAAGGGGTCATCTGTGACGGCCCCCTGTGCGAAGCCATGCTCAAGCATTATATCCGCCGGGCCTGGGGCCGGAAGATCGGGCCCTTGGGGGTGCGGCTGATGCTTTGCCTGCCCCTGTGCATCACGGATATCGAGCGGCGGGCCATGGTGGACGCGGCCAAGGCGGCCGGCGCCCGGGAGGTGCTGCTGATGGAGGAGCCTGTGGCGGCCGCCCTGGGCGCCGGGGTTTCCCCCATGGACCCCATGGGGAACATGGTGGTGGATATCGGCGGCGGCACCACGGATGCGGCGGTCTTGGCCCTGGGCGGCATCGCCGCCCACCGGAGCATCCGGGTGGGGGGCACCCATATCGATGAGGCCATTGCGGCCTATATCCGGGAGGAATATGAATTGACCATCGGCGGCCGCACGGCGGAGCAGCTGAAGCTGGCCTTGGGCAGGGCCCAGGTGGGCGGCATCGAGCATTGCGAGGTGCGGGGCCGGAACCTGAAAACCGGCTTGCCGGCCTCCGTGGTGGTGGGCCAGCGGGAGATCGGCCATGCCATCGTGGAGCCCCTGCGCAAGATCGCCCAGGCGGTGCGGGAGACCCTTGCCGAGACCCCGCCGGAGCTGGCGGGGGATATCCTGGAGCGGGGGCTGATCCTTACCGGCGGCGGAGCGCTGCTATCCGGCATGGGGGCCATGCTGGCCCGGGATACGGGCCTGCCGGTACGGGTGGCGGAGGATCCCTTGGACTGCGTGGTGCTGGGGGCGTTAAAGGGGCTGGATCTGCGGGACGACGTGCCGGAAGGCCTCTATTCCGATATGACCGTAGAAGCATGAAAAAAAGGGTATTTCCTTAAACAATGTGTGACTTATGGCCATGCGGCCTTGCGCTGCATGGCCATAAACCGTATAATAGGTTAAAGTAAGGGGGGCCGGCTCTTGGGACGGACAGGTTGCCGAGAGTTGTTTTCGCTCCTTTTATTCTGGAATTGGGACGGGAGACAGAATGCGCGATCTGTTTAAAAACAAGCTTTTCATAGTTCTGGTGATCGCCTTGGTCATCCTGGGGGGCCTTGCCGCCTTTACGGCCGGCAATCGGGCTGCGGTCACCTGGGTGGAGGATGCGGTCAATACGGTGGCCCAGCCCATCCAGCGGTTTTCCGTACGGGCGTCCAACAGCATAATCGATTTTTTTGAGCGGGTGTTCAAAACCTCCGACGCGGACCGGGAAAACGAGCAGCTCAAGGTGCGCATCGCCCAATATGAAATCATGGAAAACGAGCTGGACAACCTGCGCCAGGAGAATGAGCGGCTCAAGGAGCTGCTGAATTACGCGGATACGGTGGAGGATTACGAGCGGGTCACCGCCCCGGTGATCGGCCGCAGCCAGGGGATTTGGTTCAACCAGTTTACCGTGGGGGCGGGCCGCAACCAGGGGGTGGAGGAGGATATGGCCGTGATCAACGGCGCGGGCCTGGTGGGCCGGGTGACCAGCGTAAGCGCCAACACCTGCAAGGTGACCGCCATCATCGATTCCACGTCGGACGTAAGCGTGATTGTGGAGCGGACCCGGGATTACGGCTTTGTTCGGGGCCTGCTGGAAGCGGGCGGCGGCGACGATACCATGGAGCTGTATTTCCTGCCCATGGGAAACGACTTGGTCCCCGGCGACGTATTGGTGACCAGCGGCGCGGACGGGGTATTCCCCCGGGGCCTTTCGGTGGGGTCCGTGCTGGAGGTGTCCAGGTCCAGCGAGGACGCGGAGGACCGGGACGCTTTGGTAAGCCCTACGGTGGACTTCTTGCGCCTGGAAGAAGTGGTGATTTTGACCCGCGGGCCCCAAGAGGAAGAGGAGGCAGAGTAGGTTGTATCGGGTTTCGGTGGCGGCTTCCCTGCTGGTAGCCCTGTATTTGGATAGCTTCTTATTCGCCCGGTTCCATCTTTTTGGGATCCGGCCGGATTGCCTTTTGGCTTTGCTGGTGTCCCTGGGGGGGCTGCTGGGGCAAAGCGACGGCCTGATCCTGGGCCTGGTAGCCGGCCTGCTTAGCGACGTGCTCTTCGGCCGGGCCGTCGGCCTGGGGGCCGTGGCCTATATGCTGGCCGGGGTGGCAGGAGGGCTATTCTATAAAAAATTCTATGCGGACAATATCGTGATCCCAGCAGCCACCGCCGCCATCTGCGCCTTTGGCAAGGAGCATTTGATGGCCCTGTCGGTGCGGCTCTTGGGAGGCACGTTCAGTTATTTTGAAATGTTTTTTGCCTACATCCTGCCCTGCGCCCTGGTCACGGGCCTGTTTTGCGCCCTGACCCACCTTCTGATGAAGCCCACCTTGCAGCGGCAGATCCGTAAACACTATGAACGCCACGCGGGAGGAGGGATCCGATGAAATATGGTTCCAGAAGCCGGTACGTTATTTTAGGCGTCGTTTTGCTCCTGCTGATGGCCGCCCTGATCTATCAGCTGAGCAACGTGACCCTGGCCGCCGGCGCGGAATACGCGGAGCAGGCCGCCATCAAAGCCACCTCCACCATCGACGTGGAAGGGACTCGGGGGCGCATCCTGGACCGGAACGGCGTGGTGCTGGCCTATAGCAAGGATAGCTATAACGTGGAGTTCCTGCGGGATGGGGACAACCGGACGGATTATGACAGCTCCATCTATACCGAAGCCCTGATGAACGCCATCCCCACCACGGACGTGGACGCGCCGCGCGAAATCCAGGTGCTGGAGGGCGATATTCCCAGCCCCGTGCGTCCGCCCAGCGGCTGCAAGTTCCATACGCGCTGCCGCTACTGCACGGAAATCTGTGAGCACGCCGTGCCGGACTGGGTGGAGGTCAGCCCCAACCACTTCGTGGCTTGCCACCACATGCTTCAGGAGTGACGGCTCGTGCTGTTTGATCGCAAGTTCGAGCGCGCCATGCAATGGGTGCGCGAGCGCCGGGGCGACTCGCCCAAGGCGCTGGAGGATGAAAGCCTGGGCTCCAAGCTGGAAAAGGGCGACACTCTGGCCCTGATTCTCTCCGCGCTGTTGGTGATTCTGCCGGCGGTGCTGCTGCTGTTGGGCGTAGCGGTGCTGGCGGGCTACCTGTTTGTCGTTCGGTAACGGAAAACCT
>OJRG01001031.1_pt1 | contig 11678 bp, 10 predicted proteins | sample 1599121 | NCBI WGS metagenome assembly OJRG01 (sample SAMN03922528, study PRJEB24848) | human gut metagenome | isolation source: stool sample | host: Homo sapiens | place: Germany | collected 2010-05
CGGGCAGGAAGCGGGCCAGCAGGAAGAGCGTGCCCGCCGCGATGAGGCAGACGCCCAGCGTCAGGGTGCCCACCCGACGCAGGGGTTTATTCGTCGTGTTCTGTTCCATCATCCGGCACCTCGTTTTCATTCACCACAGGAGAGGAGAGCAGAGCGGCGTTGTCCGGCTCGTCGGCGTGATACTCGCAGAAATCGGCATCCTCGGGGACATCCTTGGAAGCATCCGGCTTTTTGGCCGGATGGGGGCCTTTCACCAGCCAGATGCCGCAGACGATGAGGGCCACGCAGACCACCACCTCCGGCAGTTGGTCCATGACCAGATAGAGTGCCCGGAAGACCGGGCTCGTCTTGCCCCAGCGCCAGAGCAGGTCGCCGAGGGTGTTCATGAGGATGTTCTGGTAGCCCACCAGCGCACCGAAGGCGATGAGCGCCCAGCCCAGCAGCTTGTGGCTGTCGGCCAGAAGCTGCGCAAGGCGCTTATCATGGGGGTCAAAGTGGACAAGGTAATCGTCCTCCGGGGCGGTGCCCATCCCGATCTGCGCCCGCAGGTTGAAGGTATCGAAAAAGCTGTACATATAGACGATGGGCAGTCCGATATATAATACTTCGATCTGCGTCATGGCACCAAGGGCAGCGGGCAGGCAGAACATCGTAATAAGCGACAGGCCGCGCTTCATATAGCCCTGATACATCTCCCCCGCGCCCGGAATCAGCGCGAACAGCAGGGTCAAAATCCCGTTTTTCTTCATAAGTCCAGTTCCTCGTTTCTCAAGTTGTAGCGTTTGATTCGGTGGTGTGGGGCACGGTGTCCAGCAGCCGCTGCAGCGGGCCGGAGAGCTTCCCGGCGTTGTCCCGGTCGGCCCGCGTTTCTACCGGCTTGCCCTGCGGCTCCGGCACCGCCGGACGGTCTTCTTCCACCGGCTGTGTCTGGCTCGCGGGCAGCACCGTGTTGAGTTCGGAGCCAAGGCGGGTGATCTGGCCGAGCGCACCGGTCTTCCACATGGTCAGCGCCAGCACCGCCGCCACGCTGGCCACGGCCACCCGGCCATAGGTGTTCTGCATCAGCCGCACCCAGATATTGCTCATCACGGCCCCGCGCAGCGGCTTTGGCGGCGTTTCCAGTGCATCCGCCGTCAGCAGCGCCGTGTAGCGGTCCATACAGCGATCGCAGTAGGACAGGTGTTCGGCGGTCTCCAGCCGCCCCAGCTCATCCAGCCCGCCCTTCGTCACGGCCAGAAGGCCCTCGTCGGTCAGGCAGCCGTCCTCACGAAACAATTCCATCTTCGCTCCTCCTTTCCTGACGGATCTGCTCCGCCAGCATTTTCTTTGCCCGGTAGATCTGCGCCTCCACCGTCTTTTGGGGCCTGCCGCAGAGGGCTGCCGCCTCGGCGGCGGTGCGGCCCTCCAGCAGCATCAGGCGGCAGGGGGTGCGGTACGGCTCCCGCATCCCCAGGATCTTCTCGGTCAGGGTCTCCTCGCTCATGGCATCCAGCACCTGCTGCTCCGGGTCGGAGCCGGGCGGCGCGCCTTCCAGTGCAAGGATATCATCTCCCGGGGTGTTCACCCGGCGCACCCACGCGCTGCGCAGGTAGTCCTTGGCTTTGTTGGAAGCGATACGCGCCAGCCACTGCTTTTCGTACCCGGGCGGGCAGCGGTCAATGGCCCGCCATGCGGCCAGAAAGGTCTCCTGTGCCAGATCCTGGGCATCGCCCTCGTCCGGCACCAGCTGGTGGCAGACCGTGTAGACCAGCCCCTGATACTGCCGCACCAGCGCATTGAATTCCAGTGTTGTCAACGGTCCGCATCCCTCCTTTCCTGCCGCTCTGTAAATGAATACGAGGCAGAGCGCGGTTTTCCTGCATGAAAAGCAAAACTTTTGAGGCCAACCCTCTCAGTCAAAGCCTTTCGGCTTTGCCAGCTCCCCCGAAGGGGGAGCCCTTGGCATAATGGGCAAGTCTCTTTTGCAAAACTTCAAGTTATGCTATACTGTTATTATACTATAAGAAGGAGGCGTTTTCCATGGGTGGAAGCACCAAACAGGCCCTGCTGCAGGCGCTTTCGGCGGCAGAGGGAGCCTATATCTCAGGCCAGCAGCTGGCCGAAGCGCTGGGCGTGAGCCGCGCGGCTGTCCACAAGGCGGCACAGGCGCTTTCGGCCCAGGGATACGCGCTGGATTCCGCCCCGCGCCGGGGCTACCGACTGGCAGGCGGTGACCCCTTCTGCGCCGAGGCGGTGGGCCCCTATCCCGCCCCCATCCACATCTACGACACGCTGCAAAGCTCCAACCTGACGGCCAAGCAGCTGGCACTGGGCGGTGCGCCCCACGGTACGCTGGTGCTCACGGCCCACCAGCAGGCGGGGCGCGGGCGGCTGGGGCGGCGGTTTGAAAGCCCTGCCGGGAAGGGGGTCTACCTCTCCCTCATCCTGCGGCCTGCCCTTTCTGCTGCCGATGCCCAGAGCGCAACCATCAGTGCGGCGGTGGCCGTGGCCCGGGCTGTCAAGGCCCTGTGCGGACTGGAACTGGGCATCAAATGGGTGAACGACCTTTACTATCAGGGCCGCAAGGTCTGCGGCATCCTGACCGAAGCCGGGACCGACATGGAGAGCGGCCAGCTGGAATGGCTGGTGGTGGGCATCGGCCTCAACCTGACCACCTCCCCTGCCGACTGGCCCGAGGAGCTGGCCCGCACGGCAGGCAGCCTTTACCCCGGCGGGCCCGCACCCGTAAGCCGGGCAGTGCTGGCCGGGGCCATTGCCCGGGAGCTGCTCTCCCTCTGCCCGGCCTTCAACTGTCTGGACGAGTACCGTGCCCGCTGTTTTGTGCCGGGCCACTGGGTCACCGTCTGCACCGGGGCCGAGACCTATGCCGCAAAGGCCCTTTCCATTGACGATGCGGGCCGTCTGGTGGTGGAGCGCGAGGGCGGCAGGCAGATTGCCCTGCAGCACGGCGAGGTCAGCATCCGGCCCACCTCCACAATATGAAAAATGACCCCTTCCGCCACGCCGACGCATGACGGAAAGGGTCATTTTCTTTTAAGAGATATGTACCGCTTCCAGTACCCTGATGCCCTCCTGCTCCATCACGTCGCGCAGGGCCTCGAGGTAGCCGGGCTTGTCCACCTTGTTCTCAATGCAGCAGGTCAGCACGCCGTGCAGGCTGGTGACCTCCATTGCAAGGGACGCACCGTCCGGCAGCACCCAGGTCTGGAAATCGGTCAGGTACGCTTCCAGCTCCGGGCTGTGCGGCAGCAGCGGGCTGCCGATGTAGCTGACCCAGAAATCTGCCGGGAAGCCGCTGATGTACTCGCCCATCTGGAACACACGCTTTTTGATCTTGAGCGCAGCCTTCTGCCGGAACACCTGATACACCCAGCCCATCTGTTCGGCCATGCGGAACAGGCGGCGCTCTGGGGTCAGGCTTTCCCGGATCTCATGGTCGAGCTGCTTTGCAAAGCTGTGGAGCCGGGCCTGCGGTTCCAGCTGCAGGGACAGCTGAAAGGACGCAATGCAGTTGTACAGGGCATGCGGCACCCCCAGCGCCGCGCGGGTGTCGGCGGCATAGCTGTACACAAGGTCATTCTTTTCCAGATACCGCTGCGCTGCCTGGCAGGTCAGCCCCATGAGGGCGCTGAAGGGCTTCACGCCCTCCTTCTGCGCCAGATCCACAAGGCTCTGCCTGTCCAGCCGCAGCCGCTGAAAATGGGGCGTGCCCTCGTGGATCTGCAGCACGTCCTTCCGCATGTTGTTGGCCACCTGGCTCTCCGGATAGCGGGCCAGCAGCTGTTCCACATCATAGGGCGGGTCAGAGGCAAGGGCCTCGCACACAAAACCAGCGTTGGAGCGCAGGTTGCAGTAGAGCTTGAGCAGCAGGGTGAAAAAGGGCGCGCTGCCCCGGCCATCGGCCAGGAAGTGGAACCAGTCCAGATAGACCGTGTTCCCCTCATAGCCCAGCGAGAAGAGATAATCGTTCGTCTCCTCGGGGATCTTTGGCTGGGCGCTGCCCTGCCGCACACGGCAGGGGGCAGTGTTGGGCTCCAGACGGGCCTCCCGCTTTTCCCACACCACATGGCAGAAATAATATTCTGCCAGCGGGCGGGCCGCATCCAGTGCCTGCTGCAGAAGGGCCGGGTCAACGGCCTCCTTCAGCGTGGCCTGATAGCGGCAGAGGACCTGATTTTCGCGGTAGTAGTAGACGATGCCCTGAAACACCGCACGCTGCTCTGCATTCATCCGGAATTTACCCCGCGTTCTCGGCCAGATAATCGGCCAGATCGCCGATGGTCACAAAGTTGCGCAGCTCCTTTTCGGGGATGCGCAGACCAAAGGTCTCTTCCAGATCGGCCACGATGGTCAGGATCTCCATAGAGGACAGATCCAGATCATCCATCATCACGCTGTTTTCGTTGACATCCTCGGGCGAGATCTCTGCCACATCCTCCAGAATTGCCAGGATCTGAGACATGATTTCTGCTCTTTCCATCAAAAAATCTTCCTTTCCGTGAGGGATTTTTTATCGCCTGCAAGGGCGCAGTTTCAGTATGCCACGCGCCGGGCCGGTTTAGCCAGCCGGCGGGGCACTCCTGTGTTTTATAATACCTGTTTTATGGAGGAAATGCAACACACCGACCGCCCGGTTTTGCGCTTTTTTTACAATTTCCGCGCTTACCTGCGCAGCAGCTTGCCCATGGCGTTGCGGGGCAGGGGCTCGGTGCTGAACTCCACCGCCGTAATCCGCTGGTACAGCGGCAGGGTACGGTTCAACCCGGTGATAAAGGCCCGGACCTCCGCCTGCTTTTCCTCGGCACAGCAGATCAGCGCGCCGATCTTTTTGCCCATCTCCTTGACCACGCACTCCTGCACCTCAGGGCAGGCGTTGAGCTTTCTTTCCAGCTCCTCGGGACTGACGTTCTCGCCGGTGCCCAGAATGATCAGGTTCTTCTTCCGGCCCACCATGTAGTAATAGCCGTCCTCGTCCTCACGGGCCAGGTCGCCGGTGTGGAGCCAGCCGTCTTTGTCGATGATCTCGGCGGTGGCTTCGGGATCCTTATAGTAGCCCAGCATCACACAGCCGCCCCGGATGCAGATCTCGCCGGTCTCATCCAGCTTGTACTCGCAGTGGCCGTCCGGCTTGCCCAGCGCCCGGATATGGGGCTCTGCCTGGGCGTAGTTCACCAGACCATCGCCGCAGGTCTCGGTCATGCCGTAGCACTGGGTGATGTACATGCCGTTTTCCACCAGACCCAGCAGCAGCTCGCTGTCGAACATGGCAGAGCTGCCGCAGGGGTTCCACAGGCCGTTCAGCTTATCGGCGCGGCCGCGCTTAACATCCTTGTAGATGCTCTCCATCAGCACCGGGGCCACGGCAATGGAATCGCTGTGCATCAAGCCCAGATCCTGGTAGAAATTCCGCAGGTCACTGCAAAGGTTCAGGGCCCAGCCCTTGAAGGGCCAGGAGAACAGGCAGATAAAGGTGCCCAGATGGAACAGGGGCAGGATGGCAAAGTTGCTCAGGACATCGTTTTTGTCCTCGGGCAGCTGCCGGTGCTTGAAGTCCAGCATGTGGTCGCCCATGGCAACGTGCATCTGCATCACGGTAAAGAAGTTCCGCTCCGCCAGCATCACGGCCTTGCTGCGGCCGGTGGTGCCGGAGGTGAACAGCATGACCATCAGGGCATTGGGGTCGATCTTCTTTTCCAGCCCGCCGGGCGCGGTGTCCTTCCAGACATCCATCGGCCGCAGGCGTTCCCCATACGCAGCCTCCAGCTGGTCACGGCAGCCGTAGTCCACCCCATCGTTCAGGATGAGGGCAGGCTCTGCCAGCTCCAGCTCCCAGCTCAGTTCGTCCCAGGTCTTTTTCTGGTTCATCGTTACCAGAACAGCCCCGGCCAGCACAGCGCCAAAGGTATTCACGCCGTACTCATAGCAGTTCCGGCTCAGCAGGACCACCCGCTTACCCTCCACCTCCGGGATGTTCCGGGCAAACCAGGCAGCGGCGCGGCGGATATCCTGTGCATACTCGGCATAGGTCTTTTCCTTCACGGTGCCGGTGGCATCCTCTACCCAGCGGAAGGCCACCCGCCCGGGGAATTCCTGCTCCATTGTCCGGGTGACAAGATCATAGACATTGTTTACCATGGTCTGCTCCTTTTTTCTCCCGGTTGGTTTTACTTGCGCAGCAGCTTGCCCAGTGCGTTGCGGGGCAGGGGCTCGGCGCTGCATTCTACAACGGAGATGCGCTTGTACATGGGCAGAGTGCGGTTCAGCTCGGTGACAAACTCCTTCACCTGCTGCTGCCTGTCATCCTCACAGCAGACCACGGTGCCGATCTTCTTGCCCATCTCCTTGACGATGCACTCCTTGATGGCATCGCACTTGCCCAGCAGCTTTTCCAGCTCCTCGGGGCTGACGTTCTCGCCGCTGTCCAGAATGATGAGGTTCTTCTTGCGGCCGGTCATATAGTAGTAGCCTTCCTCGTCCACGCGGGCCAGGTCGCCGGTGTGGAGCCAGCCGTCCTTGTCGATGGTCTCGGCAGTGGCCTCGGGGTCCTTATAGTAGCCCAGCATCACGCAGCCGCCGCGGACGCAGATCTCGCCGTTCTCGTCCACCTTGACCTCAGAGAAGCCGTCCGGCTTGCCCAGGGCACGCAGGTGGTCGCCCTCCTGGGTCACGTTCAGCAGGCCATAGCCGGCCAGCTCGGTCATGGAGTAGCACTGATTGATGTAGAAGCCATTCTTCACCAGATTGCTCAGAATGGCGGGGTCAAGGATGGCAGAGCTGCAGCTCAGGTTCCACAGGCCGTTCAGGCGGTCGGCATGGCCGCGCTTAACCTCGTTGCAGATCATCTCCACCAGCACCGGAGGGGTAGACATGGCATCGCTGTGCATCAGGCTCATATCCCGGCGCAGGTCGCGGGCATCACAGCAGAGATTCAGGGTCCAGCCCTGTATGCCATAGACAAAGTAGCAGATGAAACCGGCCAGATGGAACATGGGCACCAGCGTAAAGTGGCTGAAGGTCTGGTCGAGGTACTGGGGTGCCAGCCGCTCCTCCTGGTCAAGGATGTCCTTCTGGCCATTGATGTACATCTGGCAGGCGGTGAAGTAGTTCTTCTCGCTCAGCATCACACCCTTGCTGCGGCCGGTGGTGCCGGAAGTGAACATCAGCATCAGCAGACCCTCGTGGTCGATGCGGTTGACCATCTCAGCCTCAGGGGCAGCGGTCCAGGCATCCATGGGGCGGAGCCGAGCGCCGTAAAGCGCTTCCAGCTGGGCGCGGTAGCCGTAATCGATGCCATCATTGAAGATGAGATCCGGCTCCACCATGTCCAGCTCATACTCCAGCTCGGCCCAGCTCTTGCCCTGGTTCAGGGTCACGATGACAGCGCCTGCCATCATGGTGCCGAAAACGACCGCGCCGTACTCATAGTTGGTGCGGCTCAGGATGACGATCTTCTTGCCCTTGGGCTCGCCCAGCTCCTGCTGCAGATAGCCGGTCGCTTTGCGGATATCCTGCACATACTGAGCGTAGGTCTTTTCCACCACCGTGTCCTTGCCCTCCACATAGCGGAACGCCACACGGTCAGCATACTTATTCTGCATCGCAGAGATCATATCAAAAACGGTCATCGGCATATTTGCCACGGTCACAACTTCGTTACAAGCCTTGTTTGCCATTATTTTACACTCCCTGTTTATTTTTGTTAAATCATTCCCTTTTGTTTCCGCCAAATGGAATCTTCTGGGCACTCTAGCCTAGAGTATACCGCACAGATGGCTTAAATGCAAGATTTAATTGCACAAATATGCAACTTAAACTTGCAGTCAATCTGTGCACCCGGATGTAAATCCTGCCTTTTGTTGCGGGCAGGCCGTGAGTGTGGTACACTTTTCCCGGTATCCGCCTACCGTGCTTTCTCCCTGCGTTTGATTGACAGCAAGGGCAAAAAGCATTATACTTATTATAAATATCTCTAATTTTTAACATGATGCGCCAAAAATCCGGCAATTCTGCCATCCCGGGGCGGGGTGCGGCGCAGAGGAGGACCTTTTTATGGAGGGAACCAAACGCCGTGCCGCAAATTCGCTGGGCATGTTCGATCTGCTCAAGGGTGTCGGCATGCTGACCATCGTCTTTGCCCACACCGGTGAGCTTTATCCCATGGGCGATGCCAGCCACATCAACCCGCTGACCTTTTGCATGTTCGCCTACCGCGAATCCCTGATGGCGGCCTTTTACATTGCCAGCGGCTACGGCTTCCGCAAGCGCTCCATCGGCAAGTGTATCGACCAGCAGTTCAAAACGCTGCTCAAGCCTTACATCTATACCGGCATTGCCACCACCGTGTTCCATTTCATCATCCATTACAGCCTGTTCGGCAGCCTGCACAACGCCACCTACGAGACCTACAAGGTGCTGGGCGGCTTTGCACTGGGCCTGCCCCACACGGCCACCTATTTCGGCCAGCTGTTCTTCTCCTGCGGCCCCATGTGGTATCTACTCTCGCTGATGATCGCATGGATCCTGCTGGATCTCATCCTGAATATCTTCCCGGAGCAGTACATAAACTGGGCGGTGCTGGGTACCATGCTGTTAGGCTGGGGCATCTGTATCACCTGGGAGGCTCCTTTTTGCATCGGTCAGGGCATGGTCACCGTTCCGGCTCTGTATGTGGGTTACCTTGCCAAGAAGTATAAGATCTTTGAGCAGCCTCTCTCGCCCCGTCTGCGCGGCGGGATGATCGCGGCGGCGCTGGCTGTGGCCGCACTGGTGCTTCTTACCAAGAGCACCGACTGCGTCTCGATGGCCGAGTGGACCCTCGGCCCCGTGAGCATCCTGCTGGATGCCGTAACGGGCCTGGGCATCCTTTCCATCGTCATCTGGTTCCAGCGCAGGGTGGAGAACGTTGTCACCCACGCCATCCAGGCCATTGGCCGCCGTTCGCTGTTCATCTTCTGCGTCCACACTGTGGAGCTCACGGCCATTCCCTGGTACCTGATGCCCCAGAAGTTTGCGGCTCACCCGGTGCTGGGCATGGTGCTGCAGTTCACCCTTTCGCTGGGCTCCACCCTGCTCATCTGCGAACTGCTGGTGCGCCGCCGGGACCTGAAGTTCTGGCTCACCTCCCGCCGGGAGCAGAAGGCGGCGGAAGCGCCCCGCCGGCGCAGCGCCCGCACCGAAGCGCCTGAGCGTCATTTTGCGGCAAAACACTGATTTTTTGCGGAGGGGCTCCCTCTGCTGAAGTGAAATAATATTATGAGGAGAATCCGGTTATGAACAACGCAGCTCCTGAGAACACTGCGGCTCTGCAGGAAAAGATTGCCGAGCTGGAACAGCAGCTCAAGCTTTCGGACGAAGGTGTTTCCCATCTGGCAGAGCGCTGCCTTTCCCTGGAACAGAAGGTGCAGTCCTACCTTGCGGCACACCCCCAGCGCGAGATGCATACTGACTCGCCCACTCTGCTGCAGCCGCTGCTCTATTATGATGCAGGCTTCGGCTTTTCGGAAAAGGACACCCTGACCGCGCCCGACTGCACCACCGACGAGCTGACCGGTGCCGTGACCGCGACCTTTGAGCTGCCGGTGGCCGTGCAGGCCCTGCGGTTCGACCCGGGTGAGCTGCCCTGCTGCATCACCAACCTGATCTTTTCAGACGACCGCATCATCTGCGTGCCCACCAATGGCCTGAACCTTTCCGGTGGAAGCACCCTGTTCCTGGGCGATGACCCCAACTACCGGCTGGAGGGCACCACCCACTACCCCGCCGGGATGAAGCTGGTTGTGAGCTATGGCTACTTCCCGCTGGAGACCCTGACGGACGAGCCTTTGTTCTGCGCCGTGCTGCAGGGCGTGCAGCAGCTCCAGCTGCGCAAGGACAGCGAAAAGCAGCATATCCAGCAGCTGGAGCAGAATGCCGCGGCCCAGCAGCAGATGGTGGCCGCCCTGCAGCAGGAGATCGCACAGCTGCACCAGAAAAACGCCGATCTGCAGGCCCGGAGCACTGCCTACGAGACCTCGCTGGAAAGCGTGTTTTCCAGTAAAAGCTGGAAGCTCACTGCTCCCATCCGCAGCCTGATGCGCCTGTTCCACCGTGGAAACTGAGAAGCGGAACGGAGGAACAGCCATGTATAACAATTACACTCCCCTGCAGCAGCGTCAGCTGGCCCTGCAGGAGTACAGCAACACCCAGAGCACCTATCTGCTGGTCTGCGCACCGGCCCGCAGCACAGCCCTGAAAGCCACCCTGACTGACCAGCTCCACCGCAAGTTCCGGCTGGTGGACCGGCTGGGCGGGGAGCTGACCGCAAGCGTGGACGGCGTGCTTCTGGCCGCCGAGGACGTGGAGCTGATGTCCACCGCCCTGATGTTCTTTGCCAAAGCCCTGCAGGATGGGGCGGATTACGCCGTCTGCAACGCTGTGTTCGGCTTTGGCGGGGCGACTGCCCTCTATCAGAGCCAGCCGCTGCAGGCGCAGAACCGCTGCGCCGTGGTCAGCCGCACCCTGCTGGAGCGCTGCCGCGCCGCCGCCCATGACCCCGAAAATGTGCCTGAGCTGCTGGCGCTGGCCGCGCAGCTCTGCACTAAGCCCGCTCTCATCCCGCAGGCCCTGCTCCACTACGAGCGCGGCATCTGCGCCGAGGATGCGTTTTCGGCCCATGGCAAACGTGCCTTTATTATGAGCCATGTGCTGGATATGACCGGCGCGCCCATCGTGCTGGTGAGTGCCGTGCCGGTGCTGCGCAGCATGGGGTATGAGGTACTTGTGCTGGGCCCCAGTGATGGCGGCTCCCTGCATCTCTTCCTGGATGCCGGGGCCTCGGTCATCACCCGGTCGTCCTGCCGCAATGTCTCCGATGCCTGGGGCATGGCCCTCTGTGCCGACTTCGTCATCGCCAACACGGTGGTCATGGCCCGGGCTGTCCGTGCCCTGAGCGGCACCGCCGTGCCGGTGCTGTGGTGGCTCCATGATGCCTTTGCAGGCTATCCCCACATTGCCCACCAGATCCCCACCCAGCTGGGAGAGAATGTCCGGGTCTACTCGGTGGGCAGCCACGCCGCCAACGCCATGCACGCCGTGCGGCCCGAGTTCGAGATCCGGCCGCTCATCTACGGCCTGCCTGATTACGCGGCAGAGAACTTTGTCCGCACCGATCTGGGCTACAACCGCGGCCGCCCGCTGTTTGCCACGGTGGGCTCCTTTGAGCGCCGCAAGGGCCACGATATCTTCTGCAAGGCCATCCGGCTGCTGCCCCCCGAGGTACGGCAGAAAGCCTCGTTCCTCTTTGTGGGCAAGGCAGCCGACCGGGAGATGATGGACGCCGTGCGGAACCTGACGGCCGATTCCCCCGCCAACGTCTTCTACTGCAAGCGGCTGAGCCGGGACGAGATCAAATCCCTGATGCAGCAGTGCACCTGCCTGGTCTGCGCCTCCCGCGATGACCCCATGCCAACCTTCGTCACCGAGGGCCTGATCTTTGGCAAGCCCTCCATCGTGTCGGAGCACACGGGCACGGCGGGCCTTGTCACCGAGGGTGTGGACGGCTTCGTCTACCGGGACGATGACCCCGCCCAGCTGGAAAAGCTGCTCTGCTGGGCCATTGAGCACCCCGCCGAGCTGGCCGCCATGCACAACGACTGCCGCGCCCTCTACGAGCGCTATTACTCCAAAGAAGCGTTCGCCCG
>OJRG01001034.1_pt1 | contig 11627 bp, 9 predicted proteins | sample 1599121 | NCBI WGS metagenome assembly OJRG01 (sample SAMN03922528, study PRJEB24848) | human gut metagenome | isolation source: stool sample | host: Homo sapiens | place: Germany | collected 2010-05
CGAGATTTCTGCCTGTCTCGTGGGCTCGGAGATGTGTATAAGAGACAGGGTGTAGGTGGTGCGCAGCTGCTCCCGGCTTGCCCAGACATAGCCCGCCGGGGCGCTCTGCGCCGGAACGTGCAGCTGCACGCCGGACATGAGCCACTCGATGTGGGTAAAGATGTGCTTTGCGGCGGGCAGGGCGGCGGGAGCTGCCGTGCCGGTGTCCAGCCCCAGTGCCGCCAGCCGCGCCAGCACCTCGGCCTGCAAAAGATGCTCGTCCTCCCACAATACCGGCTGCCACAGCCCGGCCAGCAGCCCTTTTTGCGGCCGCTGCTGTACCAGAAAGCCCGCCGGGCTTTCCACCAGTGCCAGCGTTACCGGCACAAGCTTGCGGGGCTTCGGCTTTGCCTTCTGGGGCAGCTGGGCGGTGGTGCCCGCCGCCCGGGCAAGGCAGCTTTCCGCCAGCGGGCACTGCCCGCACAGGGGCGCGCCGTTGGGCACGCAGACCAGCGCACCCAGCTCCATCAGCGCCTGATTGTAGTCCCCGGCCTTTTCCGGCGGCTGATGCTCCATGACCCGGGCGGTAAAGGCCTTTTTTACCGCCGGTTCTGTAATCACACCCGGGTCATTATACAGACGGGAAAACACCCGCAGCACATTGCCGTCCACGGCGGGCACGGGAAGTCCGAAGCTGATGGACGCGATGGCTCCGGCGGTGTACTCCCCGATGCCGGGCAGCGCACGCAGGGCGGCATAGTCGGCGGGCAGCTGCCCGCCGTACTGCGCACAGACGAGCTTTGCGGCCTTTTGCAGGTTGCGCACCCGGCTGTAATAGCCCAGCCCCTCCCACAGCTTATGCAGCCTTTCCTCCTCGCAGGCGGCAAGCGCGGGGATATCCGGCAGCGCTTCCAGAAAGCGGTAGTAATACGGCAGCACCGCCGACACCCGGGTCTGCTGCAGCATTACCTCGCTGAGCCACACATGGTAGGGGGTGGGGTCCTCCCGGAAGGGCAGGCTGCGGCGGTTCTTGTAAAACCACTCCAAGAGGGCAGGCGAAATATTTTCCACTTGTTTTGTGCTCCTTGTTGAAAAGATAGGCGTTTTACGATTCAGAATTGCCTCCGCTTTGCTCTAGCAATATTCAGCGGAAGGATTATTTTTAATTTCGGAGCAACGGAACGCCTGCGGGCGTTCCGTTGCTCCATTTTCACAGAAGGGGACGTAGAGGAAACCGGCATTTGCAGCGCCGCTTTCTACGAAAGCGCGGCGCTGCGGGCGGGTGCTTGCTCCCCCTCGGGGGAGCTGTCGCGCAGCGACTGAGGGGCTTCAAATCGGCGGAGCCGGAAAAAACGGTTAAAAGATCTTCACGCCGAACAGGCGTGAATCTTCAGTTTTTTCCGGTGTAGCCCTCCTCTTTGGGGTTAAAAGGGGCGAGCAGCCCCTTTTTCGTGGCTCCAGCGCGTCGAAATCGCTGGTGGTTTTCTGGTTCTCTTTTGCCACCAAAAGAGAACATCCCTCGGCAAGCAGAACCTTCCCTGCGGAGCGCATTCAAAATCGTCCCACACAAGCAAACGGCCGCTGCACGGTGAGGTGCAGCGGCCTTTGGTTTTCCACATTTTTACTTCGCGGTGTTGATAAAGCTGCGGTTGTCCCACAGGTACTTGATGCCGGAAATGGCGGTCACAGCGGCCACCAGCCAGCACAAGGCGATGGAGACTACCACCACGATGGAGACGCTGTCCACCGTACCGCGGTAGCTCAGGGCAGTGCCGAAGAAGTAGAAGATGATGCTCAGCATCTGCAGCACGGTCTTGACCTTGCCCCACATATTGGCGGCGATGACCTTGCCGTCCTTGGCACCGGCGGCTACCATGCGCAGACCGGACACCGCAAACTCGCGCGCCAGAATGATGCACAGCACCACAGGGCTGCACACGCCGTCCCGCAGCATGTAGATGAAGGCCACCGTGGTCAGCAGCTTGTCGGCCAGCGGGTCGGCAAACTTGCCGAAATCCGTGACCATGTGCCACTTGCGCGCCAGATGGCCGTCCAGATAATCGGTAAAGCTGGCAGCAGCGAATACGATACCTGCCAGCAGGTAGAAGGTGGGGTTGAAAGTGCCGTCTACGATGCCGTCCAGACCGGTCAGGGACACAAAGATCATGAACACCGGCACCAGAATAATGCGGGTCAGGGTAAGTTTATTGGGCAGATTCATAGATTTTATCCTCCAATTCGTTATTTTACGACTGTACCATACAGATCGTAAAGGTCGCTATCCTCTACCAGCACATCATAGAACTGGCCGGGGTACAGCGGTTCCTCGCTGGAAACGCAGACGCAGCCGTCCACCTCCGGCGCATCGCCGGTGGTGCGGCAGAGGTACAGGCCGTTTTCCTCGTCGATGCCGTCACACAGAACGTGCACGGTCTGGCCCACCTTTTCGGCCTGCTTCTGCGCCATGATGCCGGTCTGGATCTGCATCACCAGCTCGGCACGCTTGTCCTTGACCTCCTGCTCGATCTGGCCGTCCATCCGTGCTGCCACGGTGTTTTCCTCGGCAGAGTAGGCAAAGCAGCCCAGACGGTCGAACTGCACTTCCTTGACGAAGTTGCACAGATCCTCGAACTGCTCCTCGGTCTCGCCGGGGAAGCCCGCGATCAGGGTGGTGCGCAGGGTAATGCCGGGGATCTCGCGGCGCAGCTTGCCGATGACCTCCAACAGCTCCGCACGGGTGGAGCGGCGGTTCATGTTCTTCAGGATGGTATCGTTGCAGTGCTGGATGGGCAGGTCGAGGTAGGGCACCACCTTCTCGTTGCGCTTCATGGCGGCGATAAATTCATCGGTGATGCGCTCCGGGTAGGCGTACATGATGCGGATCCATTCCAGTCCCGGCACCTTGTTCAGCTTGTCCAGCAGCTCACAGATGCTGCCGGGCTTGCCCCAGTCCTCGCCATAGGCGGTGGGGTCCTGGGCCACCACGATCAGCTCCTTCACGCCCTCACCGGCCAGCCAGCGGGCCTCGGCCACGCAGTCGGCCAGATCGCGGCTGTGCAGCGGGCCGCGGATGCCGGGGATGGCGCAGTAGTGGCAGCGGTTGTTGCAGCCCTCGGCGATCTTTAAGTACGCATAGTGGGCGGGCGTGCCGATGACGCGCTTGCCACCCAGCGGGAAGTCCTTTTTGGCACCGTAGCTTTCGAGGTGATCCTCGCCGTGGAACAGCCGCTCCACGATGGTATCAATGGCCTTGTTGGAGGCACAGCCTACAACGGCGTCCACCTCGGGGATCTCTTCCTCGATCTGGCTGCGGTAGCGCTCGGCAAGGCAGCCGGTAACGATGACCTTCAGGTTCGGGTTCTGCTGCTTATAAGCGCAGGCTTCCAGAATGTTTTCAATGGCTTCGGTCTTGGCACTCTCGATAAAGCCGCAGGTGTTCACAAGGATGACATCAGCTTCGGCCAAATCAGCCACAGTCTCGTGCCCGGCAGACAGCAGGATGTGCACCATCACATCCAGATCCACCTGATTCTTCGGGCAACCAAGGGAAATACACGCAATTTTCATAAGGGATGATACTCTCTTTCTCTTTTGAGGGATGCTTTTGAATTTTTACGATTTGATGATTTTTCACGGGAGAGACGGCTATCTGTCCACAGCGCCGAACCCTCTCAGCTTCGCTACGCTCAGCAGCTCCCCCGAAGGGGGAGCTGGCAAAGCCGCAGGCTTTGACTGAGAGGGTTTTATTCCTCCTCCACCCTGCGGATGGCTTCTTTGATGACGGGGTAGGCAAAGCCGCGGCGCTGCAGGGCGGCAACCACAAGGTCGCGGCGGCCGATGGCCAGCTTTTTGCGGTAGCGGCTGTCCACCAGCGCGGCGGCGGCTTCCAGCTCCGGGTCATCGCCGCCGTCCTCCGGGGCGTAGACCGCTTCCAGCGCGCCCGCTACCTCGGCGGGGGCAAGCCCCTTCTGGCGCAGGCTCTGGGCGGCGGCGCGGCGGCTTTTGCGGGCAGCCAGCAGGCTGTGTGCCCGTGCTTCGGCGTAGCGGGCATCGTTCACATAGTCCAGCTGCACCATCTCCGCCACAGCGGCGGCAGCGGCCTGTTCGGTATAGCGGCGGCACAGCCGCTCATACAGCATATTGGCAGAGACCTCCTGCCCGGCCAGCGTTTCCAGCGCGCTGGCCCGCGCCTTGGCGGGGTCGGCGCACTTTTCCGCATCCGGGCGAGGTCGACGGCGGTAGAAGGCCATTTAGTCCTCCACCATGATATCCAGCTCGCTCTCGCTGCTGCGGGTGGGTGCCTTGACCACCGGCTCCTTTGCGGCGGCGGGGTCGGCGGGCTTTTCCGCTGCGGCAACAGCGCGGCCTGCCGGGCGGCGGGTGGCGTACAGCTTATCGGCGTTGGCGCGAATCTGACCCTCGATGTCATTGGCGATCTCGGGGTTATCCTTTAAGAACTGCTTGGCGTTGTCGCGGCCCTGACCCAGACGGATATCGCCGTAGTTGAACCATGCGCCGCTCTTCTGCACGATACCCAGCTTGACGCCCACGTCGATAAGCTCGCTCATTTTGGAGATGCCCTCGCCGAACATGATATCGAACTCGGCCTCACGGAACGGCGGAGCTACCTTGTTCTTGACGATCTTGGCGCGGGTGTGGTTGCCGATGAACTGACCGGAGGAGTCCTTCAAGCCCTCCACGCGGCGGATGTCGATACGCACCGAGGCGTAGTACTTCAGGGCGCGGCCGCCGGTGGTCACCTCCGGGTTGCCGTACATGACGCCCACCTTCTCACGCAGCTGGTTGATGAACACGCAGACCGTGTTGGTCTTGCCGATGACGCTGGTCAGTTTACGCATGGCCTGACTCATCAGACGTGCCTGCAGGCCCACATGGCTGTCGCCCATCTCGCCCTCGATCTCAGCGCGGGGCACCATAGCGGCCACCGAGTCCACTACAATGGCATCAATGGCACCGGAGCGCACCAGCGCTTCGCAGATCTCCATGGCCTGCTCGCCGGTGTCCGGCTGGCTGACCAGCAGGTTGTTGATGTCCACGCCCAGCGCCTCGGCATAGGTGGGGTCCAGTGCGTGCTCAACGTCGATAAAGGCCACCTCGCCGCCCTTCTTCTGGGCTTCGGCAAGGATGTGCAGTGCCAGCGTGGTCTTACCGCTGGATTCCGGGCCGTACACCTCGATGATGCGGCCGCGCGGCACACCGCCCACGCCCAGCGCCAAATCCAGCCCCAGACTGCCAGTAGAGATGGCATCCACCTGCATGGAGGCGTTGTCGCCCAGCTTCATGACGGCGCCCTTGCCGAACTGCTTTTCGATCTGCGCCAGCGCCGTAGCCAGCGCGTCCTTCTTGGCTTCCGGCTCGGTCTTTTGGGTGGCCGGTGCAACGTTGTTGTTCTGATTTTTTGCCATAGCCTGCTGCTCCTTTTATCCTTTGCGCCCGCAGAAGGCGGGCTGTGCTTCGCTTTCCTTCTTAGTATAACACAAAATCAAAATATTACAACAAGAAGTTGTTTGTTTTTTCCAATTTATTTTGGGCGGCGGGCAGTCACGCAGCGGTCGTTGCCGCCAAAGTCCTGAATGCAGCGGATGTCTGCCCAGCCGTACTCCGTCAGCAGGGCGGTTACAGCTTCCCGCTGCTGCCAGCCGATCTCCAGCACCAGCGCCCCGCCGGGGCACAGCGCGTTTTTGTAATGCTGCGCCAGCGCCCGGTAGAACACAAGGCCGTCCTCCCCGGCTTCCAGCGCCATGGCAGGCTCCTGCGCCACCTCAGGCTGCAGCTGCTCCATCTCGGCGGCGGTCAGGTAGGGCGGGTTGGAGACGATGAGTTCCAGCTGCCCCTCCGGCAGGGTCTCCCAGTAGGTGAACAGGTCTGCCTGCACCGGCTGCACCGCGTAGGCGGGCTTTCTGCCTGCCCGCAGCGCGTTCAGCGCCGGGCCCCAATCAAAAGCATGGGCATTTGCCTGCTCAAGGGCAGAGGGTTCCAGCACATTCTCGGTCTGTCTGCCCTGCCCGGTCAGGGCGCAGCGGGCGTTCTTTTCCAGATAGACAAAGGCCGCAGGGCTTTTTTCCACACAGGTCACCTGCGCGGCGGGGCAGAAGCGCTTGACCCCCAGCCCCAGACAGCCTGTGCCGGCGCACAGGTCCAGCACCCGGGGCGCGGCGATACCCGCAAGGGTTTCGGCGGCGGCCTGCGCCACCACCTCGGTGTCCGCCCGGGGGCAGAGCACCCCGGGGCCTACCGCCAGCTCAAAGTCTAAAAAGCTCCAGCTGCCGCAGAGGTATTGCAGCGGCTCCCGCGCGGCGCGGCGGGTGCAGAGGGATTCCAGCGCCGTCGCCTGCTCTGCGGTCAGCGGACGGTCAGAAAGGCGCACGTCCCGCCCGGTCGCCAGCCGGAACAGCTCCCGCGCGTCAAAATCCGCGTCCGGGCAGCCTGCGGCGGTCAGACGCTGCTCCACCTCCCGCACCGCTGCGCGGGGGAGCATTGCTTCGCTTACCATTTGCCCTCCTCCGGGGTCTCGGGCAGCACAGGGGTAACGGCTGCAATGGCCACCTCGATCATGCTGTCGTCCGGCTCAAAGACGGTGAGATGTTGCACCCAGATGCCCGGCTGCCGGATGATGCGGGTGGCAATATTGTCCGACCGGCCGCACCACTTGAGCAGCTCGTAGCTGATGCCCATGACCAGCGGCAGCAGCAGCAGCTTACACACCACCCGCAGACCGATGCTGCCCCACGGCAGCACACTGTACAGAAACACGCTGACAATGACTACCAGAATGAGGAAGCTGGTGCCGCAGCGGGGATGGAAGCGGGTATACTTGCGCACGTTCTCCACGGTCAGCGGGTCGCCCGCCTCGTAGCAGGCAATGGTCTTGTGCTCTGCACCGTGGTACTCGAACACGCGGTGGATCTCCTTCATTTTGGAGATGCCCACCATATAGGTCAGGAAGATGGCTACCTTCAGCACGGCTTCCAGCACCACCTTGCCCCAGCGCCCCAGCGGCAGCAGACGGTTCACCCCGCCCACAAGGAAGGTGGGCAGCACGGTGAACAGCAGAATGGCCAGCAGACCGCCCAGCACCGCCGCCACGGTCATCAGCGCATTCTCGGCTTTTTCGCCCAGATGCTCCCCCACCCATTTTTCAAAGGCAGTCTCCTCCTCGGCGGGGTCGTAGTCGTCCCCCATGCTCACCTGTGCCGAGTACATCATGTAGCGGTAGCCCACGATCATGCTTTCGATCATGGCAATGGCACCGCGCACCAGCGGGATCTTCGTCCATACCCCGTGGGTGGGGGTGGGGTCGAGCTTGGTCTCAATGGTGCCGTCCGGCTTGCGTACGGCGCAGCACATCTGTTTGGGGCCGCGCATCATGATGCCTTCCATCAGGGCCTGCCCGCCTACGCTGGTCTTAAAGCGTTCCTTTTTAGGTTGATTCATTGGTTTCTCCCGATATCCGCCCCTGCCGCTTGCGGCAAAGGACGGTCTTTTTTATATTTTATCCGGGGCATATCCCCGCGTAAAGCTCATTTTAGCACACAAATGTGACAAAATCTGTGTTTTGGGTGCTGCTCACGCCTTATGGTACAGCGGCAGACCCAGCGTGACCACGGTGCCGCGCCCGAGGGTGCTCTTGATATCCAGCGTGCCGTCCAGCGCGGTCATGATGGAATCCACCAGCGCCAGACCGATGCCGCTGCCGCGCACCGAGTTGCTGCCCTTGTAGAACTTGGTCTTTACGTTTTCCAGATCCTCCGGCGGGATGCCGCGTCCCTGATCGATGATCTCCACAAAGGCCTTGTACTCCCCTGCCCACAGCTTGACCGTGATGCGTCCGCCGGGGGCAGAGTACTTGATGGCATTGTCCAGAATATTGATGAACACCTGCCGCAGACGATCCGGGTCGGCGTAGACAGGGATCATCTCCTCCGGCTCGGTGTAGTGGAGCAGCAGCCCCTCCTGCCGGATGCGCGCCTCGCAGAAGAGCACCGCATCGGTCAGCTCTGCCACCAAGTCCAGCGGGCGGCACTCCATGCGGATGCGTCCGTTCTGCAGGCGGCTGAAATCCAGCAGCTCCTCCACCATATTGTTCAGCCGCCCGGTCTCGTTGTTGATGATCTCCAGTCCCTTGCGGTAGTTCTCGTCGGTGGGGTCATCCAAGGTCATCAAGGTCTCCACCCAGCCCCGGATGGAGGTAAGCGGGGTGCGCAGTTCGTGGGACACCGAACTGATGAACTCGTTTTTCATCTTCTCGGTCTCTTCCAGACCCTCAGCCATCTGGTTGATGGTGCCGCGTAGCCGGTCTACCTCATCGTGGGGGTCACCGGTCAGGGGCAGACGCACGTCCAGCTCGCCCCGGGCGATGCCGGCGGCGGTGCGTTCCACCTGCCCCAGCGGCACCACGATGCCCCGCACGAAGTACAGCCCGGACATGACTGTAAACAGCAAGATCGCCATCGCAATGAACACACTGATGATGATGGCGTTTTTGACCTGCCGCTCCACCAGCGCCAGACTGGTGACCAGCCGCAGGGCGGCCACGTCCTCGGCGTCGTAGGGCACCAGCGAGCAGGCCGCCATGACTACCTCACCAGACTGGGTGCGGTACACCGCCACGCCCAGACCGTCCGAGCCGTTGAGCGCCTGTTCAAAGTCCTTACTGCTGACGATGCCCTCCGCGTCTGTACCGCTGGAGGAGGCAATGACGCCGCCGTAGCTGTCCAGCAGCATGAACTCGTATTTATCCTTATCGGCAAACTGTTCCACCATGCGCCGCAGCGCCAGACTGCGGCTGGCGGCGGCGCTTTGGGCGGTATCGCCGGTATACATTTTCAGCTGACCGGTCACCGAGGAGAACCGCCGGTACATAATTTGCTGCACGCTGCTGTAATAGCCGTGGGTGTAGCTGTACAGGAACATTACCTCCGCCAGCAGCACCACCAGTACGGTGATCAGCAGATTGCCCCGCAGCCAGCGGCGGGTGATACCGCTTCGCATAACAGTGTCCTCCTTTCGGTGAGATTTAGAACGAACTCCCTCAGTCAAAACCTGACGGTTTTGCCAGCTCCCTCGGAGAGGGAGCCTTTGGCATGGCGGTACAGTTTCCGGCTAAACCGCAAAGCTTGCGGGCGTACCCGCTCCCCCTCGGGGGAGCTGTCGCGCAGCGACTGAGGGGCTTTGAATCGGCGGAGCCGGAAAAAACGGTTAAAAGATCTTCACGCCGAACAGGCGTGAATCTTCAGTTTTTTCCGGTGTAGCCCTCCTCTTTGGGGTTAAAAGGGGCGAGCAGCCCCTTTTTCGTGGCTCCAGCGCGTCGAAATCGCTGGCACTTTTCTGGTTCTCTTTTGGTGTCAAAAGAGAACATCCCCGGCTACTGCTCCTACCCGGTGGAGCGTCATTCTTCCCACCGGTAGCCGTAGCCCCACACGGTCATGATGTGGGTGGGGTGGCTGGGCTCGTCCTCCACCTTCATGCGCAGGCGACGGATGTTCACATCCACGATCTTTACGTCGCCGAAGTAGTTCTCGCCCCAGACCCCTTTCAGGATCTTTTCACGCACCAACGCAGTGCCCGGGTTGCGGAAGAACAGCTCCATGATCTGGAACTCCACCTGTGTCAGTTCAATGGGCTGACCGGCCTTCAGCAGAACGCGGCGATTCTCGTCCAGCACAAACTCGCCGCTGGTCAAAGTGCCCAGCGGGGTATTCTCCCGGCTCTCCCCTTCCTTGGTGCGGATGACCCGGCGGCACAGCGCCTCCACACGCGCCAGCAGCTCGCTGACGCTGAAGGGCTTGGTCATGTAATCGTCTGCGCCGATCGACAGGCCGCGGATCTTATCCTGCTCCTGTCCCTTGGCGCTGAGGATGATAATGCCGATCTGCTGGTCGGTGCGGCGGATGGTCTCGCACAGCGAAAACCCGTTCATGCCCGGCAGCATCACGTCCAGAATTGCGGCATCACAGCCGGGTTTCTGTGCCAGCAGCGGCAGAGCGGCTTCGGCGCTTTCGGCCTCCACCACCTCCATCCCCGCATGGCGCAGGTTCAGGGCGATCATATCGCGGATATTGGCTTCATCTTCTACAACAAGCACTCGTACCATGCAGCATCCTCCATTCCTCAATTCAGCAGATACAACGCCTTGGAAAGGCGGTAGTTCGTGTCAGAAAGCAAAACGTCCGGACCCATTTTGGCCTGCACCTGACGGGACGCCACCACGCCCAGCCGGGTCCAGCCGGTGGAGTTGGCCGAGGTCCTTGCCAGCCGTACCGTCAGCACCAGCTGATCCTCGTCCACCGTGCGCAGTTCCACTGCGTTGTCATATTCCTCGCTGTCGGTCAGCTTCAGGTTGCCCTCCCACTCGGCGGGCAGTTCGATATAGCAGTTGGTCTCCTCGTCCAGCAGGCCAAAGCTTTTTTCCGGGTGGCTGCTGGTGTAGTCCATCCAGACGATAAAGTCCATGCGGCGGCTCTGGCTCAGGTTCAGCAGACCCGCCTCGTCGGGCTGAGTAGGGATCTCCACAATGCCGTCCCCGTCCAGATCCCGGCTGACCAGCGTAGGCACGTTGCGCAAAGAGGCATTATACAGCCGCTGGCTGCTGATCCGTGTGGCGGGCACCATCTGCTGGCTAGTCTCGTCGTAGCACAGCAGCACCGAGGCCAGATTGTTGCCGGAAATGCCGGTCCAGCCGTCCAGCACCAGATAATGCCGCCCGTCTGCGCCTGCACCCGCCGCCACCGAAGCGCAGCCGGAAAACTTATCTGCGGAAAGGCCGTTGACCGCCACCTGCCGGAAGCTGCCCTCCCGGTCTGCGGTCAGCAGCTCGATCTGCACACTGCCGTCCTCCTGTGTGGACATCAGGATCAGATCCTGACTGCTGCCGCCGGTGATATTTTCCACCAGATACTGCTCGTACTGCTGTTCCAGAATGGTGGACAGGGTGCCGTCCTGATAGGAGTACACCGCCAGATAGTGGTCATTCTGGGCGGCAGTATAGCCCACAACCAGCTGGCAGCTGTCTGTATCCTGCAATTGGGCAAGGCTGACGTTCTCCACCGTTTCGGCAAGACCTTCCACGCTCTGGCGCACCTGCCAGCTTCCGGCGTCGTCTCGCTGCAAAATGGCTACGCAGACGTTGGCGGTCTGGGCGGTGGTATACAGCACCGCCGCGTCCTGCTGACCATCGCCGTCCAAGTCCTGCAGCACAAAGGGAGAAAGCAGCTCCCCCTGAATGGGATATTTCAGCTGGGCGCTCTCCCCCAGCCAGTCGTTCAGGGCAGTTTGCAGCGCGCCATAATCGCCGGAAAGTTTCGGGGCACGCAGCAGTTCCTCTACCTGTGCCTTTTCGTTGGCCGGCAGCACGGTCTGGCAGCTGCACAGCACAAAGCACAGCAGCGTGCACAGCACCAGCCGCAGTCTGCGGGTTCTGTTCATACCGACCAACCTCCTTCCGGGCATAAAATGCTATTTTCAGTATACCACACTTTGCGGACACAAAAAAGGGGGTGGGCATATCTGGCGCTTGCGCGTGGGACGATTTTGAATGGCCTCCGCTTGCGCTCTAGCCATATTCAGCGGAAAGATTATTTTTAATAGAGCAATGCCGGAGCGTCTGCGGACGCTCCGGCATTGCATTT
>OJRG01001048.1_pt1 | contig 11490 bp, 12 predicted proteins | sample 1599121 | NCBI WGS metagenome assembly OJRG01 (sample SAMN03922528, study PRJEB24848) | human gut metagenome | isolation source: stool sample | host: Homo sapiens | place: Germany | collected 2010-05
GATCTGGAGAGGGGCAAAGTGGGAACTTCGATTCCTACGCTGATAAAGATCTGCCGCGCGCTGCATACTTCCAGTGATTTTTTGCTGTTCGGAAAAAAAGACGAATCCGAAGAACTGCAAGCGGCAGAGTCATTGCTTTGCAGCCTAAATGAAGAACAACTCAAAATCGTTGAACAAGCCATTCAAATCACCCTAAAGGCTCTGGAATACGAGTCGGATGAATAAAACGCCCTGCATCAACAGGGCCTTTTTGGGTCAGTCAAAAAGCCGCCTGCAAAAGCAGACGGCTTGGAACGCGGATTTATTTTTTGATATTAAACAACAGCCTTTTTACGACCGGTATTTTCGAAAGCAGGAAAGAAAGAACAAGGGAAACGGTAAAAACAACTGCAATATAGATCAGCGTCTTTAACGGATTGTTGATATCCATCGCCTCAAAATATTTAAGAATATCCCTTAAAAGCGGCACGTGCATAAAATACATGCCGAAACTAACGCTTGAGATTGCCGCGGTAACGGGGATTCCTTTTTTTACAAGAGCTCGTTTTGTATTGATTCTGCTGAAAAGTTCAAACAGGCAAAAAGCGCACAAAAACAAAAACGGGAAATCGTACCAAAGATGATAATCGTAACCGGCGCGCATCATAAAGAATATGAAAAGCGCCATTACGGCAAACGCGGCAACGGAGATCAGCAAAACAACAGCGGTTGGAATTTTTTTGAGCACACCCCTTTTGCACAGCGCGCCGGCAATCAAATAAATGCCGTAGGTTCCGCCCAAAAACGAAACATCCACCTGCCGTGTAACGGTAAACGGAAGATCAAATGCGTTTTGAAAAATTCCGTAAAACTGGAAAAGAAAAACGGTTACAAACACCAGCAAAACCGGAACGGCAAGCACTTTAGACGAAACATTGCGGATGGCGTTTGCAATAAACGGGACAGCGATATAAAAGCCGATGATCAGCGGAACATACCACATATGCCCCATATTGTGCGGACGGATAAACAGCATATCGCCAATCATATCCGCAACCGTATAGCCGCCTTCGCCGGTAATAAAATACCTTGCGGCATAGATCAGGATCCACATTTCCGCAGTAACGATGAGCGGCAGCAAATTGTGCTTGTAAAAAGAAAAGATCTTTTTGGAGGAGGAAAAATCCCGGTCCAGAAGAAGATAGCCGGTGATCATCAAAAACAGCGGCACACCGATTCTGCCAACCGTGAAAAGCACATTTCGGAACATGGGGGAAAACACACCCATCGTTTGCAGTTTATCAAAATCCATACTGTATATACGTTCCGTGCAGTGAACCACAATTACGCTGAAAATTGCAAAAGATCTTGCAATATCCAGCCACGCGATCCTTGTTTTTTGCAAAGCCCTCACCCCTTTACGATCTGATAGAAATATGCTTAGTATAAAAACACGAAAGCGGTGCATCAAAACGGCGCACCGCTTTATCTTTTACATTTTTTATTCCGCGTCAAAATTAAAGATGGTTGCCAAAACGGTTTTATAACCGGTTTCGATCGCCTGCGGATTCAGGCGGTCATAACTGTCTCTGCGGTTATGGTAATAATCGGCAGGGGCAGGATCCATAGCGGCAAGGCAGGTTGCCTTGATGCCTGCCTGTGAAAACGCAGCGGCGTCGGATGCGCCGAAGAACAGATTTGCAAGTTGTGCGGAATCATAGCCCGCGTCTGCGGCAGACTTCTGAACGAGCTCGGAAAACGCAAGATCGTTCTTGACTGTTCCCGTCATATCCTTATGGTAAACATTCAGGTATTCCAGATCCGTAAGCGTATCTACACAAAGCACGGCAGTTTCCACGCCGTCATTTAAATATTCGTCTTTATGCGCTTTGGCAAAAGCCTTTGCGCCTCTTAAGCCTGCCTCTTCGCCGTCCGTAATCATGGCAACAACCTCAGTATGCTCAAGATCAACGCCTGCCATATCCAGCATACGCAGCGCGCATACCGCGGCATAGGTGCCGGTAAGGTTATCATTTGCGCCGGGCGAGATCCTGCCGAAGTTTACAAAGGTAAAGAGCAGAACCATGGAAACAGCGGTTAGAACATTAAAATAGAAAGAGTAATTCAGCATGAAATCGCCGAACGCGCCCATATCCACAAAATTCGCGATCACACTTAATACGGAAATGATCAGCGAGATCACGGCAGTGCCGATAGAAAGCCCCATCCAAAGACCCATGCCTTTATCCTTAAGCAGATAGATCGGGCGCCACTCGTAAGCAGCGTCTATATGGCCGCTGATTACGATCCTCTTTTTGACTTCGCTGCGCGGTTTTCTGGTTGCCACAAGGTTATGGGCGGTCACTTTTTTATACATACCGTCCATAAACTGCTTATACATCAAAAATTCCATTGCCGTAATGAACAGCCCGATGGCAACGCAGACGCCCACGATGCAATGCGCAATAAAGAAATTTTCAAAATTCAGCGCAAAAACAAGCCCAAAACCGATTACAACAGCGGCAATCACAAGCGCCGAAACCAGTTTTGTGAAATGCAGGAACGCACGGGGCGCCATTTTATATTCCTCAAAATGGGTCTCGTCGCAAAACTGATCCAGTTCTTTTTTCAGATGTTTTTGAGCGTCAAAGCACGCCTCATTGCCGGATTCACGCGGGCCGTACTTTTTGATTACATTGGTGATTTCTTTCACGGTATAATCCACATTTTCTTTTATGACCGCGTTCGGGAAGTCACTGATTTTCATGTTTCGTTCTCCTTTAATCTGTTATTTTCGTTAAATTCGTAATCCGGATCACCGGAGCGGAATTTACGGCACACCGAACCGCGCTTGAGCGGATTCTTCGGCATCGCAATTTTATCCACCGCAAAATTGATGCCGAGCGGCTTAAACACGCTTTGGTATGCTTTATATCTTTTAAGAAACTGCGCATAATCCCTTTTTTTTGCAGGGGTCCACGCAACTTCTGCAAGAGCCTCCATTCTGGGATGCTGGTGAAGCTGGACTTTGCTGAAGGAATCGATCCATTCCGTCCAAGTCTCACCCTCCACACCAAGTACGGAATCATAATCGGTTATGCCGTATTTTTCCGGCGCAAATTTATAAGTATTGGCAAGCGGATACTGCGCATAGGACATATCGAAATAAAAGGATTTATGATTGCTCATAATGATCTTTCCGCCGGACGCGGCAAAATGCTTTGTATTTTTATCCTGCCCCGGCAGCCACTGCTGTATCACCATGCTGCCGTCCAGGCGGTCTATGCCCTGATTAAGCACATCGTTCCAGGCAATCATATGCTTGCCTTTTTTCTTTAAATATTCACAGAGTTCGTTTGTCAGTTTCTTCTGCAGTTCTTTTTCGTTTTTGAATCCGTATTCCTTCATTGCTTTCTGGCAGTCCGGGCAGGTCTTCCACTCGGAAACATCGCATTCATCGCCGCCAACATGGAAATAGGAAAACGGGAAAAGCTCGCAGATTTCATCATACACGTCAAAGATAAACTGCACGCTTTCTTTTTTGCCAAGGCAAAGCGGGCGGTTCCAATCCTTTATGCCCTCTTTTTTAAAGAAGATATCGCCCATACAGCCGAACACTTCCCTTTTCAGATTGCGGCAGGCAAGGTGCGGATAAGCGGCAAGCGTAGCGGCAGAATGCGCCGGAACATCAATCTCCGGCACGATATGAATACAGCGCTCTGCGGCATAATCCACAATTTCTTTGATCTGATCCTGCGTATAGAAATACGGGCCGTAAGGGGTATTGTCTGTTTTGGCGCATCCCCAGCCGCCGATATGCGTAAAACGGCGCTTGGAACCAATCTCTGTCAACAGCGGATATTTTTTAATCTCCACGCGCCAGCCCTGATCGTCCGTTAAATGCCAGTGAAAAACATTCAGTTTTAAACGGAACATATCATCCAGCAAAGACTTAACGTGATCCATACCGAAGAAATGGCGGCTTTCATCCAAGTGGATACCGCGCCACTGAAACTGCGGCGCATCCTGAATCGTAACATAGGGGATCTCGTTTTTGCCCTCGTCGAATCTGCCGAGCATGCGCACGGACTGGAGCGCGTAATACGCGCCGGCACGGTCAGACGCTTTGATTTCCACGCCGTTTGCATCCACTTTTAAACGATATGCCTCTTTGCCCAGCGATTCCTCCCTGAAAATTTTAACGGGAGAATCCTTATCGCCCTTGTTTTTCACAAGCGGCAATTCAATCTCGGAATAAACGGCGCTGTCCTTTTTCAGCCTGAATACGCCCTTTGAAGCCCGAACTTCACGGGCCATCGGTATAAGATTGATCATTTTTTTAGTTCCCTCTCTAATTTTTTTTGATTATAACACAAATCTTCATTGACAACAATACTTTTAACGTAGTAAAATAAAAAACAGTCAAAATAATATTCCTGCCCGTAGCACAATGGCTAATGCATTTGATTCCGATTCAAAAGACTGGAGGTTCGACCCCTCTCGGGCAGACCAAAACCGCCGGAAGCACAATCTGCTTCCGGCGGTTATTTTTTTATAGAAAGCCACAATGAAACATTTTTCGCCACGCAAACAGCGTTCTACACACAACCAGCATTGAATAAACAGGGCAAGACTTTTATAACAATAACACTATTTAAGGAGATTCTCATGTCACGTTATACACGCATTCTTCCATACAACGACAATCCTGCAAGGCTGTTTGATACAATCAGCAAATATCTTATCATGGAAGGCTACACCTGCCAACAAATCAATTATGAAAATGTTTTTAAAAAGGGCAACGGCATCCTCCAGCTTCTCCTTACGCACCTTCTTCAGCGTGCCAAGCTCTTACCCCCTCCCGTAATTTCTGCTTATATGTATTCATTGTTTTCTCCTTTGGTTGGTTAATTGCGCAAATACGCATTTAATTATAAAGCCCGCCGCCCGAGAGGACGACGGGCTGTCATGCAATGTCAGCGGTTGCCCTTCGCGCGATTGTGCGTCTTGCAAAGCATCTGGCAGTTTGCCTCGTCGGTAGCGCCGCCCTTGCTCCACGCGGTCACGTGGTCGGCGTCCATCTCGGTCTCTTTGTAGATGCGCTTCGCGTTCGCATCGTGGCCGATGGCGCACAACGGGCAGTTCGAAACCCCCTGGTCCTGCGCCTCTGCGGTCTGCTTGCGGTACACGGCCTTGATGGTCTTCTTGTCGAACACGCGAACATTGAGCAGGCGGGAGTCCTTCTCGCCGCCCAGCACGTACTCGAAGATGCCCTTCTTATCCGTGACCTGCGAGTCGTCGAGCAAAGCATCCACGCGCTCCGCCACCTTGTCCTTGGAATAGGCGTTCTTGTGATACTCGCGGTACAAACGCCCCCAATCCAGGCCGCACATCTCGCTGCCCGTGTACTCGAACACCGAATCCACCCAGTCGATAACGGTATCGAAGTGGTTCTTCAGCTCGTCGATGTTCGTGTCATAGCGATGCTTCGCCATGTAGTCGTCGATGTCGCCCTCGCTCACCCAGTCCAGGGCCGTCTCCAGAATCGCCTGGCGCTTCGGGTCGCCCTTAACATAGGTCTGCCAGCGGTTCATATTGGCGTTGCCGGTGTTCGAGAACACCTCGCGAGCCATCGTGACGAACGGCCCATGATAGGCCGCGTTGCGCAGCTCCTGCTTCACGAGCGGCACGCCGACAATGTTGATGGTCTCGAACCACGCCTGTATCTCCGACGGCTCGCCCTCGCACACGTAGATGGTCAGCGGCGCGTCCACGATGAGCTTCTGCTGGTCGGCGTCCAGGCTGTCGAAATAGCGCGGCTTGCCGTCAAGCTCCACGGCGAACGGCCACGACTTGTTGACGTAGCGGGCGAACGACGTGATGCGCTGCTGCCCGTCCAACACCTCGTACATCCCGTCGGCGTTCTTCACGAAGTAAATCAGGCCGAGCGGGTAGCCCTTCAGAAGGGACTCGACCACGGCCACGTCGCGCTTTCCGTCGCCGTAGATGTAGTTGCGCTGGTACTCGGGCTGGATGATGAGCTGTCCGTCGAGGCCGAACAGCCCCTTTTCCTCATTGCGGTCGAACACGAAGCCCTTGCAGACGTCGCCAACCGTCCAATCGGTATGTAAAGTTGTCTTCATTAGTTATCGCCTCCTTTTTTGGGTCGAATGAAGATACGTTTATAAATACGATTGCTTGCAACCATCGGCTGAGCGACACCGCTGTCTTTATCCCACAGACCCTGAGAAAAGCCTTTTCCTTCTGATTCCGTAGCACCAATAATCTCAAACTGCTCAGGATTGTACTTATCCATGAACGTAATCGGTACGCCCATCACGCCATCATAATCAGACGGAATGCATTCCGTGAATGGCACTTCGATAGCATCGTAGTTGTCGTAATACGGATATTCGAGCTTACCGTAATCTTTCTCAAACTTCTTCTTGAGTTTCTTGTTGAACTTGAGGTTATGCCCCATCGTGTCGAGTTGAAGCGACTGATGACGCTTGCCATGGTCAAGGTTCGTAAACCATTTTGCCGACGTTTGCATCAGCCTTTTGCCGTGTTCATTTGTCGTCACATACTTGTTGTCATATCCAGCCGGAACGACAAAGAACATTGAATTGCCCTTCCTTGACCCGCCTTCGTTATAACCAAGCCATATCTTATTGTCCCTAAGGAGCGGGAACACCTCTTTATACGTAATGGCATTTAAGTTACCAATAATCACAAACTTCTTATTCGCTTCAAGAATCCATGCCAAAAACTCGCGGAACAACGAAAAAGGCGGATTGGTAATGATAACGTCCGCCTCATCGCGCAATGTCGTCACCTCGGCGGAACGAAAATCGCCGTCACCTTCAAGATACCCCGAGAACTCGATGTCATCGGTATCGACCTGCCCGGAACCGTCCTTGTCCCGTGTCAGCGTGAATAGCTTGCCGTGCGTGTCGTGCTTGTCAGCATCGAACAACGGCGACTCCATCTCAAAGAGCGTCATCTGCTTGTTCGCCGCGCCCTTGGCGTACGACGTGCTAATCAGCTTCTTCAGCCCAAAGCGGGTGAAGTTCGCCGCGAAGTATTTTGTGAAGTTCGACCACTCCGGGTCATCGCAAGGCAGCAGAACCGTCTTGCCGCGGAACACGTCCGGGTCAAACTCCACATAGGCGTTCATCTCAGCCTCAATATCGCTGTACTGCGTATAGAACTCGTCGTTCTTGGCGTCCTTCGCAGCACCCAGCGCACTATTTCCAGCCATCTACTCATCCACCTCCTCGATATGCTCCTGCACCCACTCATGAATAATCGCGGCAATCGTCGTCTCGCGCTCCGCCGCCATCATCTTGAGCGCCTTCTTGTCGCTCACCGTGAGCGACAGCGAGAGCGTGGTGCGCTTCTCGTCCTCGGCGGGCGCAGCGTCCGCCGAAACCGTCTGCTCTATCTTCTTCTGCTCGGCCTCGCGGTCGGCAGCATACTTCTCGAACATGTTCGCCATAGCTCGACCTCCTTTAATCATTTACGTATTTGTATAATTATACACCTTGTGCCTCGATTTGTCCATACGGAACACGGCTCTGACCTGCGATTATTCTCTCGGGAACCCCGCAGCCTCGCGCACCGTGTCCACCAGGGCGCGCGTCGCCCTCGCGGCCTTGCCCCTGCGGTGACTGCGCAGAGTGCCGCCTTGCCGTCCTTTTGCGGTTTGTTGATTAAATATGTGTTTTTCAAAACAAAGTCCTTTCCCGAACAAGCCGGGGAAGGACTCCGTTTTACCGTGCGAGTATCCGAGCAAACAAAAAAGCGCCGTGGAAATCAGATTGATACAATATGCCCGTATCATTCTGACTCGCACGGCGCCTGGCAGCCTGACCGTTTCCGGTCTTCTCCGCTTACTCGAATAGAGTTTTATGGTTTTTATTTTATTGTTGTTTTATACTTTCTGCGGCGGTGCCTGCGGAAATAGGCAAGATGCAGCACGGATACCGTTTTGCATTTCCGGCATCGGATAGTCAGATGCCCTGTGCAGTCGGAAAAAACCGTGCCTGCCTTATATCCGCATTCGGGACATTTCAGATCCCGTTCGATCAGGCTCTCCGCTTCCTTGCGGGACAATTCCGCTTTCATGCGTATTTCCTCGTTGGCTCGGTAAGCATTAGGTTTCATGAGGTGTTGCCTCCCAACTGGAGTTCCTTTTCGATATATTCGGAAATGTCATGATGATTCAGCATTCCGATCAGCTCACGGCTCTTTTTGGGGGAGATAAACCTTGCTGCCTGCACCGCGTCACCAGCAGTTTTAGCTCGGCAAATTCCAGATGCCTTGTCCCGATGAAGTATTCGTTCTGGCGGCTACGGTTGCAGACCACATCAAAGCCGCTGTTTTGCAGCTCGGCAGTGTCCTCTGCCACCGTCTTGCGGGTAGTGGAGATGCCCAGGGAAGCGAGATATGCTATGATATCCGCCGTGGTGGCAGGATGCTCCTCATCGGTGTGATCCCACAAATATTTGAAGATATATAACGCCCTGTTTTTATTGACCGTTGTGCGTACCTCTCAACTTCCAAAGGAAAACGGCGCGGGAACTCCCGCATTGCTGTTTTGTTTATCGTATCAAACACCGGCATTTGCTCATATTGCAGATTTAAAGAACATCCGGCAATTCGCTCACCGGCAGATTGTAGTCTTCCGGTACAAGCACCAGTGTTTTGCGTTCCTCTAATGTAGCCTGTTCCTCAGATAACACTGTTCTGGAAACCGTAGGCTCATCCATGGAAGGAGAATCCAGTGCGTCCAAAAACAAAAAGGTAAGGACAATATATCCCAGTATCGCCGCAAACAGCGCGCCAAGTACACAGACTCCGACAATCCGCAAGCCTTTATGGATTTTCTTTCTACACAAAATCAGTACCAGGATACCCGCCGCTATGATAAGTAGGGCAATCCCTGCTGCCCACAGCTCCATATGTGTTCCCCCTTTTTTCTTCATAGCACAAATTTTCGGATGCCAAAAACATGGGCTTTACCAGCTTCCGCCGCCGCCTCCACCGGATCCGCCGCCGGACGAGCTCTGACTCGGAGCGGAAGACATGGCGCTGGCCGCACTGCTCAGTGTCCGATCCATGGCATGCCACATGGTAGCAGCCGTAAATGCACCATGCCCGCTGTACCACTCAGGCGGTTCGATGGCAATGCCTTCAAACTTGTCCACCCATTTATCAGACACATCCAGCACATAGGCAAAGGGCAGGATGTTGTAAAAATATTTCGGATCCTCATGAATAAGCATTTCCAGCCTGTCTTTTTCCGCCGTTTCCAAAAATTTTTTGAATCCGGTTATCTTTTCCAGATTCCTGTGGCTCTCTTCTGTGCGGCTGGGGACGTAACGCGCCAGCCAGAACGCGCCAACAAGGATCACCACACCGATTCCAAAAGGAAGGAACCGTTCATTCCCGCCCAGGACGTTGGCAAGTATCACGACATCAAGAACGAAGCAGGCAAAAACCAGCAACCGGCAGAGAAACTGTAGACGCGTGGAGGTCAGAGAATGTATGCGGTCTTTCTTCCCGGAATACCCGTAATTGGAGGAGATCTGATTCAGGGTGCGATAGAATTTGTTTTTCAAGTCATCCCCTGTGACGATGTCCTTGCCGTCAGCAATAATCTTGTTCCGCATTTCGTTCAGGCAGTTCACAATCACCCGCCGTTCAAAATCATCAAGCACTATGTAATACTTCTTATCTCGCATATCGAATCCTCCTTTGCCTGTATTGTAGCAAAGGAAAGCGCAATTAACGAATGTGCGGACATAACAAAACCCGCCACCTTAGACTTTCATCTAAGATGGCGGTTTCTGTTTCGTATCAGAGCATCACCTTGACGGCAAAGCCGCCTGCAAAAAAGCAGGTGTTCGTCCAATACACGTTTGGTGGACGCGAAGGTTTCGGCTGATGCAATTTAAAATCCGCATCAGCATGGTTCGCCGACCGAAATGCTTTGCATTTCAGTACCCGTCTCACCGCTCACGGCTAAAAACGGTTCACCGAACCGTTTTCTTTCGCCGTAACCCTCCCTGGTTCGACTCCCTTCGGCATCATATATAAAAAATAACGCGCACCAAAATGGTGTGCGTTATTTTTGGTGGACGCGAAGGGAGTCGAACCCTCGACCTCTGCAATGCGAATGCAGCACTCTCCCAACTGAGCTACGCGCCCGTGCGCTATATATAATACAACATTTTTTCTCACAAAACAAGAGTAAATTTAAATTTTTTTACAGTTTGCGATTCACAGCGCATTTTGCCGGTATTTATCGAAGGAAATCAAGTAAGCACAGGTCTGTTGGCTGCTATAAAAGTCATTCTGTCCCGCTCATCCTGGGTGCCGTGCCTTCTGCCGTGCCCGCCGTGATCTGAAGTAACAATATAAAGCCAGTCCTCCTGCGCAAATTCGGGGCGCAATTCTATATACGCAATCAGTTCATAAGCATATCGGTCTGCGTTTGTAACGCCGGAAACATATCTATAGTCCTCCGGCCCGAAGCCGAAAGAATGACCGTTATGATCCGGAAATTCATTGATAGCGAACAAAATATCCACACCGTTATCTATTGCGGTCAAAACCGTATTCTGGAGTTCAGCTTCATCGTTTACCTGCTTAAACACGAGCGGCAGATTTTTTTCTTTGGCGGTTTTGATCTCGTTTTTATACGTAACGGTAAAATGATCCGGCCATATAGAGGCAAACAAAGCGCTGATTCCGTTTTGAGCAGCCTGCATCAGTATGGTGGGAACGGAATCTTTTTTGGTAACAAGCCTGACCACGCCGTTTTCCACACCCCACTTGCCGGTCAAAATGGACGCCCAGCCCTGCGCGGTGCTTGTTTCCTGTATCGTTTCCGGCAGGTTTTTGTCTCCGCCGGCATAGCTTAAAAACAGACCGCCTTTTTCTTTCAGATACGTTACGGCGCTGTAAGGACTTTTGCAGTTATAACCGGTTATCTTTTCCCGATTGCCCTGCACAAGATAAAACATAGAATCCGCGCGGGCACCGTCCAGCCCGTAAATCAGCACCTTTTTACGCTTGCCTGACTTTTCTTCCAGATGTTTTTTTATCATTTGATATACTGCGGTCTGCGGGTATGCAGTGGAAACGGTGTTATCAAAAACGCCGCTCTGATCAAGCAGACCGAGATACTTTTGAGATACAGATTGAAAAAGCATATTTATTCCCTCTCTAAAAATAATTTTTCTTTAAATTGCTTTCTATTTGTATTATAATGAAGTTGAAAACACATTACAAGGGCAAAGAATATATGAAAAAACGCTTTGGATACAAAAACGCATATAACGGCAGACTTTTTCTGCTTTGCTGGATCGCGTATTTTTCCACATACATATGCAGGCTGAATTTTTCCGCCGTTATGCCTGAACTGCTGGGCAGCGGCGCTTTTACGCAGAGTGAGACCTGTCTCTTATACACATCTCCGAGCCCACGAGACAGGCAGAAATCTCG